>Ga0114967_10002624_pt1 | contig 15017 bp, 12 predicted proteins | sample M_130628_MF_Meta_FD_92639 | JGI IMG/M metagenome (GOLD analysis project Ga0114967, IMG submission 92639) | Freshwater microbial communities from Lake Montjoie, Canada to study carbon cycling - M_130628_MF_MetaG | ecosystem: Environmental > Aquatic > Freshwater > Lake | place: Lake Montjoie... | reverse complement strand
GGTTTGAGCCTTGGCATGCACAAGCGATGTTGGCCGGTGCAGCCGCCAGCGGTGCGCAAGTGACTTTGGCAGGTCTGTGGTCGCAACCGCTGCGACCCGATGTCGGTGACCCGCATGGCCGTAGCGATGCGTATTTTGACGTGTGCTATGAAGTGCTGGACAGTGCGGTAAAGACAATGGCGCGCAAGTCGCTTACCAAGCGATCGTGATCGCGCAGACTAAGCGCATAAGCCTTACCGTTGTCGCTTAAGGTCTGACGCAGCGCTGCATCGTTCCATAGCCGCGTAATCGCGGCCCGCATAGCCTGGCTATCGCCGGGTTCAATCACGACTGCCAGATTGTCGTTGAGGATGCCCTCGGTGGATGCACCCCGCGTGATGATCACCGGCTTGCCCAGCACCATGGCCTCAAGATAAACGCTGATGCCTGCCGGCTGGATAACACCGGCGATCAACGGCACAACCACAAAGCGGCTGTTGGCGATGAGCGTGCTCCATTGCAAGCGGTCTACCTGCTGCCCGATGTGCTGCACGTTAGCGGGCAACTTCGCCAGATCGATCTTCGCATTGTGAGCGCTGATGCTGGCGTAAGGCAGCAAGATCTGTAGCTGCACATCCAGACCGGTGACCGCGTCAACCAACGTCTGATAGTCGCGCTGGCTGGCACCAAGAGTCAGGATGTAATCGCCGTCGCTGCTTTGCATGCTGGCAGCGAGGTCGAAATTATTGGCCTTGAAGGGCACGTATTGGCTGCGATCGGCAGGCACACCGAAGTGTTGCTGATAGCCGCTGGTGTCCTTGTGGATGAACACATAGCGATCGATGGCCTGCAGTAACACCCGTTTGATGCGCGCAGCCAGACGCTCGCGCGCATTGGCCGGTATGCGCATGATCAGGTCGAACACCACAACCTGCAGGCGCGGGCCATAGAACAACTTGGCCAACCAGACAAAGACCAGCTCCGGCAGCGACGGGTTAGAGACAAATATCAGATCGGCGGTTTGCGCCAGGCGCAGTGCGCGCCACAACGCGGGCAAGAAGCCCGCAGAGGTGAGTGCAGGCAGGCTTGTTAGGACCTGCCTGATTTCGCCATCGGGTGTGATCCTCAGGTCGAACTTGAGTGTCAGCACCCGCTTCAAACAAGACTCCTATTTGGCCGGAGCCAAAGCCGGCGGCTTAGGGGCTGAAGGCTGCAAAAAACCACCCGTGGTGATGCGGATGTCGTCCAGCCAGATCTCGAAGGGCTGCGTACCGTTCTGCGCCCAGTTAAAAAACTCGATGCGATCGATGGGCAAATTGGAATAGTGACGGTTGAATAGACCGGTCGCGTTCACATAAACCTTGCCATCAACCTCCACGTAGTACTCGCCATCGGCAACTTCGTTTTCAGCGGTTGTACCGCTGTTGTATTTCAGATGCAGCTTGAAGTGATGCCAATCGACACCCCAATCTGAAGATTTCCACCGGGACTTTGGAGGCGTCTCTACGACTGCCTTTCCGAAGGAGCGGCCTATCCATTGCGGATAGGTGCCGTCGAAATTGATGACGGAGGCCGTATCGTTGGCCTTGGCACTGCCATCACCAAAGGACACTTGGTACATGGAACCGGGGTCTCCGCCGGTGTAGTCCAAGCCAAAAGTTGTGTTCGAATAGCCCACGCCATCGTTGCCGCCAAACACCTTCAAAAATTTAACGCCTTGCTTGGACGCGGGCATCTTGGCCCAGAAATCCAGATAAATATCGTTTGTGCTTGCGGGAATTTTATAGACACCCCAGGCGTATACGCCCCCGGTGGCAATGGGATAGGCGGCCCGCAGACTCCCCCGGCCACCATTTAAGTTCTTGGATGTGTCACCGGACACGGTGGTGGTTGCGCCTTGCTGAGAACCCACAACCCAGCCGCTGGGTGCCAATGCGCCATCTTCAAAGTCTGCGAAGGTTAGTGTTTTAACCGGTGCCGCGTGGGCGGCCGACAGGTTTAAACCCAGCGCGAGAACAGCGAGCGAAAAAGTATGAATGGTCAGCGACGATAGTTTGTACATGCTGTGGCTGCTCCAAAAGTAGTGGGGATCGATGGGCTGCCCGCACAGGGTGCCTGTTAGATCTTCCAAGCAGGCAGTGCGTACGTCACACAACGCTGTCTTTTTGGCCTTAAATTTGCCCGGTTTGACCTAAAACTTGCCGCATGACGGCAACAAGTTGCCGCTGCTGCACCGCCAGCGAGTAGCCCTCAATGATGCGCTGGCGCGCTGCGACACTGAGGCGGTCACGCAATGCAGGGTCGTCGAGGAGTTTAGTCAGTACATTTGCCAAGGCGTCAGCATCAGCCGTCGGAAAATGAAACCCTGTGACGCCGGATTGAATGGACTCATTGAGCCCTGGCAAGTCAGAGACGATCAACGGCAAGCCACTGGCCTGGCACTCGACACCGGACCGTGGAAACGAGTCCCAACCTGTCGAGGCGATGACTGCCGCGTAAGCCTCGCGTTGCAGCAGATGAATGTCATTGCGGTAACCACCAAAAGTAACGTGCTGCGCGGCGTCCACGGTGAGCATCTGTTGATAGGGAAGATGCTCAGCACCTTTGTTACCCAGTAAGACGATATGCCAGTCGTCAGCTTTTCGGGAAGCAGCCAGCGCATTAGCGGCGTGCATGATCGTCGCCACACCCTTGCGCGTCTCCATATGACCGGAATAAAAAAGCACTTTGCGATCTGCAGGAATGGAAAACGTCTGATGCAAATAGCCCTCATCAGAGCCGACAGGGCTGAAGTGCTCGGTATCTACACCCAGCGGCACCACGCTGGTCTTACGGGCGGCGATGCCACGGCCATAGACGGCGGTATCAGCCATACCCCGCGATTCAAAAACATAGTGGTCTGGGCCTTGGCGCAGCAGCGCAACCTGCAGGCGTTTGAGCATCAAAACCGGCAGCGGCTTAATGGAGCTCATGGGTGCACCCCAATAAGACACGAAACGCGTTACGCCGGCAGTACGTAGGCTGCGGTACATGTGCCGGTCTACAGGCTGGTCGAACCCGAATATCGTATCGATATTGTGTTTACTGATGTATTGGCTGACCCGTTCGGCGTCAGTGGAATTAGCCGACTGCGTGTCAATGATGAGGTACTGGGAGAAGTGTGCCGGCAACGTCGGACTGGGACCGGCAGCCATCGTCGGATAGCCAAAATGCACACGGCTTTCATCGCCGTTGCACAACTCTAGAGCCATCTCATAAAACGTGCGCTCTAAGGGACCAATGGCATAGCCGGTATTGGAGCCGCAGTGGAGCAGAATCAAAATAGATTTCATGGTTACTCTGCAATAAGTCTGGCGTACAAGCCAAGAACCTGACGGGCGTTGTAATCGGCTGTGTATTGATCAGGTAGGGTCACCATCGCCAACGGAGCGCCAGCCTCGACCCGCGACTGCATCAAGTGTGTCAGCTTGTCTGCATAACAGTTGGCGCGGTTGTCAGAAATGAGTAGCGGTTCATCCAACAGATCACGAAGTCCGCCGACCGCGTGAGCCAGCACCGGTGTTTTCACAGCCAGCGCCTCCAGAGCCACCATCGGCAAGCCCTCGTGATCTGAGCAGATAACCAAGGCATGCAGACTGCGCAACTGCGACGACAGGTCGGAAACCTGGCCATGGAATAGGATCTGGTGCGTCAAGCCGAGTCCGGCGACACGTTCCACCCATTGGCTGCGCAAGGGTCCATCGCCAAAGATGTGAAACTGCCAGCGACCCGGGCTGCGGCCAGTCAGCTCCGCCGCCATATCGATAAAAATATCGAGTCGCTTCACGGGTACAAGCCGCCCTGCAATTCCCACGTGCAGCACATCTGTGTGTGGCTTTTTCCAAGCGGGAGACAGGTCTAGATCTGATGTGGAGTTTGCGGCAACCCCGTTCTCGATGACCACGACGTTGTGCTTGGGAAACTTACGGGCCAAGACTTGCCCCAGTTCCTGCGAGACGGCGATGGTTGCCGACTGCAGATGCGCCCCACACGAATTATCGAGGCCCGCCAGAATGCGGCGGTGCAGATTGCGCCAGCCCTTGAGGCTGTGTTCGGCAGAGCCATGGACGGTGCGCACACCTTTTGCCGCTGTGACCAGTGTGGCTGCCAGACTGGCCAATATGTTTTCTTTGATGCGATGCGTATGCACGATATCGGGCTGCAACTTCTGCATCACGCCAAGCAGCTTCAGGAAGATGACTGGCGAACTGAGTTGTTGTTCCTCGAGCACCCGGACATCGATGGCGAGCGCCATCAATCGCCGGGCAAGCTCACCTTGGTTGAGAAGGACGACGGTGACGAGAGTACCGGGCTGCCGGGCGAGCTGGGCCAACAATGTCGCAGCCTGTGCTTCAGCACCAGCCCACAGGTCACCGGAAATGACATGCAGGACTTTCATGGAGGGGCGGAACTTAGACTGGGCTGTGGCATAGCTTCATCACTTTATGGCGGCCTGCCAATAGAGTCTGCGACAGGGTTGGAAGATTTACCGCCGGGCTTTGAGCATACTTGATGCGCTACGCAAAGGACGGCTACGCCATGTCACCCCCATTGATCAGTGTGATCATTCCAGCCCGCAATGAAGAGCGTCGGATAGGCGACTGCCTGCGTGCATTGCGCGAGTGCATGCCTCAGGACTTGAGCTTTGAGCTTCTGGTAGGCGACCACAGCTCAAGCGACGGCACTGCAGGGGTCGCCAAGCAGCACGGCGCCACTGTTTTTACCTTAGCCGGCGGCACTGTAGGCGAGCTGCGTAATTCGTTGGTTGCCCGGTCGCAGGGCGTTGTTCTGGTATTCATTGATGCCGACGTGACCGTCACGCCGGAATGGGGCCGGCATATCGCTCTGGTTGTGCATGATTTGGAACATTCGAGCCTGCAAGTAACTGGCTCTCACTGTCGCGTACCACGCAGCGCCAACCCATTTATCGATTGCTGGTTTGGCGTGCTGCGCCACACTCAGGCGAACTATCTGGGGACAGGGCACCTGATTGTAAGCCGCCACCTTTTTAGTCTTCTCCGGGGCTTCACACCCGGTCTACGCACCGGTGAAGACTATGATTTCTGCACGCGTGCGCGAGAAGCCGGTGCGCAGCTGATAGTCCGGCCGGAGCTAGAGGTTATCCATCACGACTACCCCCTGACTGCGGCAGACTTTGTGCGTCGGGAGCGCTGGCATGGCTCGGGCGATGTGCAGTCTTTGAGCAGGCTGCTGCGCTCGAAAGTTGCCTTAGCCAGCGTGGTATTCATTGCCGCTCACCTGCTGTTAATGGCAGCTCTGGTGTTGAGGCCTGGCTGGGCTGTATTGCCTTTGGCAGCCATTCTCGGTTTGCCCCTGCTGATGTCCATCAGCAAGTTCAACGGCCTTTCGTTGCGACAAAGGTTGCTCAATATTGGGATCTGCTATTTGTACCTGGTGGGCCGCAGCCTTGCGCTGTTGAAGCCCGCGCGCCCGACCCAATCTTGGTAACAGTGTACTGACCTTCAGTCGACAGCAATGCCCTTGGATCTGGCAGTTTGTGCCGTGACGTTTGCTAGACACACCATCATCGCCAGGTTGACCCAGAAAAACGGGTAGTAAGTTACGGTCACAAACTGGCCTGCAATCAGATATCCCCACAAAGCCGCCATCAAACCGCGAGCCACCGGGATGTACATATAGCCAGCCATCGCGGGGTGCTTGGCAATGCGGTGGACGCGCCTGGCCAGCAGCATGGTTTTGATGATCAGTGCCAGAAACAGCCCTAGTCCCAGGTAGCCCGCATCGGTACCTACTTCGATAAAGATGTTATGTGGCAGCTGCGCATGTGCATAAAGCATGTCCTGCGGATAGTGCTGCTCAAAATATGACGGGAAATTGCGAAGTCCCACGCCCAGCACGGGGTGTGACTGAATCATCTCTATGCCACGTGTCCAGTACAGCAGCCGTTGTTGCGAAGTCTGGTCATCACCGGCAGACGTAAACCGGGCCATCTGTGCATCGGGTATTGCAAGATAGGCGACATAGCCAACCACGCCTGCCAGCAGCAGATTGCGCAGGCTTACGCGGCCTTTCAGCAAGGTTGGATAGAACTGATAGGCCATCGCAACCTGCGCCCCGCGACTGCTTGCGCCCAGAACCACCATCACTGCCGTGATGGGCATCAGCAGCATGAACCTATACATCCATTTGGAAATGTATGGGCGGAAAAATAGCGCCAGAAACAGTGCCAACGGCGCGTAGACCAGCATCTGAATGGAGAGCTCGCCGCTGTTGGTCAAAAAACCACCTGGGCCTTGCAAGCCCCAGTTCGTAAACGCAAAACCCCGCATCGCCCAGATGCGGGCTAAGGAAAACGAGAGCTTGGCGCTGGCCAACAGGAACACGCCTATGAACAACAGTAAGCGTGCTTCGTTAGTTACGATGTTCGTAACCAGAAAGTAGATGATCAGCCAGTAGTAGCAGATTTGTATATTTGCCCAGGAAATGCCTGAGTTTTGCGCAGTGAGGCAGGACGCAAGGATGACCACATTGAACAGGATCACCAGATAATTGGTGCCGTCATTGACAAAGGTTGCGTTTTTTTCGAACAGTCGAAAGAGCAGACCGAAAAGCAGGGTCAGCAAGCCCCACGGAATCACTTCAAGTACCGGGAAGATAGCCTGCGGGCGCACGTACTCAATGATCAGATAGCCACAGATCATTGCGAACGCGGGGCCTTCCTTTTTGAACTGCGCCCAGAGCTCTTTCAGCTTCAACCGATAGAGCGGGTTAATAGGCACAGACGGATCTGTGCCTGAGATCACTGGTTCAGGAGATGGTGTCGAAACTTTCGATCTCGGCCGCATCGGGTACTGCATCAGCTTTTACTCCCATGCAGATTCCGCAGGCACGCGTCCATTGCACGCACTGTCTTGTCTGTGACATGGCCATGCGTCGGCAGGGTAAACAAACGTTCTGCCAGACGGCTTGCATTGGGGAAGGGGCCTTGCTTTGCAATGTCGTCGGGTATGTCGGCAATTTCATGTAGCGGCCGCTGATACATCGCGGTCGCACCAAAGCCCGCTGCACTGAAGGCCGCCACCAGACGATCGCGTGCGTCTCGACTGCCCGCCAGCATCGGCAGGCGCAGAGGCTCTTGTTCGCTCAGCGGCAGATCAGAGTGGGGACCTCGCAGGACGTCGAGGTGGTATTGGCGCCAAGCATCCAGATAGGGCAGGTATGGCGTCAGCCCGTAGCTTGCAGTGCGTCGATAGGCTGGCAAGGCAGACGCCAGCTGGCGCAGCAACTGCGGACGCGGGTCAGTCAACGTAGTCGGCGGATGGTAGGCCGTCGCGCCAATACCCATGCCGGGCATCCGCAGCAGCCATGGGTAAACCCGTGGATCGGTTAACAGATTAAACGCCCACGCGGCGAGGCGGCTGCCTTGCAGTCGATGCCGCAAAGTCGAAGGCGGCAAAGGTGTTGTGACTGTAAGGCCCAGAGCCGCCCCACCCCCCAACAGGTTTAACGGCTTGCCCTTGCCGAAACTCAGCACTTGATAGTCACCCACCCAGGGCCCGGGCCATCGTGAGAGATGCTGCGCGCTGTCTTGAACCAGATAGGCGCTGACCGCTCTGGTCAGTGGCAACAGCTGTTTCGCCTGATCGCCGCAGCCCAGCAGGTTCACCGCGATGATGGCCAGCGTACGCTGGTCTGTCGCCGCTTGCAGCGCACCAAGGTCATAACCCCAACAGTCAGCGGCAGTATCGACCAGCACCGCCTCGACACCAGCACCGACGCAGGCTGAAACCAGATCCGGGCAGCCGTATGCCGGTAGCAGCACGCGGGTTTTCTGGTTGCCCGCACGCAGACGTGCATGACGCAACACCTGCGTCAACGCATCGGTACCGGATGCGAGCAAGCCCATGTCTTGAACGCCCAGCAGGGCTGCGATGGACTGCAGATCAACACCGCGGACGTGACCCACCCCAGGCACGGGCCGGCGGACCGGTGGCAGTGCCTTGATGATCACCGCTTTGAGGGGTCCCAGGTTTCGATACGCTGGCCGCGCAACAGCTTCAAACTGGCATGGCCAATGGCAGCGTTGGCCTCAACAAAGAACGCTGCCAAGCGCAAAAGCGAAATGCGCCGCAAGACAGGAAACCAGCGAACGATGATGGGTGTCAGAAACAAACCAGACAAGCAAAACAACATGAGCAGGTGCAGCAGTGACCCGTCTGAGGCGAGCCAAATGATGCTGACCTCACACAGGACCATCAACCACGGCACGGCCCAGCGCATCAGCTTATGGCTGGCCACCTGGAAACTGAACACCCCAAATCGCCAAGGGTTGAGCACTTCGAAGCGATGCACCAGACCGGTCATGCCGCGAAGAATGGTGCGCAACTTGCGTCCGTATTCGCGGTTGGGGTCTTTGAGGTTACGGTAGTAGCCGATGACATCGCGTGCCGATACAGCCTTCAGACCCAGCGTTGCGCAATTGAGGGCAACGCCGAAATCACTGCAGACTTCCATGTCCCAACGCATGCAAGCGACCCGGCGCGCAGAAAAGAACGAGCCGCTGAGCCCAACCAGCGTGTTGAATCTGCCCTCGAGCTCGCGCAGCCACATCTCGTAGCGAACGTACAAGCCCTCACCTTCAATACCACCATCTTCCAGCAAGATGCGATCGACGCTGGACACTGCACCGATGGTCGGGTCGGCGTAATACGCAGCCAGCTTCATCAGGGCGTCCGTTGCTAACTGTGTAGCGGCGTCGGTAAAGACGATGACATCACCACTGCTGGCTGCAATGGCTACACGCTGGGCGTACTCTTTGCCACGCCTTTGTTCAGCGCGGCTGAGGATGACTCCCTGCGCGGCGAAACTGCGAACAATGTCATCGGTGCCATCATCACTGGCATCCGAGGCAACCAGAATCTCACGCTCGAAACCATCGTGTTGCAGCTGCAGCGTGTTGTGGATCTTGCCGGTTATCTTTTCTGCCTCATTGCGCGCAGCGATGATCACCGACATGCGGCGCAGAGGAGCGATTTCTGCCTTATAGGAACCAGCGCGCGCAGGCAGCAACAGCAATAGCAACGGATACAGCAGATAGCTATAAGAAATTAGAACCACACTAGTCCAGAAAACAATTTCCATTTCGATTACTGCCTAGCGTTGCCTTGCGGGGCGTCTTCCATCCCTGCCATCAGTTCCCGGAAGCTTGCGCTGCCTTTCAGCATTTCGTCGAACGGGCCGGCTGCCTCAATGGTTCCGTCTCGAACCAGCACAATATAGTCTGCGAAACGAATGGTTGATGCCCTGTGGGCGACCAACACCACTGTCGTGCTGGTCTTGAGTTGCGCCACCGTAGCCATGATGTCGCGCTCGGTCTCGGAATCGAGCGCGCTGGTTGATTCATCCATGATCAACACCGCGGGGTCGTGGTACAGGGCTCGGGCAATGCCCACTCTTTGCCGCTGACCGCCGCTCAACAATGCACCGCGCTCGCCCACCACAAAGTCATAACCACCGGGCAGCGTGGCAACCAAGGACTCCAACTGGGCTAGCTTGCCAGCATGCGCGACGCGGGCGGCATCCATGTGCTCGTGGCCGCCAAAGACGATATTGGCGGCAAGCGTGTCATCTGACAGAAAGATGTGTTGTGACACATAGCCAATGCTGCGTTGCCAAGCCAGTACGTTGGCTTCCTCGATTTTGGTCTGCCCGGCCATCACTGCGCCTGTGCTGACCGGCAACAGCCCTAGCAGCACGTCAAGCAAAGTGCTCTTGCCTGCTCCGGAGGGGCCGACAATTGCCGTGATGCTATGGGCTGGCAACGTGACGTTGACGCGCTGCAACGCCGGCTGTGCGCTTGCCGGATATCGATAGGAAACATCCTGCAGCACGATGTCTCCTGCGAAAGCGGCTGCGTGCCCACTCTGCTGAGTGACAACCGGCAGCGTCTTACGCCATCGGCCGGCAGCGACTAACGGTGCAAGCGTAAAGACTGTGTCCTGGTTACCCCGAATATTGGCAACCGATTTGAATAGAGTTTGGCCAGCCGGCAGCAGCTTGTAACCCGCTGTGGCATAGAGGCTGAGTATGGCGATGATCTTAGTCGGAGGCGCATTGATGGCCAAGAGGTAGATGGCTAGTCCCAGCATGGCGCAGAAGGCCACGGCCTCCAGAAAGAACCGCGGTATTTCAGACAACAGATTGAGCATGGTTTGCGCGTGCAACCAGTCGCCGGTGACAGCGGCCACCCTTTCGTCGTACAGCCGTTCATTGCCACGAAGCTTAATTTCCTTGATGCCGCCCAAACTCTCGTTGAGCAAGCGCATTTTTTGTTGGGCGGTAACGGCCATGGTTTCGCCATGGCGGACGAGGCTTGAACGGATGAGCCAGAAAATGATGCCGTAGCCAAGACCGACAATGCCGAGCGCGATCAAGGCGAGTACCGGATCGATGTAGATCAGGGCTACCGCAATGATGACCACAATCATCGACTGACTGATCAACTGCAGCGTAGGTTGCACCACCATGTAGACGCAACGCGGAATATCACCCGTGATCAAGGCAATGATCTCTGCCGAGTTTCTCCGGCTGAAATTGACGTAGGGTTCATACAGGCAGTTACTGTAGATGGTTTGCTGAGTCTCTCCGCCCAGCTTCATTGAAAAGGCAAACAACTGCTTGGTAGTCCACGCAGACACCACGTTAGTCAGCACAATGACTGCGATGATGGCCAGCGCGATAAGGATTAAAAATCCGTTTTCAGTGCTGGCGCCAGTGTAGGTATAGAGCCAAGCCAGAAACTCGTTGGTTTGCAACAGTGACTTGCTGGACAGTAACGCAATGAAGGGAGCCAAAGAGGCGACACCTGCAACTTGCAGTACAGCGCTTACGCAGAACAGCAGGACCAAGGCGATATAGCCGCGGGTTTGCGCAGGACTCATCATGGCATGCAGTAGTTTCAGTACAGCAATCATGTCGCCCTCGGGTTTGCCAGTAGACTCAGTGTGACTCGTGCGAACAGACCACTTGGCGATGCGGCTACAGCGTCTGTGATGCCCAAGCGGTCTAATAGGTGCCTATTCGAAGCCGGGTTGACCCATCCCGCATTGACCGTTGTGGCATACGCATAGCCGGCACGCACTCGCTGCACAGCCTCTGGCGAGTAGTCCCCATTCGGATAGCAAAACCCGGTGACCGGCCTCTGCAGGCGCGCCGACAAATCGGCTAGCGAACCGTCGACTTCTTTATTTAACAGCGCGGCATCGATACCGGCACGCAGGCGTGTGTGTGTGCGGGTATGCGAACCGAAGCGCAGCAGCCCCGATTGCTCCATCTCAGCAACCTGTTTCCAGTCCATGAGGTCAACGGGCTCTGAGGCGACGCGATCGCCCAGCGCGCTAGTCACCGCAGCGCTTAAATGTGCATCGCTGTAGTGCGGCTTGAGTGCATCAAGCACAGCATCGGCAGCGGCAATCTCGCTGCCGGGCGCAACCTTCAGTGGCACGGTCACAGCGGGACACTGCTTAGCGAAGGTTTGCACAAGGGCTATGTCGTCGCTGTGCCAAGCCTGACACAACAGGCGTGCAAGACGCGTGGGCCAATAACCGCGTGCGGTGCCCACCAGGTCAGAAACCAAATAGATGGTCGCCGGTGCCTGAGCGGCCTGGAGTACCGGAAAGGCATGGTCATAGTTGTCGCGCCAGCCGTCATCAAACGTCAGCGCGCAGGCCAGGCGCGGCAGCGGCGTACCCGTGTGCACACGGTCTACCCAGTCTTCGATGTGCAGCAGTTCAAAGTGCTGACGCAGCACGCGGATATTCATCGCCAAGGTCTCGGGCGAGACGATCATGCCGGGCTGTTCATAGGCGCGTGCCGGATGGCCAACGGGCAGCACGCGGTGATAGGTCAGCACCACTAAACGCGGTCCCGATAAGCTGCGCAGCACCAGCGGGGCCAGCGCACCTGCAACGCCATAGGCGACAGACTTGGCGATGTTGCGCAACGCACTCACCAGGGCAACCCCGGGCTGATCAGCGGGCCGGCGAAGTTAGCCACGGGTAACGGCAGCCGCATCCACACGGCACTCAGCAGAGTACGCAGCTTGCCGGGTGCAGGCGCGGGGCCTGCCGGCAGCTCAGGGTTTACAGCGGCAGCGTTGCGCTCCCACCTGTGCCAGTACAGCTGCACTGGCTTGGCGCCCCACTGCGTTTTAAACCGGTAGGTGCCGCTGTCGGCTGAGGATCGGCCGAAGTCGAACACACTGCAGCCGCGCTCTATGGCCAGCGACAGCGCTTCCCAATAGAGCTTCATGTTGAAGCCGCGCGGTTTAGCTTCTTCGCGGCAGGACGCCCAAGGTATTTCGGCGCGCCCGCGCGCAATCACCAGAAACCCTGCGGCCATCGGTCCCTCGGCAGTACTGATCACCAACAGCACACAGCTGTCGGCAAAGCGCTTGAGCAGCGCGGCAAAAAAGCGCTTCGGGTAGACCGGTGTGCCCAGCGCATGCATGTTGCGACAGAACACATCATAAAAATCGTCGAGCAGCTCCAGGCCACCCACGCGCGTGAGCGGTGATTCGCGATCGGCACGGCGTGTTTGCGAGCGCAGCTTGGCCCCGAGCTGCTGCGCTAACGCAGCAACGCTGACCGGCAAGTCCATCAGCAACGTGACCTTGTCGGTGCGTGTCAGCCAGTCACCGGGCTGCTGCTGCACGTCACGCAGCTCGAGGTAACGGCAGCCCGTCTCAACAGCCAGTTGCTTCGCACGGTCCATCAAGGCTTGCACGACAGCGGGGCTATCACCCAAGGCACCGCCATAGTTGAAATAGGGTAACGACGTCAGCGAGCGGCCGAACAGCAGACTGCTTTGCTGCACCAGCGGCAGCACGCCTATCAAGCGCGCCTCATCATCGCGCGCCTCGATAAAGCAGGCCTGCTGCGCAAACACGTGTGCCGCCAACGCCGCCCAGCCGACGCTGTGATAAACGCTGGCCTTGTCATGGGCAGCCGCATAGGCGTCCCAATCGGCGGCAGGGTTATCGATGAGTGCAACGATCATGTGCGTTTAAGCCTGGGCATCCACGTTGATCTGCAGCTTCTGCATCAGGTCATAAAGTGTGGGCCGGGTGATGCCCAGCAACTCTGCGGCATGCGTGACGTTGTTGGCGGTGACAGCCAGAGCCTGTTCGACGGCGTGACGATCGGCGCGCGCGCGCACGGCTTTGAGGTTGAGCACCGGCACTTCACCGGTACCATCGACCAAGTCCATGTCCTCGGCAGTGATCTGCGCACCGCTGGCCATGATGGCGGCCGAGCGCACTTTGTTTTCGAGTTCGCGCACATTGCCGGGCCAGTCATGGCTTTGAATGGCGCGCAGCGCGTCATCGCTGAAGCTGCGTGGTGCGCGCGGCTGGGTCTGCGCGACGCGCCGCAAGATGGTCTGCGCCAACACCACGGCATCGCCAGGGCGCGCGCGCAGCGGCGGCAGCGTCAACGTGACTTCGCTGATACGGTAGTACAGATCCTGGCGGAACCCCTGACGGGCAATCAACGCGGCGAGGTCCTGATGCGTAGCGCAGACCACGCGCACATCGACCGGAATCTCATGCCGTCCACCCACGCGCTCGATGACCCGCGCCTGCAAGAAGCGCAGTAGCTTGGCCTGCAGCGGCAGCGGCATGTCGCCGATCTCGTCAAGAAACAGCGTACCGCCCTCGGCGGTCTCGATCTTGCCCGGCGTAGTTTTGGCAGCACCGGTAAAGGCGCCCTTTTCGTAACCAAACAACTCGCTCTCCAGCAGTTGCTCCGGGATAGCAGCGCAGTTGATGGCCACAAAGCGCTGCGCGTGGCGATCGCTGCGCGCATGCAGTGCACGGGCGATGAGTTCTTTGCCGGTACCGCTCTCACCCAGCACCAGTACCGAGGCGGTGGTCGGCGCGACTTTCTCGACCATGCGGCAGACTTTCTGCATGGAAGGATCGGTGGCGACGATGCCTTCGAGCGGGGTCGTGCTGTGCGCCTCGCGCAGCCACTGGTTTTCCTGTTCAAGCCCGGCGATGTGAAACGCTCGGCTGACCAGCAGCTTAAGCACCTCGGTGTCGATAGGCTTGGAGTAAAAATCGTAAGCACCCAGGCTGATGGCGCGCACCGCGTTGTCACGATCGGCATTGCCGGTGACCACAATCACCTTGGTGCGCGGTGCCAGCTTTAAGATCTCTTGTAGCGTGGCCAGGCCTTCGCTGACACCTTCCGGGTCCGGCGGCAGCCCCAGGTCCTGTAACACCACCAGCGGTTCATAGCGGCGCAGTTGTGCCAGCGCCTCGGCCCGGTTGGTGGCCTGCAGCACTTCGATGTCGTCAAAGCACCAGCGCAACTGCTTTTGCAGCCCGGGGTCATCTTCGACGATTAGTAATCGCTGTTTATCGTCTGACACAGTTGAAGCCTAATGGTAAATCGCGTGCCCTGAGCGGGACTGCTTTGCACTTCGATACTGCCGCGCTGCTGTTGCACATAGGCACGGGCCTGATAAGCGCCTATGCCCATGCCTTTTGATCCTTTGGTGCTGTCAAAGGGTTTAAACAAGCGGTCGCGGATAAACTCCGGCGCCATGCCCGGTCCGTTATCGGCAATCTGCACTTCACATTGACCGGCCGCACCACTGAGTGTGACGCGCACCTCACCGGTGGACCCGGCGGCATCCTGAGCATTGCGGATGATGTGATCGAACACCGCCGCCAGCCGATCGGGATCGGCCATCACCGTGTAATCGTGGGCATCGACCAGGACCTGCGGCGCCGGTGCGCGCACCTCGCTGCGCGTGACCGCACCTTGCAACACGGCGGCTAAATCAACGCGCCGCTCGCTGGAATGCGCCTCGCGTGACTGCAGCTGGTCTATCAACCGGGTCATGCGCTCGACGGTGTTGGCGATGGTGTCGATGGCATCATCAACGAACTCAGGATTGTGGCGATGCTTGGCCGCATTGCTGACCAGCAGCTGCAACTGCGCCACAGAGTTTTT
>Ga0114967_10002618_pt1 | contig 15041 bp, 8 predicted proteins | sample M_130628_MF_Meta_FD_92639 | JGI IMG/M metagenome (GOLD analysis project Ga0114967, IMG submission 92639) | Freshwater microbial communities from Lake Montjoie, Canada to study carbon cycling - M_130628_MF_MetaG | ecosystem: Environmental > Aquatic > Freshwater > Lake | place: Lake Montjoie... | reverse complement strand
TCCATACTTCGCTGCCGATTCGGTAAAGGTTTCATTCTTGTTATTGATGTAAAGCAAATTGGCCGTGCTACCAAATTTGGGGCTGCCAGCCACATTCACATAGATATCCAGAAACCCATCCTGGTTTATATCGACAAAGCTTAGTCCTGTACACCAACGAGTGCTATGCAAGCCTGACTTTTCTGTAATGTCCTCAAATGTTAAATTGCCCTTGTTCAGGTATAGCTTTCCGCTTGTTTGATTCCCGCTAAAATATACATCGATTAAACCATCGTTATTTATATCTCCTGTCGCAACTCCTGCGCCAGTATAAATATTCATGTAATCCAACACGTTAACGGTGTCGTTCTCTTCTACCCTATTTATAAAGTCAATTCCAGTTTGGGATGATGGAAGTTGCTCAAACAACGTTTTTTTAGTCGTACAGGAAATACAACAAGCTGTAACCAGGATCAGTGGTATGATTTTTTTAAAGATCATTAAAACTCCTGCTCCCGTTTAGTTCCATTAAATGAGTAAATAGTCATTGCTTTTACCTGCTGTGATACAAAGAATTTTCTGCTGCTTTGAGACAAATAAGAATTACCAAATTGAAATTCAACCTTTGATGACTTCCCATTTTTGTAATAGATCATGGCATATGCATCGGTGTCTACAAGTGAAATATGCCCGCTTTTTTGCTTTCCTTTATACGCCTTCAATCTGCCACTGTTGCTGCTTACCAAATACATCGGGTATCCATCAGCAGATTGCAGGCAACTTATTGCTTTATTATCGCTAGCCGAATTGAACTCGTTTCGATTTACCGTAAAGCCACCCTTGCCATTTCCTTCAAGGATTAACATGCCCTGTGCATCATTTCTTCCTGCCTGTACTTCGGGCGAAAAGGAGTTGCCAACACATAACACATCCATGTTTCCATCTCCGTTAATATCGATGCAATACATCCCATAAATGGGTGATAATTGCGACGCAACAGGTAATGGTTTCACCTCGAATTTTCCATTGCCCTTGTTTTCGATATATGCACTGCTAAAGGTTTCGCATTTTAGCAGGTAAGCATCCTTGATTTCTTCTTCTAAAAATGCATGTTTAAAGTTAACGTCAGCATAGGCTGCATAATCTTTAAAACGGGCTTTCATAGCAGTCATTTGTAGGTTGATGTCATCTCTGGCGTGCACAATGTATTCCGTGCCGTCAAAATAATGAGAAAATACTGGATCTATTCGTCCGTTTTTATCAAAGTCTTTTCCATAAACGCAGACAGGCTCTGCAGGTGATGCTTTAAGCCAATTATTCAATCCCTGGTTTCCTGCTACGTAATCAATATCCCCATCATTGTCAAAATCCCCAGCCACCAAACTGTTCCACCAACCTTTAGAGTTTTCCAAAGCAATTGTTGCGGCAGTGCTTAATTTACCCTTATCGTTTTGAATAAACGTTATGGGCATAAATTCTCCGGCCAGTATAATATCGCTCCAACCATCATTGTTATAATCAGTCCACAATGCCGTAGTCACCATCCCCAACTGGCCCTGCTGAGGCAACTGATTGCTAATATCTGTAAACTTAGGCTTACCTACTGTGCCATCGTTGCGGAGCAGATACGTTTTGGCAGGCATTGGATACTCTCCGGGGCTTACTCTTCCGCATACAATCAGATCAAGATCACCATCTTTATCGTAATCAGCCGCAGTAATGCTGGCACCACTGTTGGCCATATCGGGCAGAACATTTTGTGCCAGGGTAAAACTGCCTTTTCCATCGTTTAGGTAAAGTCTATCCTGATAGATAGCATTACCTTTTTTCTCGGCAGTCGTTCCTCCACTCACCACATATAAATCAAGATCTTTATCATTATCTGCATCAAAAAGTAATGCGCCCATATCATCAGCATGGGTTGATGAAGGCAACCGCTTTTCTATAAATTTTCCACTTGGTTGCTGTATAAAAAATGAGCCATTGTATTCGGATGCGGCACCAATAAAAAAGTCATCTAACCCATCATTATTGACATCTCCGGAAGCAAGCCCCGGACCTTCGTGTGAGCAGGTGTGAGGCAAAATCGGTTGCGCTTTAAAATCAACATAATCATCCTCCTTGTGAAGGTAATTGATCTGCAAAAGGGAATCAACTTGGGTGAAAAATGCCGGCTGTTTGAGTGCTGTGATGTTTGCCGATGTCGAAATTGCATCTGTATAGCTTAAGACGAGTAACTGATTTGAATTCGGTTGCTTTACAAACTGTTGGCGGCCATCGGGCCAAAGGATTTTTAAGCTGTCTATTGGCTTATCAGACAATCCAAAATGCATTATTGCGGGAACACTAGAAATATAGCCCCGAACAAGCGCAACATAATTGAATTGCACCATTCCATTTTGCCAAAGCCAAACCTTGGCTTCCAGCCCATCCCTGTTACCCTGAGGCCCTTTGCATTTAACCTTAAGCCAATTGCTTGTAGGTGATAATGCATTGCTTCTATTTTCATAAAGCAAAGCTGGTTCATCAATATTGTTTATCACCAAATCTAAGTCGCCATCATTATCTAAATCGGCGTACGTAGTTCCGTTTGAATAGGTAGGTTTGTCGAGCCCCCATTTAATGGAAAAGTCAGAAAAAGTAAGATCTTTATTATTCTTATACAGGTAGTTACTCACATGCACGCCGGGGTAATTTTCCAACAATTTAATACGCTCATTTCTGTTGGATTCTGGCGTACCCATAAATATTGCACGCTTGCCATAAACCATAAAATCAAGATTGGTAATGTCGGTTCTATACCCATTGGCGATAAACAAATCTTTCCATCCGTCGTTATCAAAATCAGCAAATAGTGGGGCCCAACTCCATTCAGTTGCATTGACGCCAGACACCTGCGAGATTTCACTAAAACTGCCGTCACCGTTGTTTAGCTGAAGTGTGTTCCTCACATATTGAGGCGCATAGTTCAACTGCAAGCTGTTTTGAAACTCATCGTACCGGTTTCCACCAATAGTTAGTTTCCATCGCTTGTTATCGGGAGGAAGCATATCTACCGCAACCATATCTTCAAACCCATCATTGTTAAAATCAGCCACATCATTACCCATGGCATTATACGTTTGATGGCGTAGGTAATGTTTGCCTTTATTACTAAATGTACCATCCTGGTTATTAATCCAAATCAGATCATTTGTGATAAAATCATTGGACACATATATATCAGGCCAGTTATCATTATTAATATCACAAATAGAAAGACCTAGTCCAAAACCTTCTACCGTAATGCCAGCTTCTTTCGACACGTCAGTAAAAGTAAGGTTGCCATTATTTTGGAATAGCTTACCCGTTGTTGTTGAAGTACCTATGGAATCTTTTTTTATCTCCCTTGCGTTATTTCGGTTATAGTTTACAAAGGCATTGCGCATGAGGTACATGTCTAAGTCGCCATCTTTGTCATAATCAAAAAAAGCTGCCTGCACATCGTAGCCATCATCATCTAGCCCCATTTTTGCGGCCGATTCGGTAAATGTATTATTACCGTTATTTATAAAAAATAGGTTTTTCCGCAGGCTGGAAGGAGTGAATTTATTGCCCGATTTACATACATAAATATCCAGGTATCCATCCTGGTTAATATCAACTACCGATGCCCCATAGCACCAGCCTTCTGTTGAAATACCTGCTTTTGCGGTTATATCTTCAAACTTAAGATTACCCTTGTTTAGATAAAGTTTTGCCGAAACCATATTGCCGGTAAAAAAAACATCCTGCAATCCGTCGTTATTAATATCTATGACTGCCACACCGGCTCCATTGAACATATATTCAAAATCTAAGACCGTGAGACTATCAGAGTAGGTGAGTTTATTAACGAATTGAATACCGCTTTTGGAAGCAGCCACTTCCTGAAAAAGGGTATTTGATTTTTTACAGGCAAAGAAGGCTAGCATTAGAAAAACTGGGCTGATCTTTTTCAAAAATGAAATTTTTTTACACATTAAATTTACATTAAATGAAATTATTTATTTTTTAAATTCCTTCCAAAACACAACAACAGGCAGAATGAGCTGCCTGTTGTTGTAGTTATAAAGAAACTAATTATTTTCCACTAACTCAACTAAGTTGAGCAGCAACGAAACGTACTGTTAATTATTTTGTATCAGCGAACCGTGATTTCTATCAATTTCATCCTGAGGGAAAGGGTAAATTTTTGCACCGCCAATATTCCAGCGTACCATATCGAAATATCGAGCTGGTTCAAAACACAATTCTTTTTGTTTTTCTTTCTGAAGGTCCAAAATTGTCGCACCGGATAAATTACCTAATCCAGCCCGACTCCTAGTTGCGTTAATACAGGCATCCGCTGTTTGATAAACACTTATCCCTTTGGCTGCACCTCCATTTAACAAGGCTTCAGCATGTAACAACAACAACTCAGAATACCTGAAAAAACGTTCGTTATTGAATGTTACACCATTTCTGTAAAAGGCAGGGTCATTATTCTTGCTCCCCATATATTTTTTCATGGCAATGCCTGTAGACGATAGATCTGGAGTAAATGTGCTAGCTGATATTCCACCGCCATCATAAGAGGTTAAATCCTCACCTTCCTTGTAATAAAAAGCGGCATCTATCCTTTTATCAGTAGGCTCTTCATCAAACAAAGCCTTCAATTTTGTAGTGGCTGCAAACCATCGCTGGCTGCCTGCATCTGTACGTGGATTAAAAAACCATACACGAGCAGTACCCTGGGTAGATTTGAAATCTTCATTTCCGTTATCATCCAATATCCAACTATTATCGTCAGAATAAGGGCCACCAAACTGAACTTCAAAAACCGATTCTCTACTATTCTCATGTGCAGATGCAAATACATCTTCGTAATCAGGTAGTAATTCATATCCTCCATTTTTTTCAACATCTTCAAAAGCCTCCACAGCATCATTCCATTTCTGCATCCACACATTCACTTTCCCTGCATAAGCTCGTGCTGTCCATTTAGTAGCCCGGCCAGTATTGGCAGCGTCCCATGATGTGGGCAAATCTGTGGCTGCAGCGTTAAAATCATCTAAACTAGCTTGCAAAAGAGCAGCAGGATCGCTATTTTTATACGTTTCTTGAAGTTTTTTTGCTGTTGCTGTTACTGTTGGTGCTGTTTTCCATAATTGTGCAGCTAAAAAATGGAAAAAGCCTCTTAGAAACTTGGCTTCAGCTACTACAGCTTTCTTTTCGCCATCAGTAAGATCATTTTTCCCATTATCAACCGCCTCAAGTACAATATTGGACCTGTTTATGCCTTCATATATTTCTGCATACATGGTAAAAATAAATCGGTTGTTTGCTTTAAAGGTTAGCGCATCTACGTCCTGTACGTCAGAGGCTGAATTACCATGGGAGGTATTGAATTCAGCATCATCACTGGCCATCAAGCTTACCACCCAAAATGAGCCCCAACCATTATGACCACCAAAGGAACTTGCACTATTAATTGCCCAAAAATCCTGCATGGAGGAATACGCACCAAATAATCCAGATTCAAAATCTGCTTTTTTGGTGTAAAAAGTAGAGGTTGTTGTTTTATCAAGCGGCGTTAAATTGAGCTTATTGCACGATTGAATAATTAATGTGCTTCCAATGACAATTACTATTGCCAATAAAATTTTTATAAAATATCTTTTTTTCATTGTACTATTATTTAAACGTGTAGTTAAAATATGATTTTAAAAATTAATCTGCCATCCTAACTGAACCATTCTTGACTGCGGTGCATTACCATTATCATAACCATTTAAAAACTGGTTTTCTCCACCAGCAAAACTCTGATATCTGGTAACTTCCGGATCGTACCCTTTATACTTTGTAAAGGTAAAAAGGTTAGATACTGCCAGATACAACCGTGAATAAGAGATAACTCCTTTAGTTGTTTTGGAAATCGATTTTATATTATATCCTAATTGAAGGTTTTTTACACGAAGAAATGCAGCATTTTCTAAAAAGCGATCGCTGAAACCAAAGTTGTTATTGTAGTTGCTATTAGCACGTGGCATAGTGTTGCTTTTATTAGTAGGTGTCCACCTATTTAAAATAGTAACACTTTGATTACCTGATCCATTCATGCTTTCAAGCCCTGCACGGGGACCGTTATTAACGGTATAGTTACCTACTCCCTGTAACACTACGGCCACATCGAAGAGCTTATAACTAGCTGCAAAATTCATCCCATAATAAAATTTAGCAATAGGACTGCCCAAAAAAGTTCGGTCAGCATCGTTCAATTCTCCATTGCCATCTACATCTACAAATTTTATATCGCCAGCCTTTGCACCAATATATCCTGGACTATTAGGAACCTCTGCATCGCTTTGGTAAATACCATTTGTTTTATAGCCGTAAAAATAACCTAAAGGCTGGCCGAGTGAAATTCGCTTGTCGACAAGCTGTATATAATCAATACCTTCAGGAAGCAATGTAAATTCATTTTTTACCTGAGTGAAATTGCCTCCGATGTTAAAGTTAACATCTCCAATTTTATCCCTATAATTTGCGCTAAATTCAATTCCTTTATTGGTTAAGCTGCCTGAATTTAAATCAGCAAACTGGTAAAAACCAGTGGATAATGCTACAGGAACACTTAACAGTAAATCCTTTGTGGTTTTGCTGAAATAATCGACAGCCCCAGTAAGCTTATAATTAAACATGGTAAAGTCTAAACCAATATTTGTCTGAATAGCCGTTTCCCACTTCAACTCTGGGTTAGCAAATATTGTTGGTGCGTAGCCAGTAGCAATGCGTTGCCCGCTACCAACAACGTATTTCACGAAGCTACTAAGTGCAGGCAAGTAAGAAAAATTAGTACCTGTAAACTGGTTGCCTGATTGGCCCCAACCTGCCCTGAGCTTCAAATCATCAAATAATTTTGACCCTTTAAGAAACTTCTCTTCGCTAAGCCTCCAACCCAAGGAGAAAGAAGGAAAAGTTCCAGTGTTATTTGCGGAGGCAAACCTCGAGGATTTATCTTCTCTAATGGTAGCTGTAACTAGGTAACGTTTGTCATAAGAATAAAACAAACGAGCAAGTTTACCCTGTATGTTCCAATGGTCAGCAGTTTCTGCAGAGCCAAATGCATCTGATCCGCCGGCCAATCCTAAAGGAGGGTTAAATAAGCCATTACCCTGTACCCTTAGCCTGCGTAGCAGATAGCTAGTTTGATCATAGCCTACTAAAGCTATAATCTTATTCTTTCCGAAGGTTTTATCGTAGGTAAGCGTATGCGTTAAACTCAGCGTAGCTTCTTTAGGCTGTTCGTTTACAATGATGGCCGGTCGTGGTCCAGTGCCAAAGTTTACAGCATTCTGGAAGAACAAACCGGTTGATTCATTATAATCAAGCCCCATACTGGCTTTGTATTTTAGCCCTTTAATAGGTTCAATTTCGCTATACAAATTTCCTAATATTTTATTACTATTCATTGTAGTGTAGCCTATATTAGGATCGGCATTCCAAAGAAAATTCTGTGCTTGGCCATCACCTCTAGTAGATGAATTTGAAAGATTATAACCACCATTTGCATCGTAGGGCTGAAAAAACGGAGCATTACTTGCAGCTCCAGCGCCTGCATTGGCGAAATCTTCTGATTGTACAGTCCTGTCAGCTCTGCTCAATAAAAGAGACTCCCCAAACTTTAGGTACTTACCAACTTTCGTATCGGAACTTGCTTTTGCAGAAAACCTCTTGAACCCTTGGGCTAACTGAATACCGTCCTGCTTAAAATAACCTGCACCAAAACTATAGGTTGTATTTTCATTTCCCCCTGAAATAGTTAGGTTGTTAGAAGTTGCATTCCCTGTTTTAAATACCAACCCCTGCCAATCAACAGTAGGCTTCCCTGAAAATTGTGAAAAATCTCTGCCAAATTCATCTTGCTGGTATTTAATAAATTGTGCGGTATTTAGAACATCAAACAATTTGCTCTTTGGAGCCGCCTGAGAACCCAAATAACCATCATAAGTTAGTAATGCAGCTCCTGCCTTACCACGTTTTGTGGTAACTAATATAACCCCGTTGTTTGCCCGAGCACCATAGATCGCTGTGGCGGATGCATCTTTTAATACATCGATGCTTTCGATATCACTTGGATTAATACCTGCTAATGGGTTTGATTCCGTTGCACTTGATGTATTTACGGTTATTGTACTTGTATTGGTTGCGACGGGTACACCATCAATAATCCAAAGTGGCTGGTTATTACCAGCAGTACCAATACCACGAATTCTTACTTCAATTGGAGCGCCTGGGTCACCGCTACGGTTGGTGACATTTACACCCGCTAACTTTCCAGTCAAAATTTGATCAGGACTTGTAAACGGTTGGTTTGCAAAATCCTTTTTGGAAATTGAACCTATAGCTCCAGTTAAATCTGCTTTACGTTGAGTTCCGTACCCTATCACTACTACTTCATCCATGCTTTGCGACTTGGCTGATTTGGCTAGCTGTATATCTAAAACAGACTGACTGCCTACTTTCATTTCTTTATCGGCATAATTGAGAAAACTGATAACAATCACTGTATTACTTCCGGCTACTTTAACAGAATAAACACCCGAAGCGTCAGTAACAGTTCCTACACTGCTGCCCTTAATGGTTACACTTGCGCCTTGTAAAGGAGCGCCGTTTTCATCGGTAACCTTTCCGGTAATTGTTTTGGATCCTTGGGCAATTACATGCTGAGGCATAGTACCAACAAGGCATGTAAGCGTCAGAATGACCAACAACCTAAGAGAAAATTTGATTGTCATAAGTGTTAATGTTTAGAGATTAAACGATAAATTTTAATAATTTGATAATGTTATTTATTAAATAACTTTATGAATATAAAAAAGAAATTTAAATAGTTGTACTTTTTTGTAACCTTTTTTGTAGACTTTGTATTATTAGTTTAAATGGGCTGTCTAATTTCAACTGGACTTTTCTCACAAATTGACCATTTAGGAGTAAAATTTAACTAGCGTAAAGGTTTTCATATAAATATAAATGAAGCCTTTTTTACTGCTTACCTAGTTCAACTGGGTCAAACTGGCTAAAAAAAGTTTCCTCAAAAAATTGTGCCCATTTTCGTAAAATGCAGTTCCAAATAGCCTATCTCAAGAATATATGGCGAGTGGCTATAGAATAGCCAACTCATAAAGCCCTCATGAACTCATGAAAATTATCATCCAAGATCTACTTGTTTCCCTCTCTAGCAAAATTGTATTGAATAAAATAAATCTTACTATAGCCGATGGTGAACAATGGGCAATTGTAGGTTCCTCGGGATCAGGGAAAACGACCCTTGCAAAAGCACTGACAAAATCTATTTTCTTTAGAGGCCTGATAGAGCTAACCCATGAGCATAAAGCAACCGATGCATTAAAAATCATTCTCATTGAACAACAACACCGTTTTAAAAACAAAAGCAATGTTGCAAATTTTTACTACCAACAACGATTCAACTCCGCCGATGCAGAAGAAACAATAACTACTCGTGAAGAAATAAATCAAGTATCAGATAATCATCCGGATAAATCAAAATGGATACGTTTTTTCAACATCCAAGATATCCTCGACAAACCCATTATCCAACTTTCAAATGGAGAAAATAAACGACTCCAATTGGTGAAGGCCATGCTTAAAAATCCAGATCTTCTGATCTTAGATAATCCATTTATAGGACTAGATACAACCGGACGAGACGCTCTTTCAAAAGGATTACAAGAGATCAGCAAAAATGGCGTAAAATTAATTCTAATTGCATCTGAAAACGATATCCCTCCATGCTTTACACATATTGCACTGCTGAAAAAAGGAACCATTATAGATAATGGACCGTCAACCGAAATCAAAAAAGGAATAACAGAAGTTGATGATATACAACTTGACTTCGAACTATTAAATACATGTTATAAACCCACTACAGAAATATTCGAATTAGCGGTAAAGATGGTAAATGTAAACATCCGCTACAACCAAACTCAAATTCTGTCGAATATCAATTGGCAAGTGAAACGCGGAGAAAAATGGAACTTACGTGGCCCAAATGGATCAGGGAAATCAACCCTATTAAGCTTAATCACAGCCGATAACCCACAAGCTTACGCAACAGAAATTTATTTATTCGACAAACGAAAAGGAACGGGTGAAAGCATCTGGGACATCAAAAAAAAGATCGGTTACCTATCGCCAGAAATACACCTCTTTTTCAATCAAGGTGAAACAGCATTTCAAACGGTAGCATCAGGACTATATGACACGATTGGACTTTTTAGAAAACCAGATGCCGAAAAAATAAACATCGTTTTAAACTGGATGAAGCTGCTTAAGATTGATCAGTTTGCAGACAAAATGCTAAATCAACTTTCATTAGGAGAACAGCGCCTAGTCATGTTAGCAAGAGCATTGGTAAAAAGTCCAGCCCTACTTATCCTGGATGAACCCTGCCAGGGGTTAGATCAACAACAAACAAGCTTTATAAAAAACTTGATCGACCAATTATGTAAAATGAAAGAAACTACACTGATCTATGTTAGCCACTATGAACAAGACATTCCCTCTTCAGTGAAATACAGTTTAAGTTTAAATGCTGGCAAGGCAACTATCCTACCAATCATTTCACAGTAAGTGTAGACCCGGAAACAGCAACTGTTCTTGTCGTCAATGGCGCCGGAGCAGGCGCACCTGTTACGGCACCCGATATGGAAAAGGTAGCACCATGGCGAGGGCAAATAAAACCATTGGTGTTAGCATCATACTCAACAGCGGCGCCTTCGTGTGTACATGCATTAAAAAATGCCACAAAACTACTTGCTAAATTACCATCTGCAATACGCACAACAATAATCCCTTTGGATGATATAAAATCCTTAACAGCCAATAATTGAGTTGAAAGGTTAATATTCAGCAATACGGTATCGCCTGGAGTATTCGAATTATCCCCACTCGTATTTGAGTCCTTTGAGCAGGCGGCCATCATACAACTAACACAAGTGAAGGCTAATCCCCCACTTAACTTTTCTAAAAATTCTTTACGCTGCATAAATAAGAAGTTTAATTACTCTGTGTGTTTCAAATTTAAAGATAAATTAGAGGTGCTTCAAGAAAAAAATTGGCTTTAACCTACTCCTAACAAAGAAACCTTCTAAATGGTTGAACCCAAATTCATATTTTTATTTAGCATATCAAATACACAAGGCTTTTTTATATATATTCAAGTTATTATAATCAGCATATGGATCGCCACCAAATTATGAATAGCTTTAGCACTCAGTGGTGGGTGTGTATTGCAGCGGTATCAATAGTCATTACTCTTCTTCTAATTATCCCTTATTACACAAATTGGGGAAAAAGTAAAAGTTACCCAAAATTGATTGGACTAATAATAGCAATCAATTTGATCACAGAAAATGTGTACGCATTCGAAATTGGCAATTGGCATATAACAGAAAATCTACCTCTACATCTATGTGGATTAAGTGGATTGATGGGAATTTTTTTAATGTTTCGATACTCAACAACAATTGCACAAGTCTTCTACTACTGGGCACTCATAGGTGGCGTTTATTCATTACTTACCCCTGAATTTGATTTAGGAGCGGACGGATATTTTTTTTATTCCTACTTTATCAATCATGCAAGTATGATACTTGTTGCATTCTACATCATTTTACACTGTGCATTTATACCCACCAAAAAATCATGGCTTAATGCCTTTTACATCACTCAATTTGCTGCACTATGCATTGGTACATTCAATTGGCTGAGTGGGTCAAACTATATGTATCTATCCTCCCCTCCAATTGCACATAACCCACTCATCATTGGAGAATGGCCCTGGTATATTTTGGTTTTTGAAGTCCTAGCTTTTGTTCATTTCTACCTAGTGTATAAAGGATTTTTTTTTATAAGAAATGTCAGGGTTAAAGCCTAAGTATTGAAAACCCAATTTGGAATTTCTATCAAGACCCATTCAAAAGAGGATTATTTGATGTCTTTTCAAACTTGATCAAGCTTAGAATGAAAAAAAACTACTTTTCAACATTCACCACAACGAATTATACCTACAATTTCAGCACAAGAGTAAAGACACTCTCAATTAACGATGATTCCTTAAAAATAGTGGTAGTCGGAAATTTTGACCTAACTGATGCTTCTCAGTCAATTCCTTTTCCATCTGATGGAGTCTGGTACAGCTACTTAACGGGAACTAGTCTGAATGTATCAGGCGGAACATCAACCATTAATTTGAAGCCTGGAGAATATCATGTTTATTTGAGCAAAGACTTAAGTGCTAATCTTGTAACAGCAATTATATCTCGCACCATTCAATCACTCAATTCAGGAATTAAGATTTACCCTAATCCGGTAAGAACTACTGCAAGAATAAACTATAGGTTAGCTGCTGCAGGAAAAACACAAATTGATATCCTAGACCTAAATGGAATAACCATCAGCACAATACTCAATTCAGTCCAAACCGCAGGAAACCATACGTTGCTAATCAACGAAGAGGTATTAAAACAAATCAATAGGCATAATGGGATGCTACTCCTAAAAATCAGTAATTCCGGTAAACAGGACATTAGCCGATTTATCTTGATTAAATAACCTAGAATAGCGTAAATTTCGAGAAATCATGCCCAATTGATGGATTATTGATAATCCAAGTGAAAAAAATATTTTTTTAACAATTTCGTAATATGCCTTCTTAAAAAAGACGCTTCGTTATTATGACATTTGTCAAGTTTATCAAGTCAAACTCAAAACTAGAAATTTTACGTTCACATAAAATCAAAAGAAAAAATCAACAGTTTATTAAAAAATTAAATTTTTTATGGCAACAAATACATTTTTTAAAATATTTCTTCCAAAAGATAGAATTTTCTATACATTATTCGAAACAGTTGCAGAAACTGTAAACAAAATGGCAATTAGTTTGGAAGAAATGGTTAATGAACCAGATGCTGACAAAAGAGCAAGTATTCAAGCTCACATAGAAAATATGGAGCACAAAAATGATGATACTACACATACTATTTTCACACAATTGGGAATAAACTTCATCACTCCATTTGACAGAGAAGATATTCATGCATTGGCCTCATCTCTAGATGATATTGCAGACTACATTTATGCGTCATCAAAAAAAATAAGCTTTTATCATATAAATCCAAATGATACTGGAATACACAAGCTCACAAATTTAGTATTGCAAGGCAGCGTTGAAATAAAAAAAGCTGTTTGCGGATTGAGAGATATGAAAAACCTTCGTGAAATGACAAATGCAATAATAAAAATAAACAGCATTGAGAACCAAGCTGACGATGTATTTGATATGAGTATCGAAAAGCTCTTCGAAAATGAAAACGATTTCAAAGAGGTTATTAAAAAAAGAGAAATCTACCAAGTCTTAGAAATTGCCACAGACAAATGTGAGGATGCTGCAAATGTGATTGAATCAATCATCATTAAATATTCTTAATTAGAAGTATTTAGCGAGCTTAAACTAATTTATTCTAATGTACATTTTATTAATCACTATCATATTAGCCTTAATATTTGATTATATTAATGGGTTTCATGATGCCGCTAATTCGATTGCAACAATCGTTTCAACTAAAGTTTTAACCCCATTTCAAGCAGTTGTTTGGGCCGCAGTATTTAATTTCGTGGCATTTTGGATTTTCAAGGATCATGCAGTAGCAAATACAATTAGTAAAACTGTAATAAAAGATTTTATAACCTTGCAGGTAATTTTTTCAGGTGTGATAGCAGCAATTCTCTGGAATCTACTGACTTGGTGGTATGGAATTCCGACTTCTTCATCTCACACCTTAATTGGAGGATTTGCAGGTGCAGCATTAATGCATGCTGTTTTTTTGAATGGGTTCAACATTCCTTGGAATAAGGTTATCGATTCAGATACAATCGTTAAGTCAATCCTATTTATATTTTTTGCTCCATTAATGGGAATGGCAATTTCGATATTTCTTTCTATTGTAACACTGCATAGAAATATATGGATCAGAATACTTATTATAATTATTTCAACTGCAATTACCGTAGTCATTTTTGATAGGTTTGAAGAAAATAAGATGGATGAAAATCTTCAAAAATATATCAAACTGGATAAATATAAAACAGACTATGTCAAAGCTCAAGAATCTTTGAAGCAAAATCCCAACGACACAACCTTACTTCTTGAATTTAATAAAGTTGAAAAAAAGCTCAATTCTACCAAAGAAATTTACATCGCACTATCTCCTGTAGTAAACAATTATGATAAATTAGGCGCTGATTCTATAGCCCGATTTGCTTATCAACATGGTTATTTAAAAGAAATTGAAATTAGTAAACTAAAGGATGAAGTTAGAAATGCAAACGATTTTTTAATTCTGGAATCAGAAGCAGCAAGCAACAAAAAATTCGAAAAAGAATACTCTGTAGCTAAGACAGAAACTGAAAAATACAAAGAACCCATTAAAAAATACCTCCAGAAAGAGATTTCGATAGACAGCACAATAAATGCTATCAATATTATATACACAATAAAGGAGTCAAACATTGAAAAAATAAAATCTAAACTTTCAAAATTCAATATTGAAGATAATTTTAAAAAAGACGTTGAAAAATCCGATAATAAATATATAGTGTGGGGTATCGTACTTGTTTCATTATTGTTTATCCTTATATATATCTATGTTGAAAAAATAAAGTCACCCACTGCATCATCAGTTTCAAACATGTTCAAAAAACTTCAACTTTTAAGTTCCGCACTATTCAGTATCGGACATGGTGGAAATGATGCTCAAAAAGTGATGGGAATCATTGGAGCTGCATTAATAGCTGGAGGACAAATTCAAGAATTCAGCCAGCTTCCAAGTTGGGTGCCGATTGCCTGTTATACCTCAATTGCATTAGGAACGCTGAGTGGTGGATGGAGAATTGTAAAAACAATGGGCACTAAAATAACAAAAGTTACACCACTTGAAGGTGTATCGGCCGAAACAGCTGGGGCATTTACATTATTT
>Ga0114967_10002616_pt1 | contig 15055 bp, 13 predicted proteins | sample M_130628_MF_Meta_FD_92639 | JGI IMG/M metagenome (GOLD analysis project Ga0114967, IMG submission 92639) | Freshwater microbial communities from Lake Montjoie, Canada to study carbon cycling - M_130628_MF_MetaG | ecosystem: Environmental > Aquatic > Freshwater > Lake | place: Lake Montjoie... | reverse complement strand
TATTGCTCCAAGCTGCAAAGCAATCTGATCCTTGGGATGCTGTATAGGCGCTTTGGTTTCCGCATACAGCCTCCCAACTCCCCAAAGAAGGATAAACGCAAGGAGAGATTTGTAGGCTGATTTAACTAAAACGGACCGCATGAACTCGGTACGATCTAAAGTATCTCGGAGTAAATCAAGGCTTATTGGCAGACTTTTAATGTCGTCCCATTAGCAACTTCATTTGGAAGCGGCTTTTCAGCGCTCAACTTCGTTGCCGAGAGACATCCCCCTGATCCAGCGACGCCCCTCTTTTGGATCAGGTCAACATCTCCTCATCTTATTTTTAAGCGGCGATGGGCGTTCCCACGCTGTGGAAGGTGGCATCGGCGGGAAGGACGACTCTGTTACAGTAGTCGCCAAAGCCTTCGCCTGACTGGCGCTCGAGCGAGTAGCTTTTGATGATGGGACGGAGCATTTCAATCGCATTTTCAATCGTCGTGCTCGGCGAGAAAAGGCGGTTCAGTCTGGTACCATTATAACCGGCTCCGAGGTAGAGAGCGTATTTGTTGGGAGCTTTTCCGACGAAACCAATTTCACCCAAATACGGGCGAGCGCAACCATTCGGGCATCCGGTGATACGGAGGCTGATGGCATCGTGATGCAAACCGTACTCATCAAAGACGACCTCAAACTTTTCAAGGATGTCAGGGAGAGCGCGCTCGCTCTCCGCAAGCGCGAGTCCGCAAGTCGGAAGGGCTACGCAAGAAAGGGCGTTCAAACGGAGACCGGAGCGGTCGTTTTCCTTGTCGAGTCCGTGCTTGGCAAGAATCGCCTCGATTTGAGGTTTCATCGCAGGCGTGACTCCCGCGATGCTGAGATTTTGGGAAGGAGTGAGGCGGAAGTCGCCTGTGTGAATCGCGGCGATTTCACGCAGAGCGGTCTTCATCATCCAACCGTCCTTATCCACGATGCGGCCACTCAAAATGTGGAGTCCGTAGAACCAGTTGCCATCGGCACATTCATGCCAACCGACCGGATCTTGTATGGTTGAAAAATGGTAGGCGCGGGGAGCCTGAAAAGTAATACCCGAGCGTTTCTGAACCTCGGCTTTGAACCACTCCACACCGCGATCCTCGATGGTGTATTTCAAACGGGCGTGCTTGCGGTTCGTGCGGTCACCAAAGTCCCGCTGCGTTGTCAGGATGGCATCGCCGATTTTGTTGACTTGATCGGGAGCAATGAAGCCCAGCACATCAGCCAAACGCGGGAAGGTTTCGCTATTTCCATGGCTCATTCCCAACCCACCGCCGGCGGTGACATTGTAGCCAACGAGTTGATCGTTCTCGATGATCGCGATGAATCCGAGGTCCTGTGAAAAAATATCCACGTCGTTGGAGGGAGGCAGAACGAAGCCTGTTTTAAATTTACGCGGGAGGTAGGTATCGCCATACATTGGCTCCTGCTCTGGCTCTCCACCCGCAACCAATTCCTCATCGAGGTAGATCTCATGGTAGGCGCGGGTTTTGGGAAGAGCATACTCGCTCCAGGCTTTCGCATGCTCGTAGACCTCTTGAGCAGCAGTGCTACGCTCGTGGTTTGGTGGCGCCATCACATTGCGATTCACATCGCCACATGCGGCAATGGAATCAAGAAGGGCCTTGTGCATTCCTTTGATGAGTTTTTTCACGTTGCCCTTAAGTACTCCGTGAAACTGAAATGTCTGGCGAGTGGTCAATCGAAGCGAGGGGGACGCTACGTCGGCAGCGAGCTTATCAAGAACCAACCATTGAGATGGGGTGGCTTTACCGCCGGGCAGGCGAACTCGCAACATAAACGAAAACGCCTTCTCTTTGCCTGCTTTTTTGAGAGCTACGCGCAGGTCGCGATCGTCTTGGAGATAAAGACCGTGGAATTTAGTAAGCTGACCGGCGTCCTCGGTGATCGCTCCCGTGGAGGAATCGGCGAGTTCATCGGCTATGGTGCCACGCAGGTGATGCGAGGCAGCTTTGAGAATTTCGTTTGCGGCGAGTGGCTTTGCTTCGGATGTTTCTGAGCTCATGAATTAACGATGGGTAATCTTGGGGAAGATGCGGCGACAGGCAATCCCTTTCTCTGATGCGAAATGTTTAACACCTTGTGGACTCTGCGCTCCTGCCTACTTAAAAGCAAAACCGCCGCAGGGAAATACCTGCGGCGGTTGAAATGTAAAATGGGATACTACTGGGCGTTTGCCTTAGGCTGAGCGGCCTTAGCTGCTTCACCAGCGGCCGAACCAACAGTCTGAACACCACCAACGGCGGTCGTCGCTGCGCCCTTCGCGGCACCAACTCCCGTCACAGTAGTGTCTGCGCCAGCACCGAGAACGGTCCCTGTGGCTTGGGCGGCCGTTTTCACGGTTCCACCGACAGCAGACCCGGCCGTCTTCAAAGTGCCGTCTGCAGCAGCCTCAACGGCATTTTCAACGCCCTTCACCGGATTACGATTGATGGTGGCCTTGCCTGTATTTACGACGGTCTCGCCGGCGGCTTTTGCCGTATTGCCGACGGTTCCAACGGCGTCCGAGGCGGTTTTCACGGTTCCGGCGGCGGCGTTAGCTGCGGTATTTTCGATGTTTCTGGCCGTCGATTTGACTGTGTTGGCGGCGTCAGATCCGGTCTTTTTAGCAGATGCAGCAGTTGGGGATTCTCCCTTTTTCGGAGCGGCGGGAGTCGACGCGGCGCAGGGCTTGGAACAGGTGCTTTTGGCGCAATCTGTTTTTTTAGCGCTTGGCTTGGAACAAGAAGATTTGGCGCAGTTTCCTTTTTGGGCGCAGGCGGCCAATGAAAGGACGATGAGAGCTACAGATGTGGAGAGGATTATTTTTTTCATGTATGGATGTGTTTGGATTGGGAGTCTTTATCTGCCTAAATTCACCAATGCCTGTCAACGAAGAATTAGACTCTCGCTCGCACGATATATTTAGCGGAAATCAAGAATGGGCCACATCGGCCGGCAGGATTTGGCATATCCACCATTATACAACGGCCGGATCCACCAACGACATCTGTCGCACGCTTCCGCCGTGGACCGCCGTTCACGCGGATTCCCAGTCACGGGGACGCGGACGCTTCGGACGAGCATTTGTTTCCAACCCCGGCGGGCTTTGGCTCTCCGCCTCCCTTCCCGCATTGCGCGCGCCTTCGCTCTGGACCGGTTTTTCACTTCGGGTGGGGGCCTCACTTTTGCGGTACGCGCGTACTCTTGGCCTGCCCGACGTTCGCTTGCGATGGCCGAACGACCTCCTCTGCGCAGACCGCAAGCTTGCCGGACTTCTCCTTGAGCAACCCGCCACAGGCATCATCGTCGTCGGCATCGGACTTAATATCTCCAACCAGCCGTGGCTCGAATCTTCGGAACTTCTTGCTTCAACGACGTCCCTAGCTGCGCAGATGAGTTCCCCTCCGTCAGTCGATGAGGTCATGCGAGGCATCTTGGAGGCGCTCACCCAGGGACACCAACAAATGATCGTTGGCGGCATAGCTGCGGCTATCGACGAACTTAACGAAAGTTGGACGGAGCATCGCCCTGTCGAGCTGACCCTTTCTAATGGCCAAATCGTCTACGGATCGTTCATCGGCCTTGATCCGAGCGGCCATCTTCGCATTAAAGACGAATCCGGTAGAGAGATCGTAATCGAACACCATTTTGTCCAGCGACTTCGCGAGTTACCCAAGTGATCCATCAAACTTTTGGACAAATCCGCCGTAAACTCCTACCAATATTTCCCGCATGAGCAGTCCCAATCTTGATGTCCGCGATGTAGCCAGACTGGCCCGCATCGAACTCACCGACGAAGAAGCCACCACATTCCAAGCGCAGCTCGGCCGCGTGCTGGAATACGTGGAGCAACTGGGGACATTGGATGTCTCCCACGTAGAGCCAACGGCTCACGCAAACCCTGTATTTAATGTCTTCCGCGAAGATGTGGCGCACCCCGGACTGGATCGAAAGGTCGTTCTCGCCAACGCCCCACACAGCGCTAACAACCTCGTCGTTGTAACCAAAGTGATTGAATAAAAAATGAGCGCCATCACCGATCTCACCATTTCTGAACTCCAGGCGGGTTTCCGCCGCGGCGACTTTACGCCAGCAGATGCCGTCCGCGCCCTCGAGAATCGCATCGCCACTGTAGATCCATCCATCGGAGCCTACCTTTCCCGCGACTTCGACACCGCATTGGCTGCCGCTGATAAGGCCGACATCAGCCTACCGCTGGGTGGCGTTCCGATCGGCATCAAAGATGCCATCAACGTGCTTGGTGAAAGTTGCACCTGCTCTTCCAAGATGCTCGCCGGCTACAAATCTCCCTACGATGCCACCGTGATCGGCAAACTGCGCGCGGCAGGAGCAATTCCGTTCGGTCGATTGAATATGGATGAGTTTGCGATGGGATCCTCGACCGAGAATTCGGCTTACCAAATCACCCGCAACCCTTGGGATACCTCACGCATCCCCGGAGGCTCCAGCGGCGGATCGGCGGCCTCCGTTGCCGCCCGCGAAGCCTTCGCAACCCTCGGCAGCGATACCGGCGGCTCGATCCGCCAACCCGCCGCGCTCTGCGGTGTGGTCGGCCTCAAGCCAAGCTACGGCAGGGTATCCCGCTACGGGCTTGTCGCATTCGCTTCCTCGCTCGACCAGATCGGACCGATCGCCCGTACAACTCGCGATTGTGCCGGAATTTTAAATGTCATCGCTGGCAAGGACAGCCATGACTCGACTTCGCTCGACCTGCCCGCAGAAGATTTCACATCGCAACTCGGCCGCGATCTCAAAGGCGTCAAAATCGGCATCCCCCGCGAGTACTTTGTCGATGGAATGGATCAACGTGTTCGTCAAAAAGTCGAATCCGCCATACGACAATGCGAGCATCTCGGAGCGGAGCTCGTCGAAGTTTCACTCCCGCACACATCCTATGCCGTCGGCGTCTATTACATCATCGCCACTGCCGAGGCCTCAGCCAATCTCGCTCGATTTGACGGCGTTCGCTACGGTCACCGCGCTCAGAATCCACGCGATCTCTTGGATCATTATATGCGAAGCCGCGAGGAGGGATTTGGCAGTGAGGTCAAACGCCGCATCATCCTCGGCACTTATGTTCTCTCGAGCGGATACTACGATGCCTACTATCTACGGGCACAAAAAGTTCGCACCCTGATCCGTCAGGATTTCGCAAATGCATTCGAGAAAGTGGACGCGCTTATCTGCCCAACGTCGCCGGACTTGGCATTCAAAATCGGGGAACGCACAGACGATCCGCTTCGCATGTATCTCGCCGACATTTTCACCATTGCAACCAATCTGGCCGGCATTTGCGGAATTAGCGTCCCATGCGGTCTCGTTGAAGAAGATGGCAAGGCCCTCCCGGTCGGCCTCCAATTCCTAGGCAAGGCGATGGATGAATCCCGCCTGCTGGGCATCGCCGACGCCTTTGAGACCAGTCAAGCGACCGCTCGGCCTCCGATCGCATAGCCAATCAACGCCCGAAAGGCTCAGTGGATTTCCACTGGGCATTTTGGCATCGCGCGGAGGAATGCCCTGCCGTATGGCTTGGATACGATGCGACTATCCAGAATGACGATGGTGCCGGTATCGGATTTGCTCCGAATGAGACGACCCACGCCTTGGCGCAGCTTCAGAATAGCCTCGGGCAGCGAGTAGCTTTCAAAGGGACGCCCCCCCTCTGCCTCGATGGCTTCCAGCCTAGCCTCGGTGAGAGGATGATCCGGCGTGGCAAATGGCAAGCGGGTGATGATCACATTCGAGAGGGCCTCACCCGGAACATCCACGCCAGTCCAAAAACTGGAAACTCCAAAGAGAATACTATGAGGGTTGTTCTTGAACTCCTGCACCATTCGCTGGGTCGGCATTCCGCCGCCTTGCACTAGTAACTGCCATCCCTTTTTCTCAAAGTGATCTTCCAATGCCTCCGCGACAGCGCGCATGGTCTGATAACTCGTGAAAAGAACAAAAGCGCGGGCTTCACTTTTTTCGGTAAAATGACCGATCCACTTGGCCAGCGAGCTTTCGTAGGCAGGATCCTTAGGCTCGGGCATTTTTTGTACGAGGTGCAACTGCATTTGTTTTTCGTAATCAAATGGACTGCCGATTTGTAGAGCGGGAATTTCCTCGGCCCCGACGCGATTCCGAAAATAGGACAGATCAGGCGATCCGGTAGAAAGCGTCGCACTCGTTAGAACCGTGCAAGCCCCCTCGCGAAAAAGAAGACGACGCAAAGCCTCTGCCAAATTCACCGGAGCCGTTCGGAGCGTGCAAAATTGCTCTGTGCGGCCGTATTGCTCGACCCAATAAACGTGATCAGGTTCCTCGAGTGAGAGGAAATCCGTTATTCCTGCACGGGCCGTGCGAATCTTTCGTGCGGCCTCTTGAAGCTCTGACGTATGCTGCTCGTCCTGGCACTTGCCAGCTTCCTGCGAAATCAACTCGCCAAGACGGGCAAGGGAAGTGCAGATTTCGCCACCCTCCGCGAGACCCGGCTCACGAACACGGAACTCACGTCCTCGCTTGAATGTGCACCCATTCGCAACTTGGTTAAAAAATCCATCAGCCACCGGCAAAACATCACTCACCACGCTGCAAGCGGGGCCATTTTTGAGCATTTGAAAAAGGCCCTTTTTAGTCCGGGGATTGTAGAGCCGCTGAATAATACGGCGCAACCCGAGTTGAGAGAGCTCCATCCCGATGTGGCGGGCGGCGACCTCCTCGAGCGTGTGCGCCTCATCGAAAACAACAAAGTCGTTCGCAAAAAGAAGTCCGCCGGTGCGGTTCTCCGCATCGTCCACTCCGTTGAGCAAAGTGAAAAAAAGCGCATGGTTCAGCACGACCATCTTCGCGTTGGCCACTCGACGGCGAAGCGATTGGTAGAAGCATCCCGAGGCTGGACCGCACGACTTCGGCGTGCAGAGGTGCTGCTCACTACGAACCTCCTCCCATACGGCGGGATCGGGTTGCTCTAGAAAATCACTCAGCGAGCCGTCCTTGGTTTTCAAACTCCACTCGCGTATGCGCTCCAGTTCGGGATGTTGAGTTGGGGTTAAAAGTTCCTTCGCTTGCCCTAGAGCACGAGCCAGTCGCGTGGTGCAAAGGTAATTTTGCCGCCCTTTCAGCAACACCGCCTCAAACTCATCGGGAACCAGTTTTTGCACGAGAGGAATGTCTTTATACATCAACTGCTCCTGCAGAGCGATCGTGTGGGTGCAGATCACAGCCTTGCGTTTCGTACGAATCGCATGGAGAGCGGCCGGCAGCAAATAGGCCAAGGATTTTCCCACGCCCGTTCCGGCCTCCACCACAAGATGGCCTCCTTGCTCCAAAGTCGCCGCCACCGCTCCTGCCATTTGCTGTTGTTCCGGACGATACTCAAAACTGGCAGCGCCAGAGAGCTTCCCCGTCTCGGAAAACATCTCCTCTATCTCTTGCTGAAAAACGGATGGGCCACCGGCCCCAAAATCCTCTCGGATCGAAATCATGTACAAATGTTATGGAGCAACCGACTCCAAGCAAGCCTATGCAAGCTGACCCCCAACGAAAATCTCATCTTGAACCCATGATGGGATTTGACCTGATGACCAAATCTAGCGTAAAGATAGAACCAGACCAAGGTGAGGTGGCTGAGTGGTCGAAAGCAGCGCTTTGCTAAAGCGCCGTAGTCCAAAAGGCTACCGAGGGTTCGAATCCCTCCCTCACCGCCATCTAATGGCCAGTCGCAATTTACCGCCTTAGATAGAAATCTCTCCAGCAATCCCATCCTTGGCCCAATGCGTTTCCTTTTTATCAAACTGCGACATATCGGGGACTCTCTTCTTCTCACTCCAACGATAGTCGCGACTAAACGGAAATTTCCAGATTCAGAGATTTGGGTTTTAGTTAGAAACTCGTGCGACAGCATTCTTAATGGCTGCCCCGAAATTGATCGTGTTCTGTGTACCGCAAATCCTGATTCAGCTCATCGCAGGCATGGAGATATTTTAAGAGATCTCAAACTCGCGACCACTCTCAGGATGACGTCCTTTGATTACGTCTTTGAGCTAACTGACAACAACCGCGCACGCTTGTTTGCCATTGCCGCACGGACAAAAAATCGATGCACCAACGAGCATCGAACTCTGAAGTGGTTTTGGCGGCCATTCTTTCATCGAATCTGCACAATTAAGCGCTATTCACACCACCAAGTTATCCGAGACTACACCTCTCCACGCGAGGCATTGGAACTTCCACCTGATCCTCCGAATCTCCGTTTTGAGGCTAAGAAAACGCTAGCACTTGGACTTCCCGTCAAATCGCGCGCCTTTGCCGTTTTTCACTGTCACACCAGATGGGAACGTAAATCTTGGCCGATGGAACGCTGGGAACAATTGCTGAGCTCCGTTCTCGATTTTACCCCAGCGGTCGTTATTAGCTGCGGTCCTGACCCTGAAGAAATTGCTTCTACGCAGGCCTTGGCAGCTAAATTCCCGAGCAAGGTTTTTTCAACAGAAGGCCGCGCAAGCTGGACCCAACTTGCAGAGTTACTTCACGAGGCCTCGTACTTTGTGGGTGTAGATACAGCAGCGATGCATCTCGCCGCCGCCGCAGGATGCCCAACCGTCTGCCTATTCGGACCATCTCCGGCCTTTGAATACCATCCTTGGCAGGTTAAACACTGGATGATTCGCCCACAGGATTGGCTCAGCGAAGATGATGTTAAAAAAATCCCACGCGATAGTCTAATGAAGCAAATCTCCGTTGATCGTGTTGTTGCAGGATGCCGCGATGCTGCCGGACTTAGTTCGACAAAGGTGTAGTTTGCTTTGTGCGAACGAAAACCTCAACTTGACTGAAATAAGTTCCTTCCAAGATGTATTTTCCTTTCAAATATTCATAAAAAGGAGATGCCCAGTTTTTAAATCGTGAAATTTCCGTTTTGTTGATGTCCCGATTATTGACCACAACAACGGCCGGATCGTTTTTTTCTAAATCCTCGATCGCCTTTTTAGAAAATTCCGCCGTCTCTGTCGCATTGTCGGCATAAAGTTTGTGCTGATAGCTTGGCCTGTCAGTAAGAACATTCAAAACGGCAACGTAGGGATAGGTCACGACAAACTCCCCTGGCTTGGCGTTGTTCAAAATCGCATCCCTCACCCCCTCCCATTCTGGAAGATCCTTTGGAGGAACTCGGAAATCCACTCCATTAAAAGCATGAAAATAAGCTGTGCGCCCTCGCGCTTGTCGAATGCTACCTGACCCCTCCCTTCCGAAGAGTGAATTAAAAGCTACAACCGCCTGCAAACTGCAGACCACAATGATAAAGACCATCGGCAGTCGAAGAAACTTGGATCGACTAAAGACTCCGACCGCCACAAATACCGTGCACGCCAGAGCTGGGTAAAATGGCACCATAAACTCGGCCAAATGGACGCTATCCGGGCGAAAAAAGTAATACTGTGGAAACAGACTTAATGCACAACCTGCGGTTGTCAAAACAAGCAGAGCGGACTGTATTGCGGACGCGCTTTGCCTCCAAAATGCATACACTAGAAGCGTCCCTCCAAAGAACATCATCACTGCCGCGCTCAAAATTGGAAAATAAAGCGAAAGGGTGAAATAGAGTGCACTTTTGCCGGAAACCGCATCAAGCAGAGAAGGGCGACCACGGCGACCATTCCCCTCTTGAACTGGCGTTGCTTGAGGTGAAACCAAGGGAGCTGATTTCTCAATAACCGATGGAAGCGATATGCTTCCCGCTTGGCCCAGCTTTTTTGGGGTCTCATGCGTTATATCAGATGAATTTGTTTGGGAAACGGTTTCACGTTTTAACTCGCTAGCCATCAAATTAACAAAACTCCCATACTGAGCGCGAAACTCCTTACCAAATCCCCTGTGATCGGCATGCATTACAAATGGCACGTGAACTGCCGCAAATGCCACAAAGGCAAACACGTTCCCCATCAGGACTACGCGAATACGCTTGAAAACACTGGCGAAATCCAGCCATGGATACAATAGAATTAAACCACCCCAGACAACCGTCAGTAAAAGCGAGGGCTCGATTCGGATCAAATAGCAAAGACTGATCGCGGCACCGGCAAGCCCCATCCAAATGCACTGACGCAATGGCGAACCTGCATTCAGAACATAGGCTCGCACCAGAACAAAAGATGCCAGCGTTCCAATTAAACCCATGTAATTTCTAAAAATCGCACCAGGCATGAGAACCATAAGGACTCCTGTTCCCAACGCTAACCACGCCCAACCCGTTGCGCGCTGCACAAGGGCGTACCCCAGCATGCCCGTCAGAGCACTAAGAATCATGAAATAAATCTGGGTGGCTAGCAGATGGGGACCAGTGATGTTAAATATCCAGGTGAGAGGATAAAACCACATGAGGTTATAGCCCATAAACATATCCTTCATGGGCAACCATCCAGATTGAATTCTCATGGCAAGGAGCACATTGCTACCCGCCTCCCCATTCAGCGTGAGCGCTGCATTAAAGTAGGATCCATAATAAAAAAGCGTGAAAAGGAGGAACAAAGGAAAACCTAGGCTTTTCAGCTTTTTTTCCATTGCTGCTAGGGCGTGTCCAAGCAATTGGTAACCCTGCAGCAAATTGGCATGGACAGATTTCGTTTCCATTTATTTAGAATATTTTTCCGTCTCCAATTGAACTGCGAAGTCGATCATAGGCGCTAGTGAACGGCTCGAGCACATGCACCAGTGCCGCTTGAATTTCTTTAGGAATACCCATGTCGGCCGTTTTATTTTGGCGCGTTGTGACATGCCTTGCACTTGGGGGTAAGGTCACTTTTGCGCCAATAAATGATAAAACATCAGTTAGAAGTTGATCTGGATCAGACTCAATGCGTTCGGCTGGAGCCACAAAAAAATGACCCGGCTTGAGAAATTTGACCCAGCGCTGAAGGATGCCCGTGTAATCGGCTCGGCGCAGCTGCTCCTCGGAACTGCAGAAGGCCACAAAATCCTCAGCGCAGGCTTTGTTGCCCTTGGCTTCCCGCACCAGATCCTTCTTTGCGTGGGACCAAGCACGTTCCAAAGGATGGCGAATCAGCATGATTACCTTCAAATCGGGATTGATTTTAAGAATTTCCGAAATGGTTTTGTCATCAAGCACACAATAGGAGGCCGTCGACTCGCCAACGATCGAGGGGCGATATAGGCGACCACAACGTCGAATCGCGTGATAGTTTTTTAAAAGTTTTTCCTCAAATGTGTCCTGGAAGGATGTCAGATAGGCCTCCAGGCTTGCATATCTAAATCTCGGTAAATCGGGTCGGTCTAGCGTGGAAAAAAAGAAGGTTTCCTTGTCGCGATGCATCAGGATTTCAGGATGCTTGACCAGATTGGTATGCAGCCACGTCGAGCCTGTTCGCTGCGGACCAATGCAGAAAAAATCAGGGAACATTCTCAAATCAGCGATCTTGGAAATAGCTGGTCCGCCGTTCATTTTATCCAAACCTCCTGCTCCCTCATAGTTCATTAGATTTTTCAAACCTTTAGATTATTAGCTTCGCCGAGTGAGTTGCTGAAGCATGTTCCTGTAAGCGATCTCGTATTTTTGAGCGGTTCTCCGCCAACCAAACTCCCTTGCACTTAAAAAAGCATTTTTGGAAAACTCCTCACGTCGATCCGGAAGGTCCACCAGAGTTTGCATGGATGCGACGAGTTGATCTGGATTTTTACAATCCGACAGCAATCCTTGTATGCCATTTTGAACCTGATCGACGATTCCTGGAGCTCTTGTTACAGCCACAGGAAGGCTTGCCGCCATGGCCTCAAGCAATGCTGAACTAAATCCCTCCAAAAGCGAAGATAGAACAAAAGCATCAGAGGCTCGGTAGATATCTACTAAAGACTGCGGCGGAAATTCGAGCGGCTTTTCTGGGATTGCCGACAACTCCATTAAGGTGACCGCATGCTGAATGTCTAAAGAGGCCAAGGGTTCTTTTAAGAGAGGCACACCGCGACCGACAATAACAAGATGGATTTTTCGGTCACTGCGAGATTTAAGCAGTTTTTGAAACGCGACCAATAATGTCGGAAAATCTTTTTGAGGATGGTTTCGAGCGACACACAGGAAGACGAAAGCATCAGTGGGAATTCCATATTCCTTTCGTAACAGCATTTTATCAGCAGGCTCGGAAAAGCGATCCATATCAACCGCGTTCGGAATGATCTCTATTTTTTCGCGATCCACTCCGAGATTTTCCAACTGGAAGGACATATCACGCGAGAGAGAGACGATTTTTTGGGCACGGGGAATCCATTTTTGTATTAACTTCTGCATGCTGGACTTCGGATCATCGGGGGTGACGGGCTTCACATCGTCACCCACCGCTCGAATCAATCCGGGAATCCGGCACCGAGACTGCCAATTAGCGAAGCACACTCCGCTGGGAGAAAGAACGACCGCATGCCAAACATCGAACCGATATCGTCTCTGCAGTTGATTCAAAGCTATTCGATTCAGGAGAAATGCGAGGGCGGTAGAGTATTTGAAATAACTCCAAAGGTTGGCTGGAAATCCCGTTGTTTCGTAGGGCAGAAAGGCATCTAAGCGGCGATGCAAGGCGCGAGGCAGAATCACCACCGGATGGTGACCCATAGCCGAAAATTCCTTAGCGAGATTGTGATGAAAAATTTCCGCTCCAGAACATTTTGGCAAGAATGTGGGTGTAAAAATTGCGATGCGAAGCGAATTCATGAGACAATATCCCAGTAAATTTGCTTCAAATGCTTTGCGGCATTCCGACATGTCGGTACCTCAACCGACGAGCGAAGGGGAGATAGAATGCTGCCGCTTTGAAACGCGGCCTGCAGCAGATCGGCGAGCTTTCCATGGTCGTCGGGCTCGAAAAGACCCGGGTGCACCGATCCTAGGATGGCAGTATTCCCTTCGATCCTGCTTGCAAGGACAGGCAATCCGCACGAAATCGCTTGCAACATGGCTAAAGCTTGCCCCTCCCAAAACGAGGGAAGCAAGAAAAGATCGAGTGCCTGCATCCAAGGAACAACCGGCCGCTGGCGACCCGCAAAAAGAATTTGTGAAAGGACTCCGTGCTCGCGAGCGAGTCGTTCGAGCTCGGGACCTGAGGGGCCGTCACCAATGAATAAAACCTTAGGACGGCATTCCTGTTTGGCTAGGATAGCAAGGGCTTCAATGGTAGCTTTGTGATTTTTGACAGGGTGCAGAGAAGCTACTGTTCCAATTAGAAAATCATTTTCCGGCAAGCCAAGCTTCTTGCGAATTTGCGACCTATCAACTGGAGGACAAAAAGAAATATCATCAATGGCGTTCGGAACGACCTCGATTTTAGATATTGGGATCGAGAATTGTTTTACAATATCAGCGCTCGTTTGAGAAGAGAGGGTTAGAATCTTATTTGTATTTCGAAGAAGCCACCGAAAGAAGATGCCTTTATGAATCGATATTTTTCCAAGCGTCTTTTGCTGGTGAACCACAGCAGCGATCCCTGCCAAACGAGCTGCGGCAACACCGAATAAATGAGCGTGGTACGTCTGGGAGTGCACGATATCGATCTGCTGGACTTTCATCCATCTGGAAAGTCTCCAAATCGCAAGAGGATTAACGCGCTTGGTAAGAAAGATCGGCAAAAGCTCTACTGGTATACCTGCTAACTGCGCCTCCTCCCCAAGCATGCCCAACTCCCGAAGACAAATAAAGCGAGCATTCACGTCCGGCGAAAGATGAGGATAAACACCTAGGGCAAAATCCTCAGCACCACCAACCGGCATGCCAATGAATAAATAAACGACGTTCAACGCTTCACCTGGAGCGCGTTGACGCACCTTCATCTTAGCAATATCTCCGCTGCCTGCTGGACATCCTTGTCTCCGCGGCCGCTGAGGTTGGCGATGAGAATGGCGTCTTTGGCCATGCCCGGTGCAATTTTGATGACATGCGCAATCGCATGAGCTGTCTCCAGCGCGGGAATAATACCTTCCACCTCGGAGAGCATACGGAAGGCAGCGAGGGCTTCCGCGTCAGTCGCGTAGTCGTAGTCGATGCGTCCGGAGTCACGGTAGTAGCTGTGCTCCGGTCCGATGGCGGCGTAATCGAGGCCAGCGGAAACGGAGTGCGTGAGCTCGATCTGGCCGTCGGCGTCGGCGAGGAGCCAAGTTTTTGTGCCTTGGAGGACACCGAGTTTGCCTCCTTGGAAACGAGCGGCGTGGCGACCGCGCACGATGCCGTCACCACCGGCTTCGACACCAGTGAGTTTGACGCTCTCATCGTTGAGAAAGGCATAAAAGAATCCAATGGCATTGCTGCCTCCGCCGACGCACGCGACGAGGTGATCAGGAAGCCTCTCTTCGCGTTGAAGAATCTGACGCCGCGTTTCGTCTCCGATCACCCTGTGAAAATCCCGAACAATCATCGGATAGGGGTGCGAACCCAGAGCGCTGCCGAGGATGTAGTAGGTCGAACGAACATTCGTTACCCAATCGCGCATGGCCTCATTGATCGCCTCTTTGAGTGTGGCTTGACCGGCAGTGACGCCGACCACTGTGGCTCCCAAGAAACGCATACGGGCGACATTGAGGGATTGGCGCTCCATATCCACGGCGCCCATGTAAATCACACACTCCATCCCGAAACGGGCAGCGGCAGTCGCTGTGGCAACGCCATGTTGGCCAGCCCCAGTTTCAGCGATGATGCGAGTTTTTCCCATTCGGCGGGCAAGGAGGATCTGCCCTATCGCGTTGTTGATTTTGTGAGCTCCGGTGTGGAGAAGGTCTTCCCGCTTGAGATAGATTTTAGCACCACCAAGCTTTTCCGTGAGACGCTCTGCGAAGTAGAGCGGAGTCGGGCGCCCACAGAAATCACCGAGTAAATCGGCCAACTCTTTCCGAAAGGCGGGATCTTTTCTCGCTGCGTGATATTCTTTTTCGAGATCCTGCAAAGCTGTCATCAGCGTCTCAGGGACAAACATCCCGCCGTAGGCACCGAAGTGCCCACTGGAATCCGGCAATACCTGTTCAGTAGTCGAGCTCATGAATG
>Ga0114967_10002611_pt1 | contig 15058 bp, 5 predicted proteins | sample M_130628_MF_Meta_FD_92639 | JGI IMG/M metagenome (GOLD analysis project Ga0114967, IMG submission 92639) | Freshwater microbial communities from Lake Montjoie, Canada to study carbon cycling - M_130628_MF_MetaG | ecosystem: Environmental > Aquatic > Freshwater > Lake | place: Lake Montjoie... | reverse complement strand
CACCACCCTCACTGGCTTGGGCAATGATTGCTTCTTCATATCCGATGTCATCTGCTTTTACTCCGCTTAGTTTGCCGTACAGGCGTTTCTCATAGTACCAAAGAGCCGCCTGAATGTCAGCTAGAGTTAAATCTATGCCGCTTTTACGCAACGTTTCTTGAGCGTTACGGGCTGCCTTGTACATGAATGCGCGGTCAGTGGCTGTAAACGGAGCCTCTTCCAGCATTTCATATTCGTTCTTGTAGATGGTGTTAGCCATCTTTTCAATGTTGTGGTCAAACAAAAGCTGCTCGTAAGCATCCCCGGCTGCTTTCTCTGCACGTTTAAACCATGCTGGTTTATTAGCTTTAGTGCTTGGTTCTTTTGCGCCAGCCAAATGCTCAAGCTCGGTTGTAAAGCCGTAATCTTTGTACTTGTTACGCAGGGGAATAGCCGCTGCTGCAACTTCATCACGATCAGCTTCTGGCTGACCCATCATGTCGCGGAACTTCTCAATGGAGGCTTCCGTGGCTTTAGGAATCAACAAGCCCCGCATCCGGTTGATGGAACGAGTCCACCACAGATCCATAGTCAGGTAGCCTTCTGAGCCGGATAGGTTGGCGTAGAACGCGCCCAGCTTAGGGCCAAAGTAAATAGCCGCACGTGGCACAACAGTGTCGGCCAGATAGCTTCCGTCAGACTTCTCGCCCATCTCACGCAGATAGGCATTCATGTCCTTGACTGTGATCTCTTTAAGGAGATGCTTCTCAAAGTCTGTGCCGTGGTCTTCAAGCAAACGCTCGATCTGGCGTAGGTTGTTCTCCAAGGCCGTAGCCCTGCGGTTGCCCATAGCAACCATGGTCTTGCCTTCACGTAGCTTAGAGTACAACTCCACTGCGTTGGCGATGTTCTTGGTAACCTTCTCGCCATTGGATGTTACGGCTACGATGGCAGAAAACACTGAACGGGCGTGCTTGTTGTCGGCCAACTCAGGGAATCTAGACTGTAAACGCTTAACAGCGTTAGGATAGTTGTTGGAATACCAACCCAAGCCTGTACCAGTCTCTGCGGTTGTGCCCAACTGATAAGACACCTCATCAGCCATGGCGTTGGCAATTTTGACAACATCATCGTCCGTCAACTGTTTACGATCCATCGGGCCGTACTTCGTGAGCGTATCGTTGTTTAAAGCACGGGCGATGTCCCGGACGTTGTTGAACCTGCCGCGTTTAGCTGTAGTGTTTAAACCCAACGCAGTACGCGCAGCGGTGTCGTCAACTTCCATGACTGGGCGTGTAGACAGCGGAGCGCCTTCAGGGAACAGCGAGAACCTCTCGCCACCCTTTGTTGCTGTGCCAGCCTTCAACTCGCCACGTTCAATCTGGCCAAATATATCTTCGGCAGTCTTAAATCCAGCGCCACCCAAAGCATTACGCAGCGCGGCAAAGAAATCGTTTAAACGTTTTAGCAGCGCAGCCAGCATTCCTGCTGGGGCTTTATTTGTGGCAAAGTCAGCAAACGCATCGGCAATCGCCTCTTCGGTTACCTTGCTCATGTCGCCTTTGTAGTAGTCAACATAAGCGTCGTATCGGGACGTAGGCTTTCCTTTGTATTCAGATTTTTGACTCTTTAAGTATTTGTCAATCCACTGATCTTTAGCCATGCGCTCAAGCGCAGACCATTGCTCAGGGGTAAAGAAGCCCAAATCTTTCAAAGCATGTAAGGATTCGTGGCGTAACACGCGCACTGGTTCTTTGGCGCTAAAAGCAATTTTAATTAAGCTCTCGTTATAAGAGCCGTTACCTTCAGTTAGCTTATCAACAAAATTAAGCTTAATACCACCCAGACCAAATTGTTTGAGCAAAGGTTTAAGGGTGGCTTCAAGTTCAGCCAACTTTTCTTTAACTCCGGGAGGAGTCTTGATTTCCTCTGCCTTAGCCTTTTTCTGCTCAATATCTTTCAGCACGTCAGACACAGGCTTACCTTCTGTAGGCTTAGGTGCAGTTCTGCGTTCCAGTTCAGCCTGAGCCTTCTTGCCTACCGCCCGACGGCCTTGTTGCTGAGTTAACTCTTGCAGTTGCTTCTCATCCATGTCGGCCAAGATGCCTTCTTCAGCCGCTTGACGGGATGGATATGTAGCACGTGCCTGACCTTGTTCAAACACCGTGTAGCCTTTACGGCCAATGGCTTTATTGCCTGTGGGCTTGACTGCAAGCGCAGTGACCTTAGGATCAAACTTCTTGATCTCTTCTGTCAGGGCGGCAATCTTTGCCTGTGTGTCTGCCACCAGCTTGGCGTGCTTACCAGCGGCTTTCTGATAGCCGGTCGTCTGACCTTTGCCCTGAGCCTCCATGGTGTTTAAACGTTTCTGGCTGGCTTCGATGGCGTTGTTTAACTGCGTGATTTGATTCTCACGAGCGTTAGCCATACCGGCACGGGTACGCTCAAAGCTGTCCTTCTTCGCGTTGGCTTCTTCGACTGTGTTAGCTTTAAACAGCACTTCGTCACCGGCCAGCACGTCGTAACCTGCTGGGGCTTCACCCTCTTTAAACGCACCTTCTCGGATGTCAAATCCTTCGGGCAGCGTGGCGGAAGTGGCAGGAGCGGCAATCGCATCCGTTGTAATTTGCCTAACGTTTAAACCACGCTTGGCTGCCGCAGCACGCGCAGCAGTCCGGGATGTGTAGGTAGACGGCATAACAGTGCCGGTCTTGGGATCATAGATCTCATAGCGAGGAGTCTTGATCAGGTCAACGTCACCATTCTTAATGGCTGTATCCAGAATAGCTCCGGCATGGGAGTCTTCTGTAAGGTTCGTGTATTCCTTGATAGTCTTGATGACTTCGGAAGGGTCTACAGGAACGCCCAGTTCTGCCAACAAGAAGTCCACACCCTTGATGGCTTTGTCGTATTGCTTCTCATCAAACCGGCGTGCGTTTGTGCCTTCGGGCAGAATGTTTAAACCTTCCGACGCGGGCAGATTGTTTAATGCTTTAAACGCAGCATGTAGCTGCGGCTGGGACATCTGTTCCAGTGCGCTTGCACCAGTTGTTCTGGATAAGAAATCTTTGAAGCCTTTGGTACTGGTGTCTACGTTCTTCAGCTTGGCTTGATTCAGGATGTCTTGTGCGGTGTACTTCTCACCGGCATAACCAGACTTGGCGGTGATAAGCTCATCCAGTAGGCCTTGCTCTGCCTTGGGGTTCTGCCCCGGCATAGAATCCACAAAGTCCTCAATCGAGTACTCCTTGAGCTTGGGAAGTCCAGCTTGTTTGCGGTAGTCATCAATCTGCTTGTAGATGTCAAAAGGAACTTCGCTCTTACGGATGTTGCCTAGAGGATTCTTGAGCGGATCGGTCTGTACTTCTTCAACGGGGATTTCCTCAGACGGCGCAGGCAAAGCAATAGCTTGCTGTTGCTCCATTTGCTGGCGGATTTCGTCGGTCTGTTTCTGAAGAACAGCACGCTCGGCTTCTGCTTTTTGTGCCTCAGCTTGTATTTTTGCATTCTCTTCAGCTTGTTTCTGAGCTTGTTCATTTGCCTTGGCTTGTCTATGTTCGCGTTGCAAATTAGCCATCTGCACTGGAGACACAGCAAGGCCCAACACAGAGCCAACCAACGCATCGTGTGCAACTGTACCGGCCAAGCCTTCAGTCAGATCTGTGGAAATACCAGCTTGGTTTAAAGCAACGTTGGTTCCAATTTGACCAACACCAGCTTGAATGGCTTCAGGCACTCCTTCGCCCAGCACAGATGTTCCAACAGCACGTTTAAATGTAGGAGCATCCAATGCTGCTGCGCCTTTAGCTGTGCTGACTTTCTTGGCAGCATTAGCTAAAGCTTGCTCAACACCAAGCATACCTTCTAATGCGCCAGCCGTCCCTGCGGCAAACTGGCGGGGAGCATTCTGCAATGAGTAAGCAGCGGCCTCTTGCGCTCTTTGCTCGGCAATGACCGGATCCACACCTTTGTCCAACAAGGCTTGTTTAACTGTCTCGTAGTCTTGGCCTTTCTGACCACCAACACCCATCAAGCCACCGATTCCAGTGGCTCCACGTGCTCCGGCCAGTACTCTGGCTCCTAAGCTTGCGCCTGCGGCGGCTTGTCCACCGGGAATAAACCCGGCGGCAATGATAGGTGCACTGCCTAGTAATGCGTTTACAGTACCTTGTACAGGAGCCTGTGTAAACCTACGTATGCCAGTGCTAACTTCGTTACCTAAGCCCGCGCCTTGAGCACGGTTTTCAAGTTCACTTTGAATGGCCAATTCTTCTTGGCGAGCAGGAGTCAGATTTTCTTGTGCGTATTGCTGTATAGATCCCAATCCTTTAGAGACAGGGTTATCTACGCCAGCAATGTTTGTAAGTGTTTGTACACCACCAGCCAATGCACCCAAGCCACCAAGACCAATATCTTTAATAGAACTGGGTGCTCTAGGTGCTTCTTCTAATTCCTTGGTGGTTCTACCCGCCATAGGATTTTGACGGAGTAGTTCTTCTTCTACTTGGCGCTGGGTTGCCCCCGCTGGGCCATCAACTTCATACGTGCGGCCATCAGGGGCAGTAATTCTGTACAGTGCCATGTTTAAACTTATTTAGGAGTTAACAGGTTTAAATGTACCAAATCCGGGGCTGGGTGTGTTGACATCTTGTGCGCCACCTTTGCCGGTAAGCATTTTTTGATCAGCCATAAACTGATTCATAATCCGCTTACGTTGCTCCATCAAATCTTTGGCGGCGGTAGAATTAGGTGGCACTGTAGACAACTGTAAATCAATCATCTTAGTGGCTTCACCAAAACGCTTGCTTAGATCAGAATTTCTGCGTTGTTCCACAGTTTCATACTGAGCACCGCGTTGGTAATGAGCCGCACGATCAATAGCTTCTTCCAATGACATGCCGGGCGTTTGAATTGATTTAGCAATTTTGATCAGTTCAGGGTCGCGGTTCTGAGCAGCCGCTTGGATGTTATGACCACGAGCCTGCTCTTGCAACTTAGCAGTTTCCATCTTATTGGAAAACTCAGTCTGCTGTAGATCTCGGCCAATTTTCTCTGCATCTTGACGATGTTTAAACGCTGCTTCAAAGTCACCACGCGCTTCGGCGCGACGGGCTGACTCAAGTTCAGCACGCATCTTAGCCATACCCAAATCTTGTTCACGACGAGCCTTAGCTTGTGCATCTGCACGTTCAGCCGCAGCCGCTTCAGAAGCGCCAGCAGACTTACCAAAGCCACCCAACAAAGCACCCAGACCTTTTTGCCCACGGGTAGCTTCGCCTGCATCAATCAATGATTTCCAGAAGTCAGCACGTGTACGGCCTTTCTCCTGTGTAATGAAACGAGCGCGGTCAGCCTCATCCTGTTGAGCAATTTTGTCCAACAACTTTTGAAACTCGCTGCCAGCCATGCCGGGATTAGCTGCTTTAAACGCAGCAAGCTTGGTTTCGTAAGCATCTGCATCAGGCCTTTCAAATGTAGGAGTCTTAGGCATACCAATGGCCGCAGGGATGCCGCCACCGGCTGGTGCAGGCATAGGGGGTGCGGGAGGAGCGGCTACAGAGGCAATGCCAGAAGCTCCTGCATTTTGACGCAATAAGCGGGCAGTTTCTGCGGCACTCTGGTCATTAGGGCTGGTAGGAACATTAGGAGCACGGCTTTGTTGACTGCGTGTTAGTTCATCCATAGCAGGAGTGGCCGTGCTTGTGTCAATCATGGAGCCAAGATAAGGAATCTCTTTACCAGATACAGCACGGGCTGGACGGATCACCGCAGTATCAATTGCACCGGCTAAGCCGCGAGGCAACAAAGTTGCCACATCGTACCCAGCCGCTTTCATTTTATTGACGACATCCATCATGCCTTCACGGTCGCCTTTGAGTTGAGCACGTGCAAGTTCTTCTTTAGCCCTATCTTCAACCAGATCACCATCCGCAAAAGCAACTACACCGCCGCCTCCTGCAAATTTAAACATGCCTCCTGTGGGCAGCGAGGTCAAGCCACCCGCAGCCATTTGCTGCATTTGAGGCATCTCTTCCTCTGGCTGTGGGGGTTGAGGTGTACCTTCTGGCACTGGCTGAGGTTGACCCATCAAGCTCTGTTGTAACTGTTCATTAGACTGCGCTTGTTTAGCCGCACCGGCCTGCATAAGGTCAGCGGCTTGCCCCGTCAAGTCTTTTTCAATCCGGTCTTTGACTGTGCCTTGTGGAGGCTGTCCCGCCTTGGCAGTCTGCTCCATTTGCTTGCGGCGGTTCAGTTCGCCCAAAGCCAAATAGGGAGGAACCTGTGGGTTCTTCCCGTTGGCATATTCCATGATTGCCCTCATGGGCATGTCCTTGAGGTGCTCTTGTACTTGGATCAGATTCATCTTGAATCCTTAGGTCAATTTAAATTTGTTCAATGAGTCCATAATAGAACCCAAGCCGCCAACTGATGACACCAAAGAACCTAAGCCACTTTGCTGGGCTGCTGTGTTGGTGACCGTAGAGATAGGCAGCCCTTGAAGCATAGACTGCAAGTACTGCGTCTGCTTCATTGGGTTATCACGTTGTGCAAGGAATTCGTTGTAGTCTGCGCTGATGCCTTGTTGCTCAATGCCACGCTGTTGACCACCGGCCTCAGACATCATGTCAGCCAAAGTCTTGGCTTGGCCTTGCTCAGTGTTGAACTGTTGCAAACCTTTATCATAGGCGTTGGAGTAGCCTTGGCCAATAGTCTTGTTTTGCTCTTGGAGCAGATTACGGTTAGCCTCAGACTCCATAATGGCCTGACGGCCGCCACCATAGCCACCGGCTTGGGTAAGCTTGGCCATGCTTGGCTGTAAGTTAATTTCAGACTGGCGACGCATTTCTTCTAATTGCGGCTGAAGAACTGACTGCAAGTACGGATTCATGTACTGTGATGCAATACCGGTAGAGCCTGTAGTCTGACCGGTTGTCGGAGCATTGCCACCTGTACCCATAGGAGCGCCAGCGCCTGTGCCAATAGGTTGGTTGGCAAAAGTATTAGGAGCCATGCCGGGCGGTTGATAAGCACCGGTGGAACTAAAGGTTTGACCAAGCTGGCCGGGAAAGTTTAAATTGCCCAACCCTTGAAAAACTTTGGATTGAAGGCCAGACTCACCCGCAGTCTGTGGGCCACCGTACACTTGGTAAGGCATCTCAGAGATAGCCTGAGCTTTACCCAGCATATCCGTTACATACGGGCCTGCCCACTCAGATAGGGTGGAGGAGGATGTTCCTCCGGCTTGGGGGGTTAATCCTGCAATAGGTGATGTAGCCATGTTTAAACCTTACGCTGGTAAATGTTTGTCAGCCTTGGTATTGGCTGCAACGTTTTTCAAAGTCTTGCCACGAGCTTTCTGGATGCGATCCATCATGGCATATAGTTTACGTGCTCCTGCGTCTGTAGATCCATTACCAATTTCAGAAACAATACGGGCTGGAATAACAAACTCTCCATCGGCCAGACGGGCTGGTTGCTTGTTACCAATCATCGCAGGGATAGAGTCAGACACGCCATCGCCCGGCCCTTTAAGCAAGTGACCGCCATCGGAGTAATGACCTAAAGATCCTAACCCGCCATGAGCCATACCGCCTGCGGCAAAGACTTGATAAGACTTATCTTCAACTGCTGGAGCTACAGTAGCCGGAGCGGTTTCCGCTGGAGCGGCTGCTGCTGGGGCAGCGCCTTGGGGCGTGTAAACCATAGGGGAGAAGTACGTTACACCACCTGAGCCGGGGCGACGTGCCATGCCTGCGTTTGGCCCCATCGCAGCTTGATAACGAGACTGAATGTCAGCCAACGGCGTTTGAGTCACACTAGCAACTTGTTGAGGAGAAACGCCATACTCATTCATTGAACGAGCAATCATAGAATCGTTTAAACCGGGACGCTTTAGATAATCCATGACAGCTTCGTTAGAAGGCGCAGGGCCACGATTCACTGTACTCACAGGAGGTGCGTACTGAGTACGTGAAGCTGTGTACTTTGGTATGCTTCCTTGATAGCCTTTGTAACCGCCGCCACTAGAACCACCAATAGAATTGAGCAAAGCACCCAGACCTCCTAGACTTGCAATCTGCGCCATGGATCCAGAACCGCCCGACAGAAGACTGCCAAGGCTGCTTAACATACTGGGACTGTAATTTATATCCGACAGGATTTGAGAGTTAGATGGAGATGCCCCCAAGTCATTGTAGGTAAATGCATCGTTCCTAGGATCCGCAAAAAAATCGTATTCTTCACCCATATTAGCCTCTTGCTTGAATAATTTGCATTAACTCTTCTTGCGTCATGTTGTTATCGCCAGAAGACATGATTTGTTGAAGTAACGCAGCTATGTCATTTTCGCCGCCTTTTGCTTCTTGTGCAACAGGAATTGCTTGCGGCTCAGGTTCTGCGCCTGCCTTAGTAACACTTAACTCATGGTACGGAGACATCATCAAATCGCCCGTCGGGGCAACTTGCTGTTTCTGACCGCCAAAGTCCTTGCCGTAATAGAACACACTTGCCAATGGAGCAGCTATGTCTTGGCCTCCACCACCGCTTTGGGGCATCTGCGTCTGAGTTGGCGTAGTTGTCTTTTTGGACGGTTGTTTAGTAGGCGGTGTAGTTGGCGTAACCGGCGTAACTGTTGGAGTTATTGGAGTTGTTGTAATTGGCGTAGTTGGCGTGTAAACGCTTGGAGGCGTGTAAACGCCCGGAATACTTACTCCGCCCACATTGATTGCGTCAGGCGTTACGTTAACGTTAGTATTGACGTTTGGATTAACATTAACGTTAGGGTTGACGTTTACATTTGGGTTAACTGTTGGGTTAGTGTTAACCGAAGGGTTTGTATTGACGTTGGGATTAACGTTTACATTTGGGTTGACATTAACGTTTGGATTAACGTTAACGTTGGGGTTTACATTGACGTTAGGGTTGACGTTCGTATTGACGTTAACATTTGGATTAACGTTTGTATTTACGTTGCTGTTAACGTTGCTGTTAACGTTAGTATTAGCATTTGTATTGGCGTTAGTGTTTGTGTTGCTGTTAACGTTTGTATTAGCGTTTACAGCAGCATTAGTCGCAACATTTGCAGCCGTGTTGGCATCCACAGCCGCATTGGTGGCGGCATTGGAGTTGGTGTTAGTCGCAGCATTGGTGGCTACATTGGCGGCAGTATTTGCCGCTACAGCCGCATCCGTTGCCGTGGCAGCATTGGTTGCAGCCGCAGTATTGTTGTTTGTACTGACGTTAGCCGCAGTGTTAGTAGCCGCAGTTGTGGCTGTATTGGCCGCAGTGTTAGCCGCAGTAGCTGCATTGGTGGCCGTGCTTGTGGCGGTACTAGCCCCTGTATTAGCACCAGTTGTGGTGCTAGTCGTTGCCCCCGTATTGGCTCCGGTCGTAGTACCTGTAGAGGCTCCTGTATTTGCGCCCGTAGTCGCACCAGTTGTTGCGCCGGTTGTTGCCCCTGTGGTTGTAGCTGCTCCGGTCGTGGTGACTGGCGCTGCGGTTACAGATCCCGATGAGTTGGTTGTCAAAGTAACTTCAGAGCCGGGAGCAGCAGTGCCGGTAATGCTGACTACTTGAGCTTTACCTGCTCCATCTACAACCAACGCAGTTCCGGTGGAAGCGTCTGTAGCGACCACCACACCAGTGTTAGCAGTAGTTTTTGCCCCAGTTGCCCCAGCAACCGCAGTGTTTGCGCCAGTTCCAGACGTTGAGGCAACGTTTGCCCCAGTTGCCCCGGTAGTTGCCCCAGTTGTTACATCTGTTGTTGCTCCGACATTTCCGGTGGTGTCTTGCGTAACAGACAGATCGCCAATAGTAGTGGGCGTGGTTGTGTCTACCAAACCTGCGGTAGTCAAATCACTTACAACATCCGTCTTAGTCTCAATAACAGGCTTGCCTGTTTTGGTGTCTACAAACGAAGAGATCTGGCCGCTGTTATTTGAGGACGTAATTCCAGAACTATTTAGTTCTTGTGTAAACGTGCTTTGGACATCAGAAATCTTTGTATTGATGTCGTTGGCTGCATCAATACTGGCGGTCGTCTTACCGGCTACAAAACCACCAACAACGCCTTGAGTCAAAGCCTTGTTTAAATCAACCTTACCGGTCAACACCAAGTCAGTTAACGCAGAAGTGGTGAACTCTTCAATAAACTCAGATGTACCTTCTTTGGCGGTATTTGTGCCAATTCTAGTAGCAGCCTTTTCAACAGCGCCTGTAATCTTGCCAATCAGGGCTGAATCTACAATACCAGCGGTAGCCGCAGTCACCACACTGGCAACCCCAAAAGCCTGAGTACCTTCTTTATCTGCTTGTTCTGGTGTTTTGCCCGCTTTAATAGCTGCTTGATATTTTTCGTTGTAGGCTGCTCCGCCGGACTCCATAGCGTTTAAAGCCATGTCTGTGCCAATAGCCGCCCACTTGCCTGCCATTTTAAAGACTTTAGAAGCTGCGCCCAACGGCATAATTTCTTGCAAAGCCTCAATGACTGCCAGATTGGCAGACAATGGGTTTTGAATAATTGCTTTAGCACCTTCCCAAATCTTTGCGCCTAAACCATCTGCGTTGTTAATTGCATTGATAACGTTCTGGTTGGCTTCATTGACAGATGCCAATTGAAGCGTTTCACCCATCTTAGTTGTGGCTTGGCCTGCATTTGTTAATGCGTTGTCGTACTTAGTGAGGCCAAGTGCCGCACCAGTGCCACCAATAAACTCTAAAGTTTGGCCGCCAGCTTGGGCTAAGTTAGACAAACCTTGTTTAATGATATTGCCAGTAAGAGTGGAGCCTTTATCTACAATCTTGCCAAGCAATGTATTGGGAGTGCCAGCGCCCTGATCGCCAAGTTGCACGTTACCCATAGCATCAAATGCTGAGGTGTCATTGCCAAAGTAAGAATTACCACCTGTGTTAGAGGCCAAGACATTATTAGCAGATGTCAGTGCCGCAGTATTTTGGGCAGCAAGAGCACGGGCAGCAGTGTCATTCTGTGCAGCGACGGTGCTTGAGGCTGCCGTGTTAGTAGAAAGATTCTTGGCGTTTAAAGCATCAATGGCTGACACGTTAAGGTCAGGACGCTCCGCTGCTGTGGCAGTGCTGTAAGTTTTACCATTCCATGTAAACGTCTGGTTAGGGCCAAGCACCTCACGAGCAGACGCATACGCATCGTTGAATGTTTTTGCGCCTGCAATATCCTGAAGCGCAGATGCTTTTTGCGTAGCGGCCAATGCTGCGTTTACAGCAGCATCTGATGTCCCCATGGTGTAAATCTGGCCGCCAAATGTAAACTGCGTTCCGGTTGGATTACGAGCCTTTGCCAAAGCCGCAGCTTGCTCTGGTGTTTCTGCTTCATTGTTACCGATAACCGTATTATTTGCTTTGGCGTTGGCGGCAATTTGAGCGTCAATACCGGCAAACTCTCCACCCGCTAAATTAGCGTTTGTGGTTGCTAACTTGGTAGCTGCCGTTTCTTGTCTAACAATGTTTTCTAAATCAGCAATATTTGCCGCAGCGTTATTGTTGTCTAACGTGTAAGTCTTGCCGTCAAACGTAAACTTGTTGTAGCCTTGATCTGAGGCAAAAGCGGCGGCGGCGTTAATGTCTTTAGCGCCTGAAGCATCTACAGTTAGCATCCCATCCAAGAGAGATTGGATGTTGTTGTTTGTGCCTTTTTCCACTAACCCAGCATCTTGCAACTGCGTAACAACTTGATTGGTGGCGTTTAATGTGTTGTTTAAACCATTGGCCGCAGCAGCAACTTGCGTAAAATCACCAGTTTTTGCTGCTTTAACAAGGGCTAAACCTGCGGCAGCAGTTTGGGCATCAGAACTGCCAGACAGGTCTGCGCCGGTAGTTGCTGCTCCAATCAAATCACCCTTGTTTAAATTATCAAGAATTTTTAATGTTTTGCCCGCGTCTGCAAATGAAATGCCATCACCAATCATGGTGGTAGAGGCCAACTTGCCTAGGCTTGGATCGGCCAACAAAGATGTAACAACACCCATAATGTTGCCATCGTCTAAAGCTTTAACTACCTTCAGGCCAGTAGATACCTCAGACATGCCAGCCACGCCAGCTAACGAAGCAATGCCACCAAGGATGTCGCCGCGATCAATAGCAATTGCAGCGTTAATGGCTTGAGCAAATGGGGCTAAGGCAGGGATAAAAGAAGCAATAGCCAAGATGGGCGCAAGGTCGCCTATGTTGCTACTGGAGGCTTTTGTTGTGTAAAAAGTTGGATTGCCCTGTGCATCAAACTGCACCCGATAACCAGTGTTACCTTCACCGGCATATGTGCCACCAAAAGCGTTGCCTGTTTGACGCTCTCCGTATGTACTGGCAACCGCTGTGCCTGTAGCTTTGTTACCAAAAGTCTCGCCGGTGGCAACTACAGCTTTGCCATCTTTAATAATTACTTTGGAGGGGTCAATTGCTTCTAGTTCACCATTGCCATTGTCTTGCCCATAAACAGCAGTTAATTTGGCGTTTGCAGGAACAGCTACTTGTGTAACTGTTTCATTGCCATCTTGGTCGTATTGGCCTGTACCTCTAACAATGACATTAGTAGTTGTGCCGTCCCCATTGTCTAGGGTGCGAACAACCTCACCGTTATACGTTTTTGCAATTTCTTGTGCAGGCGCGTAAGTAGTGACTTTGCCAAACTGTTTAATGTCTGTAATGCCGGTATCAGCCAGAATCTTTGCCATGTCGGCTGCGTTTTTCTCAGCCGAACCAAAGCCTTCACCCTTCCACTGACTAGTTGTGCCTTGAGCTAGGATCTGTTGCGTTAACTTTTCTACGGCTGACGGTGTGGCTGGTGCACTAGAAGTCGTGGCCTTAGCCGCTGGTAATGACGCAATGCCAGCATCTTCTGCTGCGGCAGTGTCTTCGTAGACTTGGTTTTTAGCTGTCGGTTTTGTAGCTGCTGCGGCAGCTTTAGCATCTGCATCAGCTTGTGCTTTAGCCTGTGCGGCAGCTTGTTGTTGCGCCGCAGCATCAGCAGCAGCCTTATCTGCCGCAGCTTGTGCAGCCGCAGCCGCTTGTGCAGCACGTTGAGCGGCAGCTTGTTGAGCAGCAGTTCTGGCGGCCTCTTCACGCGCCGCAGCTTCCGCAGCGGCTTTATCTGCGGCAGCTTGTGCGGCAGCAGCTTGACGAGCAGCAGCGGCAGCAGCCGCTTGTTGCTCCGCCCATTTGCGCTCATTCTCGGCTTGTTGCGCCGCCCACAGTCTTTCATTCTCAGCTTGTTGTTTAGCCCATGCTGCTTCGTTTGCTGCTTGTATACGAGCCGCCTCACGTTCAGCCGCAGAATTATCCGGAGCAGGGATAGACACGCCAGCATTACCAAAGTAACCTTTAATATCTGCAACAGAAAAACCTGTAGCGCGGGATAAGTCAGCCATTGAAACGCCAGCCGCAGCAGCAGCTTCTGCAATAGCAGCAGGGTTATCTATGTTTGCTTCTACATAGGCGCGTATCTGTGCGTCTGAAAACTGTGCCATCACCCAACCTTCCAATTTGTTCCGTCAGAATACACGGGCACAGCCACTGCCCCGCCAGTCGCAACGGTTGCTCCAAAAACGGGAGCCAAAGCATCTGTTACAAAAGATCTTGCGCCTGCGCCTGAAGTAACTGCGCTAGGGAGCGTAGCCACGGTGTAGTTAGTCAACGGAGGAACTACGCCAGAGGCCATCAATTGCGTGGTTAACGCATCAAGTCTATTGAAATACAGACGAAATACATTGTTTAGCTGGTCAATGTATTGAGTGTCATACTCCCGTGGAGCCAGCGGCAAGTTAGGCGCAGCAACTTTATTAAGTTCAAAGTCAGACGTAATGATGTAGCTCATCGTCTGCCGTCCGGTCTGATGTCAATACGGGTAGAACCTAACTGCCATGCTGTGCCTAGATTGGTAGAGCCAACTTTTAAAATAAGCTGACGACCACGCACACGGGTGTTAATCTGACCCGTAAAGCCTTCAGTAACCGTATACGAAGCACCCGTTAATTTATCCACATTACCTGTTACAGCCGTACCCGTGCCGGAGCCAGAGTTTTGCATTGGATACAGCGTGTAAACAACTTCTGGCGTAGGAGAAGCATCCGAGCCAGAGAACGTCAAGTCAGGCAACATCCGCCACACAAAGCCAAACTTATCGCCGTCATCAATATCAAACTCACATGAGGAGATATAAGCGTCAATGCCTGTTGGCGTACCAGTCTCGTTATTATCCAAACCATATTCTTGGTTCAAAATATTGCTTGTGGATGTGCTGATATTTAATACATTGGCGGATATAGGGTAATCCCTTAAACCTGAATCAAGCCATGCTGTTCGTGCCATCGTGCCGTAGTACCAGATACCTTTACCGCCTGCGGGGTTGGCTTCTACGTAGTTATAAATGACATAGCGGTCAATCGTTGTGCTGTTGGCAGAACAATAGAACCACCAGACTTCGTTAAAACCTTCATTGGTGCTGGCAAACACTTGCTGGCCTTGACCCAAGTTAATGTCTTGGTAGATGAACTTACGCAGGTCGCAGTTCAGTGTATTGATACGACCATCATAGGAATAGAACTTATCAACGCCCATCCAGTAAACCACGCCGGATGCTTGGGCTACTGCGTTTTGACTTAAGATAGAAATGTTGTCACCCAGCAACTGGCTAGACCACACTACGGGCGGCCCAATGTATTGGAGAGAATACACGGCGGCATCAGACCACACCACAATCTCTTGACGGGTTTGAATAGCTGTAATGATGCTTGAGCCGTGGGATAACCTAACGCTACCAGCTTGGTTTGTAGCGGATGGAGTCCAGTTAACTACCGATTCCTGATCTGACCAGCGAATGAGCATTGGGTCTTGGATTACAGAACCGTAATCATTTGTACCCATAGCAAACACAAACCTGCTTACATCCGATACATACAAGAAATTTTGAATGATTGGTACATCCGAAGCACCGTACAGGGTTGTTACATTAACTGCGTTAGGCATGATGTAATGCGTACCAGACTGAGATCCAGTGGTATTGATAGCTACTCCGCCCGCTGTGGCCGACAAGTTAAATGTTGTGCCAGAT
>Ga0114967_10002608_pt1 | contig 15061 bp, 12 predicted proteins | sample M_130628_MF_Meta_FD_92639 | JGI IMG/M metagenome (GOLD analysis project Ga0114967, IMG submission 92639) | Freshwater microbial communities from Lake Montjoie, Canada to study carbon cycling - M_130628_MF_MetaG | ecosystem: Environmental > Aquatic > Freshwater > Lake | place: Lake Montjoie... | reverse complement strand
GGGTACGCGGCGGCAGTTCCGGTGTGGGTCAGAAAGATCCAGAGGTTCGGAGTTCGCTTCTCACGCTGGATATTCCTGACCACCTGCTCGAAAACGGGTTCGCCCTGAGGATGCTCGACGTCAACGACCGGTCCTACGAAGTGGGGCTCGCGGCGGTCCGCGCGTTTTCCGACGAAAATGGTCACGCCCGCGTGGCAGCGAGCTACTGCTCCCCGGAGGGTTACCGGCTCGGTAGATGGGTCAGTGCCCGCAGGGTGGACTTCGCCGCTGGAAACCTCAGCTGGGGTCGAACCGCCGAACTGGAAGAGATCCCCGGCTGGGCATGGCATGGACGCGACGTCCGGTGGGAAAGCGGCCTGTCCGCCGTCCGCGCTTACGCCGCTGGGAACGGTCACGCACGCGTACCGATCGATTACATATCGCCGAACGGACACCGGACCGGACTCTGGGTGAGCAACCGGCGCGCGTACTACGCCCAAGGGAAACTCACCTCCGACCGGGTCGCCGAACTGGAGAAAATCCCAGGGTGGGCCTGGCGGTCCTTCGAAGCGAAGTGGGAAAGTGGATTGTCCGCTGTTCGAACCTACGTCGCCAGTAACGGCCACGCCGGAATACCCACAGCTTATGCGTCCCCGGACGGCCATCGAACCGGGAGGTGGGTCGCCAAGCGCCGCGTGGAATACGCCGCCGGCAAGCTCACCAAGGAACGCATAGATCAGCTGGAGAAAATACCCGGCTGGGTGTGGCGGATCACCTGAGCGCCGGCGCATTAAAGGACGTGACAACCGCTGTTACCGCGCCTCCGTCGGCCGCGTATCTTTCTGCTGCCCGTCGCGTTCCTGGATCGATGTCACCGATGTTCATGCCTTTGACATCCTCCCCGCCCTTACGGACGGGGATTCCTCGTACCGCATCACTGTCTCGGTAGCTGCTCACGCGGCTGCCGCCGTAGGTGTTGCGGTCGTGCAGGTTAGCGCCGAGCGACTCTTTCGGGCAGCGGCGTGACGTTTCCGTCGTGCTGCTATCCGCGCCACTGACCTCCGCGAGTGCGGGTGGTGTCTGCGGCCTCGTCCCTTAGATGTGGTGTCACGGTTGAACGTCGGCGACCCATCGATGTCCTGACGGCACAGCCAGCCCTCACGGGCTGCCTGCACATCCAACCGGTCGGAACCTTCCGTTTCTGCGACGAACTGTCCCAGAAACGCCGAAAACAGGTCCCGGTCTTCGGTGATCCCACACTCACAGCGGTGTACCCGCTGGGAGAGTGTTTTCTTCTTTTTCTTCCCACACAAACATGTCTGTGACAGGGCGGTGGTGAAGGTGTTGAACTCGTAGAGACTTTCAACGCCGGCGCTTTCAGCCTTGCGTCGAACGATCTCCACCAGCAACCCCGGTGCCCGGTCACGCACACTGCGTGAAAAGTTCTTCTGCCACGAGACGTAATTGATTTTCTCGCAGGCGATTTCAGCGCCATAGCTGAACAGCAGGTTCGCTAACGCACCATGTAACGACAGCCGGTGCGCCGCCAACTGACGGTGAGTTTCAGCCACGGTGACCGCGGTACGGATCGACCGGGCGGAACGGGTTTTCCACGCACACATGTTTGTCTTGTGGGTTCCGTCAGCGTTGAAACATTCCGGTGACCCTGCCCGGTGGGCGCGGTCGAGTTTGCGTTGCTGCCGGCGCAACCGTGCACTGTCGTCGCGGATCTCATCGGCCAGCGGTGCGATCCACCCGAACCATGAACCGTCACGATCAGCGACGGTGACCGCGATCTGGGAGGGCCCCAGGTCGAAGGACACCTTCTTGTCGCCGATCGGGTGGCGGGCGGTGGGGTGACCATCGCAGACCAGCTGCATACGGTAGGTGTCACGGCCGGCGACCACCGTGCGCACGATCCGGGCGGAGAGCACCTTCCCGGTAGCGATCAGTGCTTCGATCTGCGCCAACTCGGCTTGCTGATCTTTACCGCGACGACCACCATGCGCTGGGGTAGCGATCGGGATGAGGAAACTGTTTCCCCACTGCAACCCGATCAGCGCCCCGGTGAGCGGATCTGTCTTCGGACGCAGCGCACCGTTGGTGTCTTTAGCCGACAGTGAGCGCAGTCCCCGGGACACCTTCTTGAACCGCGGCTTACCGCGTAACCCGAGATGCCACCGCCGGACAGCGTCGAACGCCCGGGCACCGAGGCTTTGGGTTTCCTGGGCCGGGCAGTGCTCACGCACCCACGTTTTGCGCAGCGACGACGCGAACGTCATCGCTGCGTCGGCCGTGAAACCGTGAAGCTCGTCGAGGTGGCGAAACGCCGCCGCACGAGCTTTTCTTTCCGCCGGCGTCTTCCGGGGCATCTCGGTAGCGACCTGATAGTTCGGGTCGCTTTTCACTGCGCGGCTGCGCGACAGCATTTCGGCGAGAACCGCGTTGTAGACCCGCACACCGGTACGGAAACGGGTGGACATCACGGCGAGCTGCGCGGTGTCCGGGCGTAGCGGCCACGATCGCACATGTGTGGGGGAACCTTTGGGGCGTTTCCGGGCACGGGGTTTACGCGGCGGTACCTCCACCGCGTCACGCTCCGTTTTCGCCATAGGTCTATAGTACAGCATTATGGCAACTGATCGTAGCGATTACCGAAATGGTAGGCATGTGGTCTACCGTTTGACGGCGCACCTGGTTTTAGTGACGAAATATCGCCGCGGCGTCATCACCGACCGGGTGCGTGAGCTGCTGGTCGAGACAACCCGAGAAGTATGTGAACGCCACGGTGTGACACTGCTGGAAGCTGACGGCGACGACGACCACTTGCACCTGCTGGTCGACTACCCGCCGAAACTGTCGATCTCCATCCTCGTGGGAGCCGTGAAGACCAACACCTCCCGGATCGTTCGCGAGCAGAAATGGCCAGAAGTCACCGACGTGCTGTGGGGGAAGCATTTCTGGTCCCCGTCGTACTTCGCCTGCTCTACCGGAGGCGCACCACTGGAACGCGTCGCCGCGTACATTCGAGCGCAGCGAGAACCCAATAAACCACCAGGCCGGCCGAGATGAAACAGCAACAGGAGCTCGCTAACCCCGCCCTCACGGACGGGGCTTGCGCTCACTCACCGGTCAGACACAGATGATACTGTCTAAAACAGAGACAACTTATCGAGAAGGATCCACGCGTGAAAACCACCACCACCACCACCACCCCCACAGTTGTAGCTCCGCCGGGCCTTCGCGCTTCGGCTCCGTTCTCGCTGAAGCCTCACCAGGCCGATGCGGTCGCCGCGGTGCACGCCGACGTCGCCCGCCAGCAGGTCATCATGGCCTGCGGAACCGGCAAGACGGTGACCGGACAGCACGCCACGAATACCCTGCTGCAGGGCCGGCCGGGAGCCGTCCTGATCTTGGTACCTACACTCGCGCTGCTGCAGCAGACTTTTGAGTCGTGGGCGGCGAATTCACCGTTCGGGTTCCAGGCCATTGCCGTCTGCTCGAAGCTCGACCGCGCCACCGACGACATCGACATCTCCGAAATCACACTGGCAGCGACCACCGACCCCGCGCAGCTCGCTGGATTCGTGGCGTCAACTACAGACACGGTTCGGGTGGTTTTCGCCTCCTACCAGTCACTCGGCGTGGTGATCGAAGCGCACTCCGGCCACGGCCTCCCATGGTGGGACGTCGCGTTGTGCGACGAAGCCCACCGCACCGCTGGCGATACCAGCAAGTCGTTCGCCCGAGTTCTGTACGACAAGTACGTTCCGGCCACGCACCGGCTGTTCATGACCGCCACCCCCAAGGTGCACAAGGTGTCGAAGTCGGTAACCACGGAAACGACCTTGGCGTCGATGGACGACCAGGAACTCTACGGAAAACAGGTGTACGCCCTGTCGGTCGCCGAGGCCGTAGAAACCGGAATCCTCAGCAAGTACCAGGTCGCTGTACTCAGCGTTCTGGATAGCGAAATCGCCGCTGCGGCGGCCGCGATCGACCGCACCGGTGATGCTGAAACAAAAATGTCTATGGACCAGATCGCCAGCGCGGTCGCACTGTCGAAAGCCGCCCGAGAACGTGGCCTGAAATCTGTCATCGCATTTTTTAACAGCATCCGCGCGAGCAAGTCGTTTGTCAGCGCGTTCAACGCCGTTCACTCCGCGTTGAACGGCGGCACCGCCGAACACATCGACGGCACCATGAAGCTGAGTCGCAGGCGTGAGTCGCTGGAACGCCTCGCTGCTGAACGCGACACTGGATTCCACCTCGTCTCCAACGCCCGCTGCCTGTCCGAAGGTATTGACGTGCCGGTACTCGACGCGGTGCTGTTCGGCGAACCCCGATCCAGCCAGGTCGACGTTGTGCAGTGCGTTGGTAGAGCGATCCGTAAGAACCCCCGCACGGATGCTCCCGCGTTGATCGTGTTGGCGGTCCGGATTGGCGCCGGCGACGACCCCGAGGTCGCCATCGAAGAAGCGGAGTTCACCAAGGTCCGTCAGGTAATCGCAGCGTTAGCTGACCATGACCCGCGCATCGCCGAAGAGATGAAACGTCGAGTCCGCGGCGAGGGTGGATTCGGTGGCGGGGGTTCAGACGCGGAGTCGATCATCTCGCTGGACATCCCAGAGCACATTCTCGAAAACGGTTTCGCACTGAAGATTCTCGACGTAAACGAGCGCGCATACGAGGTGGGACTGGCGGAGGTGCGTGCTTACGCCGCGGATAAGGGCCACGCAAACGTACCGAACAAATATGTGTCGCCGAACGGTCACAAGACCGGCTTGTGGGTAAGCACTCGCCGGAGCCGGGACTACCGCGCTGGCACTTTGAGCGCCGACCAGATCGCCGAACTGGAATCGCTTCCTGGCTGGGTGTGGACAGCGCGGGACGACAGCGGGTGGGAGACCGGCGTCGCCGCCGTTCGTGCATACGACACTGAGAACGGCCACGCAAACGTGCCGAGGAGGTATGTGTCGCCGGACGGCCACCGGACCGGTAACTGGGTAAGCACACGCCGCCGGGACTACACCGAAGGCACACTCACCCCAGAACGGATCGCTGAACTGGAGTCGATCCCCGGCTGGGTGTGGCAGATAAACGACGAGAAATGGTCGACTGGAGTGTCCGCCTTTCGCGCGTACGTCGCCGCGAACGGTCACGCTCTCGTACCGGGCACGTATGTGTCGCCGAACGGTCACCGCACCGGCAACTGGGTGAGCAACCTTCGCGCTGCCTACGCCGAAGAAAAAATCAGCGTAGATCGGATCGCCGAACTGGAGTCACTTCCCGGCTGGGTGTGGAGTGTGCTCGATGAGCAGTGGTTGACCGGACTGGCTGCCCTTCGCGGCTACGTCGCCGAGAACGGTCACGCCCACGTACCACTGCGGTATATCTCCCCGGACGGCCACCGGACCGGCAACTGGGTGGCCAGGCGCCGCCGCGAATACGCAACTGGAAAACTCAGCGCTGAGCGGATTACTGAACTGGAAACCCTGCCCGGCTGGGTGTGGACAGCGCTGAACGACAGTTGGTGGGTGGACGGCATCGCTGCCGTTCGCGGCTTCGTCGCCGAGAACGGCCACGCTTGCGTACCGGGAAGCTATGTGTCGCCGGACGGTCACAGGACCGGCCAGTGGGCGCGGATTCGCCGCCGGGACCATGCTGCCGGGAAACTCACAGCTGGTCGGATCGCCGAACTGGAGTCGCTTCCCGGGTGGGTGTGGAGCAATAAGTGAGACACCCACCGAGATCGCATGAGGCGGCCCTGGACGCGCCTCACCCGCTGAGATTCGCACGGAAAAGCTAACGTCCCACCACCCCGTTTCGCCGGCACCAACCAGACGAAACATCAACGCAGACAGAGGAGGAAATTCACGATGACACCAAAACCCGTTGCGCGGCCGCGACCCGAACCTGCGCCGGCGCCCCTCCCTCCCCCGTTTCCCACAGTGGCGGTGAAAATCACCAGCCACGACGATATTTTCTACTTCTACGCAACCGACGGTGTGCAGTCCTGGTCCGGATCGTCGGTCGCGCCCACACGTGAGGCGCTGCTGGTGGACGTGTTCAGTGACATACGCGGAGAAGTCGGAGGCCCGATCCGTTTCGCGATTTCGGTACCTCCAACCAACCCAATCTGGAAACACATCGACGAACTGCAGACAGCTCTGGGATGCCTGGTGGAACGCAACAACCTAGGTGACCAGGCGCTCATGGAAGAGGCGTCAGACCGGCTGAAAGAACAGCTACCGGTGCCGAACGTCCTGGGTTTACAGGCCCCTCCCCCGGTGGAACAGCCAGCCGAGGCAGCGATGGAAACCGTAGTGGGCGAACCGCTCACCGTGGCGACTGACGGGTCGGTGCGCGGTAGCTTCACCGGCTATGGCTGGCTCGCCAGCGACGGACGTTTCCGGCTCAGCGGGTCGAAGAAGATCAAGGGTCTGCATGTGCAGAAGGCCGTGCTGCTCACCGAGCTGTGGGCCATCGACGACGCGGTCCGTTCACTACCGGGACATCCTTTGATCGTGCTCACCGACAGCACCGTCGCGGCGGGCCTCGTCAGCGACTGGATGGACGGCCGCGACATCTTCCCGTACGGGTTTCCCTGCGAGACAAAAGATCAGCACCCGATGTCGCGCATACGCGAATCCGTACACCTCAATCGGGGAAGGCTGTCGTGCCGGTGGGTACGGGCACATCGTGGAGATCCGCTCAACGAGGGCGCTGACGCCCTGGCGCGATTGGCGTCGCGCTACGTTCGCGGTGACAACGACCTGGACGAGGACGAGTTCAACCGCCGCGCTGCTGGACTCGCCACGGGCTTCTCAGAGGAGTTTGGCCGGCGGGCGGCGAGTTAACAGTATCGAACAGGTGTTCTAATAACTCCATCTCTATCGGGTTATTCGAACACCTGTTCTACATAGTCGGTTCAGAAATCCCAGTCCGCGTCCTCGGTGTTGACCGCCTTACCGATCACATACGAGGATCCCGAACCGGAGAAGAAGTCATGATTCTCATCGGCGTTGGGCGACAGCGCCGACAGGATCGCCGGGTTGACGTCGGTCTCGTCCTTCGGGAACAACGCCTCGTAACCGAGATTCATCAACGCCTTGTTTGCGTTGTAGCGCAGAAACTTCTTGACGTCCTCGGTGAGACCGACCGGGTCGTAGAGATCCTGCACGTACTCCACCTCGTTGTCATAGAGCTCGAAGAGCAACTCGTAGGTGTAGTCCTTGAGTTCGGCTACGCGAGAATCGCTTTCGAGAGCGAGCGCGCGCTGGAACTTGTAGCCGATGTAGTACCCATGCACGGCCTCGTCGCGGATGATCAACCGGATCACGTCAGCGGTGTTGGTCAGCTTCGCCCGGCTCGACCAGTACATCGGAAGATAAAAGCCGGAGTAGAACAGGAAGCTCTCCAGCAGAGTGGAGGCGACCTTGCGCTTGAGCGGATCGTCCCCGTGGTAGTAGTCCAACACGATCGCGGCCTTGCGCTGAAGGTTCGAATTATCTTCCGACCAGCGGAAGGCGTCGTCGATATCACTCGACGAGCACAACGTCGAGAAGATCGAGCTGTAGCTCTTCGCGTGCACGGACTCCATGAAGGCGATGTTGGTCAGCACAGCCTGCTCATGCGGAGTTGCCGCGTCGGGGATCAAGCTGACCGCACCGACGGTGCCCTGGATGGTGTCCAGCAGCGTCAGCCCAGTGAACACCCGCATGGTGAGTTCTTTCTCGACCGGCGTCAGAGTGTTCCAGGATGGGATGTCGTTGGACACCGGCACCTTCTCGGGAAGCCAGAAGTTACCGGTCAACCGATCCCACACCTCGGCGTCCTTCTCGTCGGGGACCCGATTCCAGTTGATCGCCGACGTACGGTCGACCAGCTTGATTCCACTACGCATCAGAACCTCAATTCACCGCGGGAAAGGCGGCCATCCTGGCCGCTGAACGAACAATACCGCCGGTATCGGAAAAGCCGGCCGGCGCGGCGGTTGCCCACGCCGGAGTGCTGCGCCAGGGAAAGTTAGAACAAATGTTCGATATTTAGGCCGATCCACAACCGAGACGGCCGACAGTGACGCTGAGCCAAAAATTACCACTTGAACAGGCAATGTCACGTCTCTGATTACCGCCCCCACCCAAACCGGTGGGCGACCTCACCTGCCGCAAAACAAGAACAACCGACGAGCTGCCCTGCGTACGCGCCGCGGGAGACGCTGCCTCGATACCGGTATTAACCTGGCCAGTAATCGCCCCGCCGTGGGGCGGGATCCTCGGAGCAAATCGGGCCTCGACCCCGCACCGCGACGTGGAGGTAAACCCCCGCAGGGGTACACGGTTAATCCACCTGTTCACCGCGGTGTGGCGAGGTGGTCGAGGCGCCGATGCTGCATCGCGGAATGCACAGGAAGGTCTCAACGACCATGGTTTCAAACCGCATCAAAGCCGACGCCCGTACGCACATGGCGCAGAACCCAGGCACCAGTTACCAAGAGGCGCTACGCGCCGTCGCGGTGACCCCTACACCGGCAGACAGCCGGCTGCTCGCGGCCCGCGCCGAGATCGACGCGATCATCGGCCAGGACAATGTCAAAAAGCAGCTGCACATCTTCTCCACGGCCGGGGCAACCAAGCCGCCCCATTTCCTCTTCAGTGGTGGGCCCGGAACGGGAAAGACGCGCACCGCGCACATTCTCGCCCGCACCCTGTTCGCCGCCGGCGCGGTCGACGAGCCGATCGTTGTATCGGTAGGTCGGTCCGAACTGGTCGGCGCCGTCGAGGGAGAGACCGCACGAAAGACCAGCGCAGCGTTCGACAGCGCCCGCGGCGGTGTGCTGTTGGTCGACTCCGCCCATAACCTGGTCCAGGACCGCGGCGTGCACAGCGACCCGTTTGGATCCGAGGCGTTGGACACCCTCGCGGACAAAATGCGCGACAGAGCAGGTGGCGCTGTGGTCATCTTCTCCGGGTACGGCGCACCACTGCGTCGCATCCTGGGCCAAAACCTGAGATTCGCCGGAATGGTTGGTCAGATACTCGAGTTCACCTCCCTCACCGCCGAAGAAATGTGGCGCCTTCTCAAGTGCATCGCGGTGGAAAGGGGTCGGATCGTCGAAGATTGCGCCGAGGCCGGGTTCACGCAGATGGTTGAGTCGGTCAACAACTCAACCAAGAACGGACACCCGGGACTCGACGTCGTTGGAAACGCCCGATTCGCCCGAGGCGTCTTTGAGCAGGCGCAGGGTCTGGCATCAAGCAGGCTGCTGACCGCAGATGACCTTTCCCAGCTGACGAACGATGAGCTGACAACGCTGACGGCCGATGACGTAACCAATGCTGCCGGGCACCTCATCCACGCCGCTGGCCTGGACAGCGTCGAGGTCTGAGCTGTTCCCGTTCCCCGCCGCTCAATGGAACTCAATGGGCGGCGGGGGAACGGGGCAGTTAACTCGAACGAGTGTTCTAACAATGGGGCCACTCCCCCGCTGTGTGGCTAGCCGCGCCGCGTACCTAACCAATCAGCCGGCGAGGGGAACATCCACGACGGATCCGGGGCGTTAAACGCCTGGGGCATGGTTTTAAGAGATTTACATGCCCCAGGCGCAAGGCCGGCCCTTGACCGGTCCCCCCGCGAGATCGTGCCTGCGCCCCGGTTCCAATCTACCCACTGCTCTAACCGCCCGCTGGGTGGGCGATCAACCACTATCGGCTGTATGGCCCATAGGGGCCATATGGTAACTATCCGTTGATCGGCTTCGCCGCGTCGGCGAACGGTTTTCCCTGGTTGAGCTCACCTTCGATGCGCTCGCAGAGCTCCTCAATGGCGATCCGCATGAACTTCTGCTGGCGGTCGATGCCTGTGTGCATGCTGGTCCAGGCGATGGTGTTCACCATCCGATCCTTCAGATCCTCCGGCAGGCTGAGTAGGACGTCCCGCGAGTTCCGCAGACGATTCGAGGATGTCCCCGAAGCCGCGGCTGGAGACTTGGACTCCGTGCGCGGCCTCGGGCTGGGCGGTGCGAGGACCACCGGAGCAGTCACGCTCACGGTGTCAGCGACCGGCGCTGCGGGCGGCGGAGTCTCGACAAGAGCGAGCCCGTGTTCACGTTCGTTCGCACCGGCCTGCTGCATGGAGCTGCGCCGCATAGTCGGTGCTTCCGGTTTTGGTATTCCGTTGGTGCTCATGCCGCCCTCTCGATTCCTTCGACGATCCTCTTGAAGTTTTCCGCCATATTGCGGAGCCGCGGCGATGCCTGGCGGTACTCGTCAATCCCCATACCCACCACACTGAGACGCGCCAGGTCCGCGGTCAACGGGATCGGATCACCGAGCATCGGTATCTCGTCGTCGATGGCCAACTCGCGAATCTTGGCCAGCCACTCGGCGTGGTCTCCCCGGGAGAGGCTGATGCGGTTGACCACCCAGCCGGCGACCGGCAACAACTTGTTCAGGTACTCCTCCAGCTCGGCGACGGCGCGCATCGTCAAAGCACCACCACGGATCGAGGGAACCTCGGGCTCAAGAACCATCACAATGCTGTCGGCCGCCATAAAGGCGTTACGCGTTACCAGGTCGGTGGCCGGCCGGGTGTCGATCAAGACCAGATCCCAGCGGTCCACCACCGGCGCAAGCGCCCGCGCAAGCGAGCTTTCAGCGCCCGGCTTGCCGAACAGCGCATCGGCGACGGCCTGCAGTCCGTCGAATCCGGACGGCAGCAGATCAATCCCCGGCCGGCGGGAAGGAACAATGACCTGGTCCAACGGAGCCTGGGTCTGGCGGTCAAGTACATCGGCAAGTGACAGCGGCGATGGATCATCGACGCTGAAGTGCGACATCTGATTAGTGAGGTTTCCCTGGGGGTCGGTATCGATCACCAGGACTTTCTTTCCGGCCGCGGCTGCGGCATGGGCGCACCCCATGGTGACCAGCGTCTTACCGACGCCGCCCTTGAGGTTCGCGACCACCGAGATCGTCATGCGTGTGTGCCCTTCTCTTAGCAACGGTTGTATGAGCTATCACGGTATGCCGGTAGGTACCGGAATCTTTGGAGCCAGAAGCTACGACACGCTAACGGTATGGATACGAAGATCTGCTTCCAGATAACTAGCTAACCGAACACAAGCTCCCCGAAGAGAAGCGACGGTTTCCGTATGTACCGGTAGCTAGTCACAGATCGTGTACCGCAAGGGTATAGATGCGAATGTTCCACCAGTGCACCAACGCTTGTGTACCTGTATTGAATATATGGCCCACTTATATATGGGAATAGACCCTATGGCCCCTATTCCCCCTATACCCCATATGGCGGGATCGGCGGGGGAGTGACGGCGCCGGCCCCCGGCTGCTCAGAGCCCTTCGGGGCTGTCCGGTGTATTCGTCAGAGCCACAGTGTCGAGCAACGCACCCATGACGTTAGACATCGCTGCGGACCCAGCTTGGAAGTGGGTGTTGCTCTTCTGCGCGAGTTCGGCGCCCTTCTGGAACTCGCCGAGAACCTCATTCATCGCGTGCAGGGCCGCCACGATCTGGGAGTTCTGAGCCTCGGCGGTGCGCGCGCGGTCTTCCGCGTTCGTGGCTCGCAGCTCCGCTAGTTGGGCACGGAGCTCAGCGTTCTCGCGGGCCAAGCTGTCCGCCGCTGCGGGCGTTCCAGCGCCGGCGGGGGAGAGGCTAGGGCCAACCTGGTCGGCGTAGACGTACCACTTACCGCTGGGTTTCTGCCCACCGTCGAGTTCGCCGCGTTCGACCCGGCGACGCACCGTGACAGGCCGGCACCGGAGGATCCGAGCGGCGTCCCCAGTGCTGACGTGCAGACGGGTCGGGTCGGGGTCACGCCGATTCCCGGCCATCGTCAGCCCCTGTTCCTAAGTATGTACCTGATTGATCAGCACTTTTGCACTGTTACAAGCCATTACAGCGCAAGTGTGGCCCCGACACGCCGTAGTGGGTACCCATTTTTCGATCCTCCGCTCCTACTATTGGCCTGTAACAGTGCAACGCCGCAGCTAGTGACGTATCGCGTGGTGAACGGAAAGGGTATTCCATGGCTGAAGTTACGGTCACGCAAGACGTACCGAAGCGCAGGGTGGAGAAGCGCCGGCGCTCGCAGGTAATCAAGCTGCGGCTCCTGCCCCAGGAGGAGGAACTGCTCCGGATCGCCGTGGCCGAGAGTGGTTTCCCAACCATTCAGGCGTACCTGCTCGCTAAGCTGCCGGAGATCGCAGCTGCCTCTTAGGTCCCAACTTTCACAAAAAGTGGGGCCCCATTCCGCGTGTCGGCGGTGGGGCCCCACTTTTGTCGTGCAACCATCCCCACAGGACAAGTCGTCCGACGATGGGAGATTCGCATGGCGAAACAGCCGCCCAGCCGTAACTCCAAATTTCTCGCCGTCCAACGCAGGATTCTTGACGTAGCTCAGATGCTCGAAGACAAAGACCGACCCGGATTCTCGCGCGACAACATGGACGCGATAGGGGAGCTCTATAAGGCGTACTGGTCGATTGACGGTCTCCGCTGCGAAGAATCCCAAGAGGAGCGCTAAGTCGAAAGCGGTACTGAAACCACCTCCGGAAACACCGAAGCCCCCAGCGCGTAACTGAGGGCCCGGCGATCTGAAGTTATCGAGTCGAGTTGCAGCTCGACCCGCACCCCCGAAGGGGAGTTTGTCTCTTGCAAGACACATCTGACGATACCCTATGCCCGCATACCGGTCCCGGTAACGCGCAGGGCAATGATGATTCTCTCCAACGCGCCGGTGCCGCAACAGATTCCGCTGTTTCAGACGCGCACTGGCACTCGCCGGCCCGGGTCTGGTCCGAGATCAGTTGGCGCATGGCCGCGGCCGACACCATGCGGCTGTGGCGACCCGATTCCGGCTTCGCCGCCACCAAGCAGCTGTCCCGCCGACTGCCCCTCAAGCCGGCCGCGGTTCCGATCTACCGACGCGGCCGCACGACGCTACTGGTGTTCGACTTGGACGCCAAGCAGTGGGGGAGCGCAGCGGTCCTGGCCGACTACGTCCGGTTGACGACCTGGATAGGGGAGTGCGGCGGCCGCTACATCGCAGACGTATCCACCAGCCGCGGACGACACATCATCGTTCCACTCTCCCGCGCAGTCACCGTTGACGAAGTCCGACCGATCCTGGCACTGGTGGGATCGCGCTGCCCGACATTGGATCCCACCCCGATGCTCAACGCCAAGGCCGGCTGCATCACCGCGCCCGGATCGGCCTGCCGCGAAGGGGGACATCGACAACTCATCGGGTCGGTGTCCGAGGCCGTTTTCGCATTCGCCGACCGCGCCAGCCCTGACTTTCTCGACCAGCTCGCAGCTCTCCTCGGACCAGCCACTGCGTCCGAGCCCGAAACCGATCTCGGCGGGCCGGACCGGGATCCTTCCACCGACGTCTTCGAGGGTGTTGGCGAACACCGGCACCTCCGGTCCGCCTACCGGCGACGTGATCCGATCAGCGATGTCGTTCTCGCGTTCGCCGCCGGGGGCAAGCTAGCGGCCGACGGGAGATGGAAGAGCAGGTCAGAGGCCCGCCAAGCGGCGCTGTACGCAGCGGCTGCCCGGGGCTGTTCGTTCTTCGACATCAGCCAACAGGCCAGCTCAACGGGGGAGTGGCGCCGCGGACTCTGGGCTGCGTACTCCAAGTACCCGAACCCACTAGAGCGCATGCACCGGGACTGGATAAAAGCCTGTCAGTGGCTTGAGCTCGCCGTCCACAGAGTCCGGCAGGGCACGCACAAGAAAGATCACACAGGGGGTGGGGGAGAGGTGCCCGGCTGTGGTGAAGTCCACCGGGCCTGGCTGGCCCACGCCTCAGCTTGGTGCGACATCACCCTACGGTCCGCCGCTGGCCGGCACGCGACGGCCGCCGTGCTCCAGGCGCTATCCGTGATGGCTGTACGAGCCGGAACAGTCGTGAAGGGAGTACCGACGGTGGCGGTGGGCGGCCGATCCCTGTCCCTCGCAGCGGGCCTGCTGAGCGAGTCCACCGTGTGGACGACGCTGCGGCGGTTACGCGAGACGCCCGGCTCGCCGCTGCTTCTCATCCGGAAAGGGGAGGGGCCGAGACCTGACCAGTACGCGCTCGTGACACCGGACGTGACAGACCCCCACCCAGACGCTCACGGGCGCCCGCGGGTGACACCGGTGCACCCGGCGTGGATCGTCATCGGCCACCAGCACCGCCGGGTGTACGAGCTGGTGCTTTCCGGCGTCTCCACACCGCGGGATCTCGCCATAGCCGCGAGGATGTCGCGCACCGCGGTCTACGACAGCGTGTCGGAGCTGTCCCGGTGCGGGTTACTGAACCGATCCTCGAATCATGTTGCCGCAGGCGCGATCACCCTCGACGACATCGCCGATTCCCACCGCCTCGACGAAGAATGGGCCGATCGCGTCGAACGGCACCGCGAAGCACGAAGAACCTGGATCCGCTGGTTGAACACCCGCCAGAGCCCCCTCCAGGAACCTCCCGTACCGAAGCCCCCCAGCGGTGTCGCACAACACCATGGGGGCGAACCAGGGGAGCGGGCCGAGTACCTCGCCGCGGTTCTCGCCACGGGCCCACCGACCATAGTGGCGCGTTAAACAAGCTGCGGTCGGCGCGTGCACGACAATGGGAACGTGGAATCCGGTGAGCACTGGCAAGCGTGGCTCGACCGGTACGGGGACGACTACAGCACCGATGAGGAGCGCCGCGCGGCCTACCGCGACGCCAAAGGAAACCTCGCGCGCTTAACCGAGATGTTCTCGCCGGGCGAGAATTAACTCTCCCGCAACCGGCCGTAGAGCGGGTTCTTCGCGGCGGCCTCGCGGGTCTCCTGACCGGCGCCGTCGACATACCGCTGCGACGTACTGATCGACTCGTGCCCGAGCAGCGCCTTCAGCTCGTAGACACTGATTTTGGCGTTGGCGAGATCAGTGGCGAAGGTGTGCCGCAGCCCGTGCACCAGGGCGCCACGTTCACGTTCCGAGTTGACGCCGGCGCGACGGAACAGACGAAGCACGCGGTACTGAATGGTGCTGCGGGTGATGCGTTCACCATGTCGGGTGTCGACGAACAACGG
>Ga0114967_10002607_pt1 | contig 15067 bp, 12 predicted proteins | sample M_130628_MF_Meta_FD_92639 | JGI IMG/M metagenome (GOLD analysis project Ga0114967, IMG submission 92639) | Freshwater microbial communities from Lake Montjoie, Canada to study carbon cycling - M_130628_MF_MetaG | ecosystem: Environmental > Aquatic > Freshwater > Lake | place: Lake Montjoie... | reverse complement strand
TCAGGGCGGGGTGTGTGCGGCGGTAGTTTTAACGCCTGAAATGCGGGCCTTGAGCGAAGCCGCGGCGCGGGCGCTCGAAATCGATTACGCGGGCGTTGACCTCTTGCAGGACGCCGAGGGCCGATGGTGGGTGGGCGAAGTCAACGGTGTGCCGGCCTGGTGGGGGCTGCAGCAGGCCTGTGGGCCGGCGGTGACGGAGGCCATCGTCGAGGGTTTTTGTGCCCTGCTCGACGGCGCGCGCGGGTGAGCGGGTTCGCGCTCCCGGCGGCGGCGGTGATGCAGGCCTATCGCGACGCCTGCCGCTTCGATGTCATTGCCTTCAAGCCCGGCAACGTGAGCATCGAAGCCGCCGCGCACGGTATGGAGGCGCGGGATTTCTTGCGCAGCGCGGCCGTCTCGGCGCCCTGGCTGGGTAAAGAGGGCCTCGGAGTGGGAGAGCGGATTCAGCAGGCGGTCGCCGCCACGCGCGCGGCGGTGGGCTGCAATACTAATCTTGGCATTCTGCTACTGGCGGCACCGCTCGCGCATGCGGCGCTGAATCCTTCGCCAGAAGTGGACTTGCAGCGTCGGTTGCGCGACGTATTGGCCGAGCTCAGCGTGGCCGACGCCGTCGGCGCCTTTGCCGGGATAAGGCATGCCGCGCCGGGCGGACTCGGCGCCGCCGCTGTCGCCGACGTTCGCGACACGCCCCGCATCACGCTCTTGCAAGCCATGGCGCTGGCCGCCGACCGGGACGCGATCGCCGCCCAATACGGCAACGACTACCTTGCGGTGTTTGGCATTGGGCTACCGGCGCTGGTGACGGCGCTGGCGAGCGCAGAACACCAGTCTGATGCGGTGCTTGCGGTCTATCTCGAACTACTCGCCGCGCTGCCCGATACGCACATCGCGCGCAAGCACGGCGAAGTGATTGCCGAAGGAGTCCGTGAGCGTGGGCTTGCGGTAGCCTGCCTCCGGAAAGCGTGCGAGAATCCGGACGCTTTTAACGTGGTGCTGCGGGCTTTTGATATCGAACTCAAAGCCGCAGGTCACAACCCCGGAACGACCGCCGACCTCACCGTCGCCAGTCTTTTCGCATTTGAATTGGCGCAGGCCCTGCGCGAGTGTCGACCCCCGCCGGAGTAGGCTGCAGTGTCCCGGTGGCGCGGTGGACGAGCAGGGTGGCTCTCAACACCGGCCGGCGCGAACAGCGCTGGCAAGCAAGTTCCCTCAATACATTCAGGAGATGAATCATGGCCGTTATCGACAGAGTTCTGGTTGGCGAATCCCTCGTGGGCGATGGCAACGAAATCGCGCACATCGACCTCATCATGGGACCCCGTGGCAGCGCCGCCGAAGCGGCGTTCTGCAACTGCGTGACCAACAACAAGGACGGCTTCAGCAGCCTGCTCGCCGTGGTCGCCCCGAACCTGCTCACCAAGCCCAACACCGTGATGTTCAACAAAGTGACCATCAAAGGTTCCAAGCAGGCCGTGCAGATGTTCGGCCCCGCCCAGCGCGGCGTGGCGATGGCCGTTGCCGACTCCGTTGAAGACGGCACCATCCCGGCCGCCGAAGCCGACGACATCTTCATCTGCGTGGGCGTGTTCATTCACTGGCTCGCCGAAGACGACAAGAAGATTCAGGACTACAACTATCAGGCCGTGAAAGAGTCCATCAAGCGCGCCGTGGCCCGTGAGCCGAAGGCCGCCACCGTTGTCGCCCAGAAGGGTTCCGTCGACCATCCGTTCCAGGCGCACAAATAAGCTAATTCGTTTTCTCGACTTGAACGAACCCTGGCCCCACCGTGAGGTGGGGTTTTTTTTCGCCTGCGATTAGGCCCCGCTGGCAAAGGCTGCAATCTGCCTTAAACCTGCTACCGCTCGCCCAGCGCGACCCGCGCTTGTCTCTACAGTCTGGCCATCCGCAACGTCGTGATGACTGCCTCTGGAGCCTGCCGTGCTGAAAGTTCATTTGCTTGTCACTGCCCGCCCGAATTTCATGAAAGTGGCGCCGCTTTATCGTGCGCTCGACAACGCCGACTGGGCGCGGCCTGTGATGGTCCATACGGGACAGCACCACCACGCCGCTATGTAGGACGCTTTTTTTGCGTTCTGCCAATGCCCGCGCCCGCGTTTCATCTGGACGTGGGCAGTGGTTCCCACGCCGAGCAGTTGGGCGGGGTGATGGTCGCCTACGAGCGAGTGGCGATTAGCGGGCGGCCCGACTGGCTCATCGTTGGGGGGATGTGAACAGCACCGCCGCCTGCGCGCCGGCGGGGCCCAAGCCCGGCATTCCGGTGGTTCATCTCGAAGCCGGTTAGCGCAGCGGCGATCGGCGCATGCCGGAGGAGATCAACCGGCGGGTGACCGTTGCCATTTGCGATGTGTACTGGACGCCGTCGCCCGATGCGGACGTGCATCTACTGCGCGAGGGCGTGGTGGCGGCAAAGCGCACCCGGGAGGCGCTGGGCTTGCTGGATGCGCCCTATGCGGTGGTGACGCTGCACCGTCTTTCCAACGTCGATACCGAGGCCGCACTGCGCCCGCTGGTGACCCGGTTACTGGCGGGTGCGGAACGTCTGAAGCGCGTGTTTGCGGTGCATCCGCGCACGCGGAAGCGGCTGGAAGATTTCGGCCTGTTAGGCGCGATCGAGGCGGCGCCGGGCATCATGCTGACGGCCCCGCTCGGCTATCTGCAGTGCATGAATCTGGTCTGCGGCGCGGCTGCCGTGGTGACCGATTCCGGTGGCGTGCAGGAAGAAACCACCTATCTGGGAATTCCCTGCCTGACGTTGCGCGAAAACACCAAGCGCCCGGTCACGATCTCTCTAGGCACCAACCGGCTCGTGCCCGCGCAGCGCTAAAGGCACGCGACCGGCGCTGTGGGACGCCCATGCGGCCGAGCGTTGTGTCGCCGCGCTCCGGGGTCGCGCAGGGCTGGCGCGAACCGCCGGCCATAGGCGCGCGGCCTTGGCGTGAAGCGTTCGGGCGCTGCGCTGCGGTCCCGCGCGCGCTGTTGCTGATGTCTCTGGATTCGCTCTCGACTCTGCTGCCAAGGCTGGTTAAGTTGCTGAGCCGCGCCGCTCGCCAACGCTGGTGGCAACGCGCTGATGCCTATCTTCGACGATCACTCAATGTGGGGAGCTAAATAATGTCCACTGTTTTGATTACCGGTGCCAACCGCGGCATTGGACTGGAACTCGTGAAAATTTATGCCGCAGCGGGCGACAAAGTGCTGGCCTGCTGCCGCTATCCGGAGGCCGCCACGGCGCTCGCTGCCGTGAAAGGCGATGTGCGCGTGTTCGCACTGGACGTCACAGATGCCGCGGCAGTCGCGCAGCTGGCGCAAGACGTGGGGACGCAGACGATCGACCTGCTCATCAACAACGCCGGGGTGCTAGGTCCCGACTACGGCGACCAGACCACCTACAAAATGGACTTCGACCGCTGGGAAGACACGTTTCGGGTGAACACCATGGGGCCGGTGCGGGTGCTGCAGGCGCTGCTGCCCAATCTCAAGGCGAGTGCGGATCCTAAAGTGGTGACCATTACTTCCCAGATGGGCGCGCTGTCCCTCGATATGGTGCTGGGACTCGCCTACAGCGCGACCAAGGCCGCGCTCAACAAGTTCATGAAACTGGCCGCGCTCGATTTGGTGAAAGACGGCGTGAACCTGTGCGTGATTCATCCGGGCTGGGTGCAAACCGATATGGGGGGCGCGGGCGCCGACATCACGCCGCAAGCCAGCGCGGCCGGGATTGTGGCCACCATCAAGCAGCTTAACGCCAGCACCACGGGCAGCTTCTGGAAGTGGAACGGCGAAGTCCACGGCTGGTAAGACTGGCCGGCGCCCTGCGCCTTGCAAGCCCGCAGCCCCGGCGCCAAGCTGCGGCTCAGGGCGCGATGGCGCGCAGGTCCTCCGCGGTGATGCCGCCGTCATGCAGGGCGCTCGCCAACAGCACGTGATTCACCCCCAGGTTTTTCAAGGCCAGCAAATCGGCCAGATGGCGCGTGCCCCCGGCGGCCACCAGCGCGGTGTGCGGCGAGCGCTGTTTTAATTGTGCTAGCAGCGAGAAGTCCGGGCCTTCGTTGGCGCCGACGCGGGACAGCGTCATGGCAATCACCTCGGCGGGCCACAGCGTGGGCACGGTCCAGAGTTCGGCGGGGCCAAGTGGCTGTCCCGCGCGCGAGTCCAGCGAGAGGATAAATCGCCGATCGCACTGCGCGAGATCCGCGTAGGCCGCGAAGGAGGGGAGGGATTCGCTGCCCAGCACCCAGCGAACATTGGGGTCTTTCGCGTAGCGCGTGAAAGCCTCAGGGCTTGTGATCCCCGCATCTACCCACCACTCGCAGTCCGGGTAGGCGGCGGCCAGTGTGTGCACCATCGGCGCATTGGAGCCTTGGTCCTGAATGGCGTCGAGATCAGCGACATAGAACCTGCGGCTACCGAATCGCGTGTAGAACGCCGCCGCAACCGCGAGCGGCAGGCTAGACTCCACTAACGGTGAAACCAGCGGGCGATAGGCGGCGCGGTCGCCGCGCACCGCGCGCACCACCACGCCGGCCAGAAGATCGAGTACGGGGATGCAATGCATCGAATTTTCCAGTTAAAGCGAACGGCCCATTGTAGGAAGGCGTCGGCGCGACTGTCATGGCGCGGCGTGCGGTCTTGATGTCGGCCGTGCTTATCGGTTGGGACGTGGGCGGCGCGCATCTTAAAGCCGCGGCAGTGTCGTCGACGGGCGAATTGTTGCGGGTATGGTCGATTCCGTGTCCGCTGTGGCAGGGGCTCGATCAACTGGAATCCGCCGTGAGTCAGATCGAAGCGGAGCTTGCGTTGGCGCAATGTTGCCACGCGCTGACGATGACCGGGGAGATGTGTGACCTCTTTACGACCCGGGACGCTGGGGTAAGCGGCATTATGCAGTGGTTCCAGCGGCGCCTTGGCGGCGCCCCGCTGCGGGTCTATGCGGCTGATGCCGGCTTGTTGTCTTGCGACGCGGTGGACGCGAGAGCGGTGGCGTCCATGAACTGGCACGCGACGGCGAACGCGGTGGCGCGGGTGTGTCCGGATGCGCTATTCATCGATGTTGGCAGCACGACCACCGATCTCATTCGCCTCGAGTCTGGGCAAATCGTGATGGCAGGGCGTGACGACCGCAGCCGCCTCGCCAGCGACGAGTTGGTGTATCAGGGGGTGGTGAGAACCCCGGTGATGGCGCTGACCCAGCGCGCACCCTATGCCGGCGTCTGGCAAGGGCTGGCGGCGGAGTATTTTGCGACCACGGCCGATGTGCACCGGCTGTGCGGCACGTTGCCCGATGGGGTCGATCTGCAACCCACTGCCGACGGTCGTGGTAAATCGATGGCTGAATCCGCCGCGCGGCTGGCGCGGATGGTGGGCGAAGATGCGAATACCTCGAATCACGCCCACCTTATCGCGCTGGCTGAACACCTGGCCGGGCTTCAGCGTAGTCATCTCATGGCGGCAGTCGAAAGAGCGGAAGCATTGAGACAAGGCACGCGCAGCGTGGTGGTGGGTGCAGGCATCGGCCGTTTTCTCACCCGCCAGATGGCGGCAGAGCAGGGCTTCCCCTACCTCGATTTCGCCGCGGCGCTTGGGCTGCCCGAGGCCCTGCGAGGCTTGGCCAGTGATCACGCACCGGCAGTGGCGGTGGCCTTGGCGGGATATCAGCACGCATGGGACTGAAGCGCATTCCCCTCGCCTATCGCAAGGACGTGGCCTCGCGGCTGGGGCGACTGAAAGACCGGCCGTGGTTCATTTATCTGGACAGTTGCCGCGATGGCTGCGCGGGCGGCCGCTACGATCTCATCGCCTGCGACCCGCTGGCCACCGTGGTGACGCGTGGTGCGATCACCACGACAACTCAGGGCGCGCGTGAAGCCGCAAGCGAGGGCGACCCCTTCGAAATTCTGCAAGCCGAGATCACGCGCCTGTTACCGCCGACCGGTGAGGACGGCATTTTTACCGGTGGCGCGCTGGGTTATTTCGCGTATGACCTTGGGCGGCGCATCGAGCCACTGCCGGCGCGCGCCATCCGCGATCTCGACATGCCAGAGATGGCCATTGGACTCTATGGCTGGGCCATTGTGGTGGACCACGAGTTAGCACGCGCAGAACTGGTGATTCATCCGGCGGCCAGCTGCGATGAGACGCCGCTGCTGCGGGCGTGGGATGCGCAGCCGCCCGTCACGCCGGCCGCCTTCGGCAGCATGTTTGAGGTGACCTCGCAGGCGGGCCCTGAACTCAGCTTTGCGCAGTACGCCGAGTCCTGGCAGCGCATCAAGCGCTATCTGCGCGAGGGCGATGTGTATCAGGTCAATCTCACGCAGCGCTTTTCCGCGAACGTGCGCGGCGATTCCTGGGACGCCTATTTGCGCTTGCGCACGATTAATCCGGCGCCGTATTCCGCTTACCTCGCCTTGCCCGATGGCGAAATCCTGAGCTCGTCGCCGGAGCGTTTCATCGGCGTGGCGCAAAACACTGTGGAAACGCGACCGATCAAAGGCACGCGACCGCGTGGCCGCACGCCGGAGGAAGATCGGGCGCTGGCCGCAGAGCTGGCCGTGAGCAGCAAGGACCGGGCGGAAAACGTGATGATTGTTGACCTCCTGCGGAACGATTTGGGTAAGCACAGCGTGATCGGCAGTGTGCAAGTGCCCCAGCTGTTTGCCGTGGAAACTTTCGCCAAAGTGCATCATCTGGTGAGCACCGTACGGGCCGAACTGGCCGCCGGCGTTTCGCCCTTGACGGTGTTGCGCGACTGCTTCCCGGGCGGCTCGATCACCGGCGCGCCCAAGCTGCGAGCCATGGAAGTCATCGAAGAGCTGGAGCCCCAGCGCCGCAGTGTCTATTGCGGGGCCATCGGCTATTTCGCGGCGGACGGGCGCATGGATACCAATATCGCGATCCGCACACTTCTGTGTCACGGCGGGCGGATGTATTGCTGGGCCGGTGGCGGCATCGTGATGGATTCGGAACTGGACGCGGAATATGCCGAATCGCTGGCCAAGGCCTCGGCCATGCTTGAAGTCTTTGCCCGCGCGGAATTGGCGCATGTGGGTCATCAAGGTCGGCGGTAGCCTCGCCGGCGGCGCGACGCTGCGCGACTGGCTTGCGTGCATCGCCGCCGACGAACGGCAGCGTTGGCTGCTGGTGCCAGGCGGCGGGCCCTATGCCGATGTGGTGCGTGAGCAGCAGCGCGTTTGGCACTTTAACGACGCGGACGCGCATGACATGGCGCTGCAGGCCATGGCGCTCTATGCGCTGCAACTCCACGCGCTGGCGCCGGCTTTGCCCGTGCTAGGCGCGCCGCTCGATTTTGCGGCTGGGGCGGGGCACGCCATTTGGCAGCCTCAGGCCAGCGCCTGTTCGTTGCTCCAAGCACTGCCTGGGAACTGGGGTACCACCTCGGATTCGATTGCGCTGTGTCTCGCGCAGAAAATGAACGCAGAGGGCCTCGTGTTGTTGAAGTCCACCCTGCCGTTCGCGGTGAAGGCGTCTGCCACGTCTCTAGCGCTTGCTTCCTTTGTGGATCCACTGTTCCCGGAACTGCTGCGGGCGCAGCGCCTGCCCGTCTACTGTGTTGACGGCTCGCAGCGACCTGAAGTCGTCGGCTGGTCCAGTGAACATGCGGCGCGCGCAGGGGTGCGCGTTTTGCCCGACTGACATCGCGTTCAAGACATCTCGCAAGGGCGCCGATAGCCCCGGCATCAGCTAAGCGGCTTGGAGAGATTTTGATGAACGATATGGTGACTCGCCTCAACACCCGACAGCAAATGCTGGGCTTGGTGATTTTTGGACTGGTTTGTCAGGCTGTCTTCCATTTGTTGGGGATGGTCGTTTCCAAGGGGGCGGAAGGGCTGCTCTACCTCGTGGGCGCCGTCGCGGTGGTTGGACCGTTGGCCGCCGCCTGGTTGCTGGGCAGTATCACCGCCGAGCGCACCCGGGTCGTCGTCAATGCCCTGAAGAAAATGGCCGAAGGTGATCTCACCCCCCAATGCCATCTCGAAGGTCGCGATGAGATGTCCTGGATCGCATGGGAATTCGCCAAGGCCCGCAAGCACGTGATCGAAGTGGTGGAGGCCATCGTGGTCAGCTCCGCAACGATTGCTTCGGCAGCGGAAGAACTCTCGGCGGTCACCGCGCACAGCAAGAGCGGCATGGCGCGCCAAAACACGGAGACTGAACGCGTTGCGGACTCCATTCGGGAAATGACCAGTTCGGTAGATACGGTGGCGCAGAAAGCGCAGCGTGCTGCCGACGCGGCCAACGACGCCGACAAGGAAGCTCAGCAGGGCTTCCGGGTGGTGCGTTCCACCGGCCGCGCGATCGAGGAGCTTGCCGGCGAGGTGATGCAGACTTCCGAAGCCCTGAGCAACCTCAAGGCCGACAGCCTCAACATCGGTCAGGTACTCGATGTGATTCGCGGCATTGCCGAACAAACCAATCTTCTGGCGCTGAATGCCGCGATTGAAGCGGCCCGCGCCGGTGAGCAGGGACGCGGATTCGCGGTGGTGGCAGATGAGGTGCGCAGCCTCGCCAGCCGCACCCAGCAATCCACCCGCGAAATTCAAACCATGATCGAGCGCCTGCAACACGGCGCGAATGTGGCAGTGGCAGTCATGCAGTCGGGTTTGGAGAAGGCGCAGGACAGCGTTTCTCACGCCCAGCAAGCGGGCCATTCGATTGATTCCATTACCTCGATGGTCGACACCATCCGCGAGATGAATGCGCAAATTGCCTCGGCCGCGGAGTACCAGCGGCAGAACGCTCAGCACATTGCCACCAGCATCGAAAGCATACGGATTATCGGGACTGAGGCCACACAGGGCTCTGTGCATATCGCGCAGGCAAGCCAGAATCTGGCACAACTCGCCGCTTCACAGCAGAGCCATATGGGTAAGTTTCGTCTGATTTAGTGCTCGGCTTAGGCCCTCGCGTTGCACGAGGGTCAGAAAAAATTACCGCCGAGTAAGAAAGGTCGGCGGCCGTTTTACCGGCCGCCGACCAATGCAACGCAGCTTAGCTCCATGCGTGGAGGTCTGGTCTAATGCCCAATTAGTCCCAGCTAAGTGCGCCGCCTGTCTGATATTCCGTTACCCGGGTTTCAAAGAAGTTTTTCTCTTTCTTGAGGTCGATGAGCTCACTCATCCACGGGAAGGGATTGTTTGCGCCCGGATACTGCTCGGCCAGACCAATCTGGGCGCAGCGCCGGTTCGCGATGTAGTGCAGATACTCTTCGAACATATTCACGTTCAGGCCCAGCACGCCGCGCGGCATGGTGTCCTGCGCGTAGCGCAACTCGAGCTTGATGGCATCGTCGATCAATTCCGCAATTTCTCGCTGAAATTGCTCGGTCCACAGCAGGGGGTTTTCCACCTTGATTTGGTTGATGACGTCGATGCCAAAGTTCATGTGCATCGACTCATCGCGCAGGATGTACTGAAACTGTTCGGCCACGCCGGTCATCTTGTTGCGGCGGCCCATGGACAGCACCTGTACGAAACCGACATAGAAGAAGATGCCTTCAAACACCACATAGAAGGCAATCAGATCGCGCAGCAAGCGTTGATCCGCGGCCGTCGTGCCGGTGCTGAAGGTGGGGTCGCCCAGACTTTCGGTGAAGCGCAACGCCCAGGAGGCCTTGTCGTGTACCGCCGGGATTTCGCGGTACATGTTGAAGATTTCCGCTTCGTCCAGCCCCAGACTTTCAATGCAGTACTGGTAGGCGTGGGTGTGCAGGGCCTCTTCAAACGCCTGGCGCAACAGGTACTGGCGGCATTCGGGATTGGTGATGTGGCGATAGACCGCCAACACCAGATTGTTCGCCACCAGGGAATCGGCGGTGGAGAAGAACCCCAGATTGCGCTTGATGATGAGGCGCTCGTCTTCGGTCAGGCCATCGCGGCTTTTCCACAGCGAGACGTCCGCATTCATGTTGATTTCTTGCGGCATCCAGTGGTTGGCGCAGGCGTTCAGATATTTCTGCCACGCCCATTTGTACTTGAATGGCACCAGCTGATTGAGGTCAGCGCGGCAGTTGATCATCTTCTTGTCGTCGACCGCCAGCCGGCGGGCACCGAATTCAAGCTGCTCTAGACCCGAGGCATGCGCTGCGTTGGCAGGCGCCTTGAGATCGACGATAACGGGTTCCAGCATTTCATTCGCGACGGGCTGCGGCGCGATGTTTTCGGCCTGCTCCACTTTCTGCAGGAGTTCGTTTACCGGCAGGGCCTGCGCGTGGTGCCTCGGTTCGCGAGGTTTCAGCTGGCCGATCGGGTCATCCCATAACAACATAAATATTCCTTCCGCTTTAGGGCGTGAACGCTGGGTTTATTGACAGGCTTCGCAGTCGGGATCGGTCAGCAGACAGACTTTTGGCGCCTGTTCTGTGGCGAGCGATACCGTAGACGTTGCCCCCTGCTGGACAGCGTTCAACTTGCCGTCTTTCAAGGTGCTCTTCTCGACATGGGTGGCCCCCATGGTGCGCAGGTAGTAGGTGGTTTTAAGTCCTTTAACCCACGCCAGCTTGTAGAGGTTGTCGAGTTTCGCGCCACTGGGTTCAGACATGTAAAGGTTCAGCGACTGGGCCTGGTCGAGCCACTTTTGGCGCCTCGATCCGGCTTCGACCAGCCATCGCGGATCGACTTCGAAGGAGGTGGCATACAGCGCCTGCAGGTCGCGCGGCACGCGGTCGATCTGGGCGACGCTCCCGTCGTAATACTTCAGATCGTTGACCATCACTTCGTCCCACATCCCGAGCGCTTTGAGGTCTTCGGCCAGATACATGTTGACCACGGTGAATTCACCCGAGAGGTTCGATTTCACGTAAAGGTTCTGGTAGGTCGGCTCGATCGATTGGCTGACGCCGCAGATGTTGGAAATAGTGGCAGTTGGCGCAATGGCCATGCAGTTCGAGTTGCGCATACCAATGGTTCGCACGCGGTCGCGCAGGGCTTCCCAGTCGAGGCGCATGCTGCGGTCTACGTCGAAGTACCCGCCGCGGCTCTCTGCCAAAAGATCCAGCGAATCGATAGGCAGAATGCCGCGGCTCCACAGCGATCCCTTGAATGTGGGATAAGCGCCGCGCTCGGCCGCCAGATCGGTCGAGGCCTTGATGGCGTAATAGCTCACGAGTTCCATCGAGGAGTCGGCAAATTCCACCGCTTCCATCGAGCTGTAGGGCAGGCGCAGCTGATACAGACAGTCGTTGAAGCCCATGATGCCGAGCCCCACCGGCCGATGCCGCAGGTTAGACGCGCGGGCGGTTGGCACGCTGTAGAAGTTGTAGTCGATGACGTTGTCCAGCATGCGCATGGCGATGCTGATCGTGCGCTCGAGCTTGACCTTGTCGAGTCCGGTGGCCGTCATGTGCTGAGCCATATTCACCGAGCCCAGATTACACACGGCGATTTCCTGACCGGCGGAGGTGTTCAGCGTGATTTCCGTGCAGAGGTTGGAGCTGTGCACCACGCCAACGTGCTGCTGCGGAGAGCGCACATTGCAGGGATCCTTGAACGTGACCCACGGGTGACCGGTCTCGTAGAGCATGCCGAGCATCTTGCGCCAGAGATCCTGCGCCCGAAGTTTGCGGTAGTTGCGAATTTCGCCCCGCTCGACCCGGCCTTCATGCACGGCATAGCGGCGCGCGAAGTCGGCCCCGAATGCGTCATGCAGATCCGGCACGTCGTCGGGCGAGAACAAGATCCATTCGCCGTCTTCCACCACGCGCTTCATGAAGAGATCGGGCACCCAGTTGGCGGTGTTCATGTCGTGGGTGCGGCGGCGGTCATCGCCGGTGTTTTTGCGCAGTTCGACGAACTCTTCGATGTCCATGTGCCAGGTTTCAAGATAGGCGCACACGGCCCCCTTGCGCTTGCCGCCCTGATTGACGGCCACCGCCGTATCGTTGGCCACCTTGAGGAAGGGCACGACCCCTTGCGATTTGCCGTTGGTGCCTTTGATATGCGCGCCCATGCCACGGACTGCGGTCCAGTCGTTCCCCAGACCGCCGGCAAACTTGGACAGCAGGGCGTTGTCCTTGACTGCACCGAAGATGCCGTCCAGGTCGTCTGGCACGGTGGTCAGGTAGCAGGAGGACAGCTGCGGGCGCAGCGTGCCGGAGTTGAACAGCGTGGGCGTGCTGCTCATGAAATCGAAGGTCGACAGCAGGTTGTAGAACTGGATCGCCCAGGCTTCCGGCTCAATTTCATTGATCGCCAACCCCATAGCGACCCGCATGAAAAACGCCTGCGGCAATTCGAAGCGCGTGCCGTCGCTTTGCAGGAAGTAGCGGTCATAAAGCGTTTGCAGGCCGAGGTAGTTGAACTGGAAATCCCGCCCGGCATTGATTGCCTGCCCCAGGCGCTTCAGGTCGAAATTGCCCAGACGCGGGTCCATCAGTTCGAGGTCAATGGCGCGCTTGATATAGCTTTCGAAGTAGAACGGATAGCGCTCCGTCATTTCGTTCTGGGTCGCGTTGTCGGCCTGATTGCTGATGAAAGACAGGGCCTCGTAGCGGAAGGCGTCCATCAGCAGTCGGGCGGCCACGAAGCTGTAATTCGGCTCGCGCTCGATATAAACGCGGGCACCCATCACCAATGCTTTGGCCACGTCGTCCTCGGCCACGCCGTCAAACAGCGAGCGCATGGCTTCATCGAGAATGGTGGCCGGGTTGGCGTTGGCGATGTCCTGACAGGCCTCGACCACAATTTGTTCCAGCCGATTTTCATCCAGCGGGATCTTGGTGCCGTCGCGGCGGGTCACCGTCAGGCTGGGACGGCGAGCTTCTGCGGCCTGCTGATCGGTTTTCCGCGAGCGCTCGCGTGCGCGCTCTTCCCGATAAAGCACGTAGGCGCGTGCCACCTTGTGCTCACCGCCGCGCATCAGTGCCAGTTCGACCTGGTCCTGAATATCTTCAATGTGAACGGCGCCACTGGCGGGCATGCGGCGAGTAATCGCCCGCGCCACGTCCTGCGTGAGGCCATCAACCGTCTCATGAATGCGGGAAGAGGCGGCGGCATTGCCACCTTCCACTGCCAGAAAGGCCTTGGTAATCGCGATTTTGATCTTGTCTCCATCGAAGACGGTGACTTTGCCGTTTCGACGAATGACCTTGAACTCTCCGGGTGCTGTCGCTGCCAGTTCGGCAGCCGACGCAAGCTTGTCGTCCGCCGCCCATTGGCGTGGGACGTCGCGGCGGGAAAGAGTCGAATTTTCTAGGTCCATGGCGTGTTCTCCGACGCGCTACCCCGGTGCTGCCGGGTTTTGTGGAAATGGCTCAAGGGCCTACGCGCAAGCGGCTTGTGGTGAATCCTCGAGTTCGCCTATGACACCACAAGCCAATGTGGTCGTGCAAGCACGAAACCACTATATGCTGTGCATCAGCCTGCGAATCTGATGGGCAAAAATTGGGCAAAAACTGGGGATAAGTCAACGAAGGCCAGACGGATCAGGGCCTTAGAGAAAATCCATGGTCATGGGCGTTGGTGGTGGTCGCCGGAGGCTGCCGAACGGGGCGGCATTGGCCTAGACGGCAGGCCGTAGGTAGACCGGGGCGAGCGTCTCCGCCCGCTGTTGCAGGCCTGCAAGCAAGCCCTGCCTCGCCTGTGGGATGAGGTCTTGCGCTTCCGGCCAGAGCAGCCTTGAGGCGGCGGGGAGACCGGCGCTGGCCTCATTCGCACCAATCGCCCAACCACTGCCAACAACCTCCCATTCCTGCACCGTCGGCAGTACCACCGCCGCCGGCGCGCTCACGGTTTCTGATCTGACCAGCAACGCCTCGTGACGCAGCGGGTCGATGGCATAGTGAGCCCAATACAACTCGCCGCGCCGGGCGTCCTGCGTGACCAACCAATCGCGGACCCCGCTGACGCGATAGCCGCCAAGCGCCAGCGCGGCGAGGGTGGAAACGCCGAGCACTGGTAACTCGAAAGCAAAGGCGAGTCCTTGCGCCAGCGCCGTCGCGACGCGTACGCCGGTGAACGCACCCGGCCCCACGCTGACCGCGATGAGGTCCAGCGCTGCCAAGGCGATACCCGCCTCCGCACATAGCTCGCCCACCATCGGGAGCAGGAGTTCGGTGTGTCGTTGCGGCGCGATCTGAAAGCGCTGACGCGTTTCGCCCGCGATGTGAAGTGCTACCGAGCAGGCGTCCGTGGCGGTTTCCAGCGCCAGAATGTTCATGCGGCACGCACAGCCCTTGCGCGCAACGCCTCTGCCGCCCGGTACTGGCTATAATCGCCTGACATGTTCACTCCTGTAGAAGCCTTCATCGGCTGGCGATATACCAGAGCGCGGCGACGGTCGCGCTTTGTCTCGCTGATTTCCGCTATTTCAATCGGTGGTGTGGCGCTCGGCATTGCCTCGCTCATCACCATATTGTCGATCATGAACGGTTTCGAGCGCGAATTGCGGGAGCGCATGCTCGGCATGTCAGCGCATTTGATTATCGATAGCGAGCAGGGTTTCCTCCTGGATGACGCGCGACTCGACGCCGCCATTGTGGGTGCACCGGGCGTCGTGGCCGTGGCGCCGTTCATTACCGCCGAGGCGCTGTTGACCCAGGCCGGCGATGTGCAGGGGGTGCGCATCGTGGGCGTCGACCCCTCCGCCGAATCTGCCGTGACCGAGGTGCCGCGGCTGATGCGTCAGGGCGAGTTCACCGCGCTCGCGCCCGGTAGCTTCGGCATCGTAGTGGGACGTGGGCTGGCGAACACCTTGCGCGCCGGGCTCGGTGCGCGGGTCACCTTGGTGCTGCCTGAGCCCATGCGCACGGCGGCCGGTGTCCTGCCACGACTCAAATCATTCACCGTGGTCGGCATTTTTGAAGCCGGCGTGCAGGAGTACGACGAGGCGACCGCCTTTGTGTCGCTGGCCGACGCGGCACGGGTCTTTCGCACCGGCGGGCGCATGAGCGGCTGGCGGGTGCGGGTGAGCGACCCCTTCGCGGCATCCACTGTCGCCAGCAGCTTGCAGACGCAACTGCGTGCACTTCGGGTTCGTGACTGGACCACCCTGCATACCAATCTGTTCCGGGCGCTGCAGACCGAAAAAATCGTGA
>Ga0114967_10002606_pt1 | contig 15080 bp, 13 predicted proteins | sample M_130628_MF_Meta_FD_92639 | JGI IMG/M metagenome (GOLD analysis project Ga0114967, IMG submission 92639) | Freshwater microbial communities from Lake Montjoie, Canada to study carbon cycling - M_130628_MF_MetaG | ecosystem: Environmental > Aquatic > Freshwater > Lake | place: Lake Montjoie... | reverse complement strand
GGAGCGCATTGAGCGTCTGCTCGCGCTCATCGTGACCGCCTCCCAGTCCGTGACCACGGTGCCGACCTACCGCGTCGATTTCATCGATAAAAATCAGGCAAGGCGCGTTTTTTTTGCCCTGCTCAAACATATCCCTGACCCGACTGGCCCCCACGCCCACAAACATTTCCACAAAATCCGAGCCTGAGATCGAGAAAAACGGGACGTCTGCTTCTCCTGCGATCGCCCGAGCCAGCAGCGTTTTTCCCGTCCCAGGGGAACCCACCATGAGCACGCCCTTTGGAATATGGCCGCCAAGTTTCTGAAAACGCTTCGGATCGCGAAGAAATTCAACGATTTCCTGCAACTCATCCTTGGCCTCCTCCACTCCGGCGACGTCCTTGAAAGTCACTTTGTTTTTATCCCGACTCATCACCCGAGCCTTGGACTTCCCGAAGCTCAATGCACCCCGCCCTGCACTGCGGATCTGTTGCCGGAACAAAAAATACAACACTAACAAAAACATGGCCACCGGCAGGAACCCCATGACCGTGGAAGCCATCACATTGGTGTCAGAGCGAGGATTTGCCTCGAGATCGTGCTCCCGGAGAAAGTCGCGAAGATTTGTATTATACTGTAAGTTGACCTGCGTACGAAAATGTTCGCTAGGGGCATTTTCTTCAAACTTAGCCCAGCCCTGAATGTGATCATTTATCGCTCCCGCCTCGCTGACTAACTCCAAGGGTTTGGTACGATCCACCCAATTGCTCTCAACCGCCTTGTGAAACTTTGAATACGGAACTTCCAATGTCGTTCCGCCTGGAGAGCGGTACATGAAAGCCCCGCCGATGAGAGCAGCGGCCGTGGCCAAAAGCAGCAGGGCGCGCCAGTTAAACTGAGGGTCGCCTCCGTTACCTTGGTTGCCAGGCCGAGGACGCTCTGGAGTGTTGCGGGGTTCTAAGTCTGACATAAATTTGTTTTCCTGAAATTAACCGAGGGGCAGGCGATGAGCCGTTCTTTAAGTATAGCACTTCGTCACACAATCGGCAACTAAACCGAAAAACTCTTCAAATCCAACCGAACGTCTCGCTTAAAGATTGGCCGCTCAATAGCCGCGCGATGGCCGCTTGAAATGAGGTTGAGCAATTTCTCAAGACCCGAGCGCAAAAGTGATTGGGCAGCAAACATCGTTGTCTTCTTTTGCGCCTGCCGCCTAGCGCAGTTTCGCAGTTTTAGAGCAGTGCCGTAAAAGTGACTCAAGAAGTCATTCAATAACGGCGAAGTGACTTTCAATCATTCATAACAACCCAAGGAGGCCCTACCCACTCGCCGCGAAAGCGACCGCCTTTAAAGACACAGCCCAAGCGCAGCGGCGCTTGTATCAAAAACCAGAAGCTGCCGTCTCAAGTACCCTCCAAACATTCACGAGCAAACTGAACAACCCCTTGCGCAACCCACGCTCTGTTAGCGCCTAAGACACCGCGCGCCCCAACTGACGCTCCACGTACTTCGCCAGCAAATCGTACTCTAAATTAACCCGTTCTCCCGCCTTCCGCTCACCCAAGTTGGTCATCAAAAGCGTATGCGGAATAATCCAAAGCACAAAGCGATCTGCGTGCAACTCAGCGATTGTCAGACTGATACCGTCCACCGCTATGGAACCCTTAGCCACCAAATAAGGAGCGCCCTCAGGCGGCAGCGCAATCTCCATACGCACGTCAGCGCCCCTCGGCTCGATACAGAGAATCTCCGCAGTGCCATCCACGTGTCCCTGAACAAAATGCCCCCCAAGCCGCGCCCCCACGGCCAGAGCCCGCTCTAAGTTAACCCGCCGCCCCTCCACTGCGCCGCCTAAACTGGTGCGGGCAAGCGTCTCCTGCAGCAAGTCAAAGCACAAAATCTCCCCCTGTTTGGCCGCCACCGTTAGGCAACAACCATTGACCGCCACACTTTCACCAAGCTGCGCTTCAGGCGCGATCCGGTTGGCCCGCAACGACAAACGGACACCGCCATTGGTATGCGCACTCAGCGCGAGCACCTCACCAGTTTCCTCGATTAATCCCGTGAACATGGAGCGAATATGGCGGATACAAGCCGCTTGGGTCTAGCACGAGGCACGAAAAATGCGTTTTTGTGGCGTATCGGGACGCCCCTCCGCTCCAAGGGAGAGCAAAAGAGTCAAAAGGCGGTAGGTTTCGAGCAAATCGGAGTAGGAATGGAGGCTGCGTGCAAAACAAAATAAAACGTGCATGTGCTTCTGCGCGGGGGATCCAAAGCTTTGCGGCGCACGATTGTGAAATTTTCCTTAGAGAAATTACGCGTACGTGCTACAGTTAAAACCTATGGCGATGCAGAAAAGGACAGCGTTTTCCCGTCGATTGCCGGACCTCGTCACCGAGGAACTGGCTACGGTTCTCTCTTCACGAAGCAGCTTCGAATTCAAAGACCTTTTTGACAAGGTCTACGAACGTCTCAAAGCCCGAAACGCCGCTAGCGGTGGGGAAGAGATGCTACGTTTGAGAGCTTACGAGAAGCTCCAGAACTTGGTGTCTCGTGGCATGGTGAAGAAGGATCTCAAAAAGTATAAAGGGATTCCAAAGCAACTTGCGACGCTGCAAACCACTCCTCCTCCACTGCCTTTGCCGGTTCCAGTGGAAGCCTAAACGGTGGAGCCCTCCCGCCAGAGTTGAGTTGGAATCACTTTCTGGAGTAATTGACTTTACCCAAAAACTCCTTCTCGCTTAGAGGCGCGATGCAGGGCGGGATCAACCACCGCTACCTCGTTTTTTCGAATGAAATCCGATTACCTTCCCATCTTGCTTCAGGTCATTATAGCCATTGGCTTCGCTTGCGGAGCATTGGGGGTTAGCTTGCTCTTAGGCAGGGTTGGTCGTCGTAACAAAACTAAGGATACCGCCTACGAGTGCGGAATGATCGCAGAAGTTGGGACGCAACCCCGCTTCAGCGTAAAGTTCTACTTAGTGGCGATGCTTTTCATCCTGTTCGATCTGGAAATCGTGTTCATGTACCCTTGGGCCGTGATCTATAAAGATGCGATCATCCAGTACGGAGCCTCGATTTTTTGGACTATGTTCAGCTTCGTGGGAATCTTGACCTTGGGTTACGTTTACGCGGTCAAAAAGGGGGCACTCGATTGGAAATCTTAGCCTCCCTAAAATCACTTCAGACTGAACCGATTTAGACTTCTGTGTAAGACCCGCCTCTACGGCGGGTTTTACTGTTTCTAGGCGAGACTCGCCCAAACTCTCGCCCTTCCTTCGCAAAAAACCCTGCGGCACTTATGACGCTCCAAGCCCAAATCCTAAAGCTGCTCGCCCATCCGAACTATCAACCGCTAGAAAAAGTCGGTATCTCCAAGCAACTCGGTATCGAGCCAGGCCAGCGCCGCCAACTTCGTGACGCATTGGCGGAACTCGAGCGAGATGGACGGGTTGCGCGCATCCGCAAAAACTATTTTGTACTGCCCGTCGCCGCCAACTTAGTCACGGGCACGATTCTAGCCTTTCCCAGCGGCAATGCGAAACTGATCCAAACAGACACACTGCAAGAGTTGTTTCTCTCGCCGGCAAATCTTGGTACCGCGATGCACGGGGACCGCGTGGTGGCGCGCATTGTCCACGAGGGACGTGAACAACCACGCGAAGGAGCGAGCTCGGAAGGCCGCGTAGTGCGCATTTTGGAGCTGGCTAATGCGACCGTTGTCGGCACCGTCGCCGCGACCAAAGGCTTTCAATACGTCATCCCCGATGATTCCCGCCTCTGCCACGACATTTACCTGCGCAAACCGCAGATTCCCCTCGCCCGCCCTCTGGAAGAGGGAGACAAAGTCGTGGTACGGCTGGATCCTTGGGAATCGCGACATGTGAGTCCCGAGGGCGAAGTTATAGAAGTTTTAGGAGGCAACCGGGATCCGGGAGTGGACCTTCTTTCCTTAATGCGGCGGTACAACTTGCCCGACCGTTTTCCAGACGAGGTTCAAGCGGAGGCGGAGGCCATTCCCGAAATAGTGCCTCCTACTGATCACGCGAACAGAGAGGACATGCGCGTGCAACCCGTCATCACCATTGATCCCGACGATGCAAAGGATTACGATGACGCGATACACGTCGAACGCCGAGGAAACGCTTGGCGCTTGAGCGTCCACATCGCGGACGTTGCCCACTACGTAAGCCGTGGCACTGCTCTGGACAAGGAGGCGCGTCACCGAGGGAATTCGACTTACCTCGCAGGCCGCGTTATTCCGATGCTACCGGAACGTTTATCAAACGGAGTTTGCTCACTCAAACCAGGCGTGGATCGGCTGGCCTACTCCGCAATTTTGGACTTCGACGCCGAGGGGCAGTTCCGCTCCGCCCGATTCGTGCGCACAATAATACGGAGCATCGCACGACTGACTTACCGTCAGGCGTTCGCCATTTTGAATCACGACACGCTGCACCGCACCGATCTCCCTACGGTTCCGGAGGGCTCCCTTTGTTATAAAAACCCAGCGGTTCAAGAGCGGGTGCATACCGCTTGGGAATTTGCGCAGCTGCTACGAAAGAGACGATTTGAGGGAGGCTCACTCGATCTCGATTTTCCAGAAGTGAAGGTCTGGCTGGATGCTGATGGCCGACCGGAACGCTTGGAAAAAATTGAGAACGACCCGTCCCATCAACTCGTGGAGGAGTGCATGCTGGCAGCAAACGAAGCCGTCGCAGCATCTTTAAAAAAATCTAAGATTCCCACCGTCTACCGTGTTCACGAGGTACCTGAACCAGATAAACTGCAGGAGTTTAGGGAAAAAGCTCAACGCTACGGCTGCAAAATTGGGGATCTCACGCAGAGGCGCGAAGTTCAAAAATTATTGAAGATGATCCGAGGGAAACCGGAGGAGTATCTTCTAAAACTGGAGTTTCTAAAAAGCCTTAAGCGTGCGGCCTACGGAGTACTTCCCCTTGGACACTACGGCCTCGCAAAGGCCAACTACACCCACTTCACCAGCCCCATTCGCCGATACGCGGACTTGCTCGTGCACAGGGCTCTGGCCGGAGAACCGGGAGGACGCGCTGGCGAATTAGCTGCCACAGCGACCCACATTTCCACTACGGAACGTCAATCCGCTGAGGCGGAAAAGGATTCTGTGCAGCGGAAAAAAATGGAGTTTTTTGAACGGCAGTTGCGCTCACGCAACCCGCAGGTTTTCAGCGCGGTAATTATCGACGTACGTAGTCACGGGCTCGTACTCGAACTGCCCGATGTGCTCTTCACAGGAATGATTCATGTGAGTCGTTTGCCCGATGACTTCTACACCTTCGATCCAGTGCGCCTTCAATTCCGAGGCAAACGCAACCGCAACGTGTTTGAATTAGGAGAGCGCCTCGAGGTGAAAGTATGCCGCGTAGACACCTTTAAAAAACAGGTGGATTTTGAGATAGCCGGGCCGCAAACAACCTCTGGGCGAAGGACGGAGCCCGAGGTAAAGCAAAGGAACAATCGAAAACGGCCTGAAAAAGAACAGTCTCGGCAAAAGCAAAATCCTTCCAGCGCCAAGTCTGGAAAAAAGGCTAGGCCACCCAAAACAGACGAAGGCACCAGAGCGCCCAAGCGCCGCAGACGGTAGATGAACTTAAAAATCTTTGCCGTAGGAAAGCCGAAACTGGCGTTCGCAAAAACCGGTGTGGAAGAATACACGGGGCGCTTGCGACCGTGGGTGGGAAGCACATTAGAATTTGTAAAAGCGGGGTCGAAGGAAACGGAAAGCGCAACGCTTTTGGAACGCAGCACAGGGTGCGTGCGGGTTGTCTTGGACGAACGTGGGGAGGAGGTCACCAGTCGAGTTTTGGCGGGACGAATCACCCAATGGGAACAGGATGGCTCGGTGAAGACTGTCGCGATTTTAATCGGAGGCGCAAACGGCCACACACCAGAGTTGCGGTCTGCTGCGCATTGGACCTGGTCGCTAAGCAAGCTCACACTTCAGCACGAAATGGCACTCTTGCTCGTGTTAGAACAACTCTACCGCGCCTACACGATCAAAGCTGGAACGCCCTACCATCGGGACTGAAGACATTCCGCGAGAACCCCTCGTCCCATGCACGCGCTAATCGTGACGCAACGCCTTCACCGGCTCCAGGCGTGCAGCAACCAACGCAGGCACCAGCGCCGCCAACGCACAAATGACAAACGCGCTAGTGCAAATAATGGCTAAATCCTGCGGGATCAACTTCGCCGGAATTTCGTGAAACTGATACACTCCCGGCGGGAAAATCTGGATGCCCATTTGTTCCGAAAGCCAGTCCTTAAACTCATTGCGCCAACGTAATACAGCCAGACCTAATCCGACGCCGGTGATATTTCCAAACGCACCAACGACCATGCCCTGCGTCAGAAAAACCCACACGATCTGCGAGCGAGTCGCACCGAGTGCCTTCATGACACCAATTTCACGGGTCTTCATCACCGTCACGGTAATGAGCGTATTCATGATGCTAAACGCCGCCACGATCACGATAAACAGGAGCAAGAAAAACATCGTGTTCCGCTCCAACCGAATCGCATCAAACATTTCCCGATTAAGATCCATCCAAGTCAGCACAAACAAATCGGGGTTCTTCCTGCGGATTTTCACCGCCACTTCGTGTGCCACATTCGCGTCCTTAAGCCACACGCTCACGCCGTGCACCATGTCCCCTATCCCGTACAACTCCTGACCGATGTGCAACGGCACTAACAACGTCTGCGAATCGTACCCATAACGTCCCGAGGAAAACAGTCCGGTCACAGTGAGTTCCGCAGGCAAAATTAGTGAGCGCAACTTTTGAATAGCCTCCTTCGGATTCTTCGCTGATTCCGCTTCATTCAACGCCTCCAACACCGGCCCAAAATCTTTGGCCGGATAAACCGTAATCTTGTCCCCCACCATCAACCCGAGCTCCTTCGCCAAGTCCCCTCCCAAAAGCGCCGAGTCGCCTGTCAACGTCGAGGTGCCAGCCACAATTGAACCCACCACTCCATCCCGCGCGCCCTCTGCCTCCGGATCCACCCCGCGGATCTGCGCCGAACGCACCGACCCCAACGCCGTTGAAAGTAAAACCGGTCCTTCCACAAAGGGAGCCGCATTCACCACATCCTTAAACCCAGTGAGTTTCGCAGGCAAACTGCGCCATTCCGGTAGAGGCCCGTTGATCACAATGTGCGGATCAAACCCGATTACTTTGTTCCGTAATTCCTGGTCAAACCCAGTCATCACAGAAATCACCAAAATCATCACCGCAATGCCCAACGTAACGCCGAGCACAGAGACTACTGTGATCACCGAGACGAAGGTGCGCTTGGGTTTGAGAAAACGCAGCGCTAGGAAAAGACTAAAGGGCAATTGCACTGCGAAGCATTGAGGGAAGAAGGGTAAAATGTCTAGTGCTCTGTAAGCGGGTTGAGCTCAAGACTCCATCAACATTCCCAGATAAATTCCCAGTGCCTACGCCTCCACACGATACGTCTGCAAACTGCCCCACGGCGGCCACGCTCCCTGTTTACGAACTCCTTGTCCGTGGGCACCTGAGAGCAGCAGCGTCCCGCCATCTCCTGTAAACCGAGCGTGCGTAATCCGCTTTTTTGTATCCAGCGAGGTGACCAGGTTGCCATCTGTCGCGGAAAAAAGGCCAGCATTCCAAGTCCCCTGCGCCTGCCGGCCCGCCATAAAAAAGTGCGTCCCCGCCGGGTGCCACGCAATACTTTCCATCAAGCCGGCTCCCTGCAACGCGTCCTTAATTTGATCCACGCGTTCGCCTCGCGCCCAGTTCCAACGCTGCCACGTCATCTTCCCGTTACCCGCCATTGGGTCGCCCATGGGACCCATCCCGCAACATAGCAGAACGGAGGCGTCCGGAGAAAAAGCTAGGCCGTAGATTCCGCCACAGTAATGGTGCGTCTTGGTCGTTCCCCAGGAAGTAAATTCGGGCGTTGTCCACTGCGACACGGGTTGCCCTGAAGCTGCGTCGTTCAAATTCCAGACGCGAACCTCGCCCATCATATTGGCGGCCGCCAAGTGCGTGCCGTCTGCGGTAAACGCGCAACTGAGAACCGGAGGCGTGTGCCCAAAGGCCGCAACCAAGTCTCCACTGCGCGTATCGAACACCTTCACCGAAGGCTCGCTTTCTGCTGCTGGCTCGTACTTCCAGCCACCCGGAACGTATTGTCCCGTAGTCGTCGCAACCCTCGATCCATCCGGAGAAAGCGCCATTTTCCAACTCCAAAAACTATGCGCTTTTAGTCGGCGCCAACAACGACCACTTGCCAGATCGTGCCACAAAAGCATCCCGTCGTACCCTGCGGAAATCAGAGTCTGATTATCAGGCAACAACACGCAACCACTCGCGTAAGATTGATGCGCCCCTTCGAGTGCTTCGGCTTGGCCAGTCGCGACGTCCACCGAATACACGCGGCCATCCACGCACGCAGCGAATGCGCGCGAACCATCCGAAGTGAAGTCGAGACCGAGAACACCCGTAGCAAGTTTATGGTCGTGAGTGAGAGTAAGCTTCATGGGTCATGCAAGCAGCTCGCGAATCGGAGCGGTCTTGTTTTCAACGCGGTGAAACGTCGGCATTCCGGGGAGATCGTACTCGCCGTTGGGATCAATCCCCAGCGCAGTGAAGATCGTAGCAAACAGGTTTTGTTCGTTGTACGGCTTTTCTGAAACGTCTACGCCGTCCACGTCAGTGGCCCCGGTCACAACGCCGCGCTTTAGGCCGCACCCCGTCATCATCATACTCCACGCGTTAGGATAATGGTCGCGACCCCTCGCGGGATTAAGCCAGGGCGTGCGCCCAAACTCGCCCATCGCAATCACAAGCGTCGAATCCAAAAGACCGCGCTCTTCAAGATCGTTGACCAAATGAAACAACACCCGGTCAAGCTCGGGCACTAGCATCTGGTGGATCTCGTGCTGAAAAACGTGGTTGTCCCAGTTCATCCCATTGGCCACCATCACAAAAGGTGCCCCGTTCTCTACAAGGTGCCGCGCCATGAGCGAGTGCTGTGCGAAACTGCTCGGGCCATAGCGTTCGCGATCTTTTGCAGGGAGCTTGTTTACATCAAAAAGATCGGCACTCGCCGTCATTCCTTTCATGCGCTCAAACGCAGCGTTCTGACCTCGCGCAATGCCGCTACGGCGGTCCCTTTCGAACTTCGAGGTTAGGAATTTCCGCAACAACTCACGAGACTCTTTGTCATCTGGGGAGAGCCCCTCCGTCGCCGCCCAAAGCAATTGCGTGTAATCCCCACCCAAGCGTACTGGTGCGTGCTCCGCCCCCAACCAACCCGCCCAATTCCCAGCTTTGAACGACTCAAATTCATTGCCCCCTGGAATGGGATCCAGCAGCACAAAATTTGGAATCTTCGCGTCCAACTGGCCCATCGCCTGGGAAAGCGAACTCCCCAGCGTAGGGCGCGTAAAACCAGCTCTCTCTGGGTTCCCGCGCTGCAATAAATTGATCGCCTGCAGATGCTCCGACTGCGTCGTCTTCATACTGCGCACGACGTTCAGTTTGTCAGCGATGCGCGCACAATTCGGAAGTAGAGAAGAGAAATGGACGCCTGGAATCGCCGTAGAGATGCTACCGAAAGGGCCACCAGTGGGACGCCCGGGCTTGGGGTCCCATGTCTCAAACTGACTGGGTGCGCCACATAACCAAAGCAGGATGCAGTGCTTCTGCGCCTTTTTGGTTTCAGCGGCAAAAACTGGATTTTCAAACAATCCGGTGAAACTCGAAACGCTTGCCAACGTGCCACCGGTTAGACCCTTCAAGAAAAGGCGGCGATGCAAACGATGCTCATCGACGCGGCACCGGCCTGGAAGACCCTCATTGGGTTCATCAAACATCATCAGGGCATGGTTAAAAATTCAGCGCTGCTCATTAGCGCCCACAGCAAGTCACGCACCGCCTCATGGTGGCGGCCCTGGCGACTCGATAAAAAAGCGATCGATCGCCCCGCTTCGACCGCGTCTGGTGAACGTCCGTAGACTGCAAGAAACGCTGCCTCAACGCAGGCAGCGGGGGCCGTGATCGCGGCTAAACGCTCCAATGTGGCGCCGGGAGTTGGCTTAAGAACTTGCGCAATCGTCGGCCCATTTGTGAAAAACTGCGCCTGCTGAAATGACGCGCTGTAGTCTCGGGGCAACACATCGGGCACCGCTCCCACAGTTGCACGGCGCAACGGTTCATCGTCTGGCGCAAGCCCCGCAGCGATCCTCCAAGAGCGGGCGATTTGCTCACCAGTAAGCGGCCGCTCAATGGCGCAGGCAAACGTCTCGGGGGCTGTCTCGCCTGCCCCTAGAGCGTACGCACGGGACATCAGAATCCCTCGCACGAAACGCCGTACATCGTAACCGCTTGCCGAAAAATCACGGGTCAGCCACTCCAGTAGTTCAGGATGACTTGGAACGTTACGCGCGTTGATTTCGTCGGCCGGATTCACGATCCCACGCCCGAGCAATGCAGCCCACATTCGATTCACAAAAGCCTTTGCCAATAGGGCGTTATCCTGTGTCGCAACTTCTGCGAAGGCTTCCCGTCGCGAGTATTTTGGCACACGCACTTTAGCCTTCGGATCGACATATTTATCGTCGCTATCCTCCTCTTTTTTATCACCCGAAGGCCACGTCTCCGGCAGCGAACGCCCGTTTAACAACGTCACGATGGCGGGTTGCGATTCCTTCTTGAGGTTCGTAAAATTCGCGAAACCGCCAATCGCCGACTCAGCCACGCCGGTAGTTCCTTCCACATTTTTACACCTGGAAAATGCGGCCACCAACCCCCAGTAATGCGCCTGCTTAATCTCCCTCGCTAGCGGGTGGTCATGGCACTGGGCGCAATCGATTCTTGTTCCGTACACCATCGGCGCCACCGCCTCGGCAATCGCCTGATGCTCATTTTTACGTTCGTAAAGAAACCACGTCGCCCCCTTCTCTTCGGGTGTCTGGGGCCGCGCACTTAGAATGGCGTGAACGGTTTCGTTCCATGGTCTGTTGGCACGGAAAGATGATTCCAAAAAGGTCCACCAACCGTTCTGCCTGCGCTTATCCTCCTGCCCCGCCCGCTTGGCTCGCCCCATGAGAAAGACGTCCCAGAGCTCGCGCATCCGGACCGCATATTCGTTGGACGAAAGCAATCGATCCACTAAAACACCTCTCCGAGCGGACTCTGGCGAGGCAAGAAACTCGGTCATTTCCCTCGCTGTTGGAATCCGGCCTGCAACATCCAAAGTGACACGCCGACACCAAACCTCATCGGCAATTGGCGGCGCAGGTGTCACCCCATGCTGAGTCCAGCCCTCAGCAATCAGAACGTCCACAGCCTCTGTCACCGAACCAAATTGCCGCTCGACTTGGGTCTTCCGCTCCTCTGGCGTTGCAACAGTCATCGCGGCGATCCACTCTCGAATAGCCTCGCGCTCCGACTGGGCAAGCTGTTTTTTCGGCGGCATGTGCGCGTCGACACCTTCTGCGAGCTTGAGATAAAGCGGACTCTCCTCCGGCTTACCCGGCACTACTACCACTCCGTCATCGCCGCCCTTGAGCACGGCCTGCGGGGTATCCAGTTCCAAGCCGCCTTTTTGCTCAATTGGACCGTGACATTTGACACACTGCACGTCGAGAAGCGCCTGCACTTTACCCGTCCACAAGCGCCCTGCATCCGCCGCCAGAGCCGCAGGGGCACAGGCGAGAGCGAGCGATAAACGAATCAGAAGCTGGGTGGACATATCGGACAGGAAGGCTACTCCTCACCAAAACTTATCTTAGGAGTTAGAGCCGAAAAGGTACACATTCACTCCTCATTCCCCGAGCTGAATCCACGCTCGGTGACTGCTTCAAATTTACGGAATCGGATGCCCCTTCGCTGCGGTCCAAAGTGCGTACCAATCTTCGCGCTCAAGTTTCAATTTTGTTGCAGCCGCTGCCGCGCGAATCCGCTCGGGCTTGTGCGTGCCAATCACTGGAAGCGCCCCTGCGGGATGCGCGAGAATCCATGCGTAAGCAAGTTGATCAAGCGTCGCTCCGTCATATTTTTCAGACAGTTCCCGCCCAACGGCCTGCAAACGTTGACTGGCCGCGTGTGAGGCATCCCACAACAAAGCCCGCGCAAGAGGACTCCACGCCATAGGCCGGTAACCATGCTGTTGAGCATGATCAAAGATGCCGTCGTAGACCGGATCCATGTGCAGCAAACTAAACTCCACTTGGTTGGTCACTAAAGGCTTCAGCATCCGTGCATTCAACGCGTCAAACTGCGTCACGCTGTAATTAGATACACCGGCGCTGCGAATCTTACCCTCCTTCAGCAGGCGGTTCAGCCCCTCAGCCGTTTCGTCGACCGATGCAAGCCAATCGGGACGATGCACCAACAAAAGATCCAGATAATCTGTCCTGAGAAACCGGAGCGACTTCTCCGCACTTTTCACGATTCGCTCGGCGGTGGCATTGTAAAACGCAGTCCTACGGTCGGGATGAAATTCACAAGGGACGTAGATTCCGCATTTGCTCACGATTTGAAGCCGCTGGCGCAGAGAACCATCCACTGCCATCGCCGCTCCAAGGGCCTCCTCTACGCGGTACACTCCGTAAATTTCGGCCGTATCCACGGTGGTGATGCCAACCTCTTCGCACACTCGCAGGCGATGGTGCAACCCCTCGACCGTACATGTGGCAGGATCATCCAAAACTCGCCACGTACCGAACACCAAGCGCGAGAATTCTGGGCCGTCGGAAGAAAGAGAAACTTTTGGAACCATAAGGAAATAAGCAAATCACGCGAGGCCGCTCAAAATCAATCAAAGCAATACGAGGAGGGACAAATGAATTACAGAAAAGACAGCCTCTTGGAATCACTCCGAAAAAGTCCATACGTAAAGGTCCTCAACCTTCTTCCTCGCCCAAGGAGTCTTGCGTAAAAACGTGAGACTCGATTTCACACTCGGCTCCCAATTGAAACAGCGAATCTCAATCCGCTGCCCCAACTCTTCCCAGCCATAGTGGGCGACCAACGCCAAGAGGACTTTCTCCAAAGTAACCCCGTGCAACAAATCATTAGGATGGGCTTGTGACATGGCTCAGTTTAAAACGAAAATTGGAAATACGCTGGACTCCGAACGGGACTGAGCCAATAGAAAGAGGTATTATGGCAAAAGGAAACAACAGTCAGAAAAAGGAAACAAAGAAACCCAAGAAGGAAAAACCCAAAGTGTTGGCAACACGAAAGACTAATTGATCTGGCTGGTCTCCCCCATGTCCAGACTGTTGCGTCTTGCGGTGCTGTTGTTGGTGGTGGCCTCGCTCCCCGCAGGCGCAGCACGCAAGCCCTCAGCTGCGTTGACTGAAGCTCTGGAAAAACACGACGCAACCGCCATCCGTGAGGCTGTGGCCTCGGGTTTAGAAAAGCTGGGCGACCGCGCGGGCAGACCCGAAGTCCCAGACGAGTTTCACCCGGTGACTGGAGATCTAAAGTCGCTAACCGCCGCCGAAGCCAAGGACAGCTTTCATGTCCTAGTGAATAGGTTAGCAGAACCGTTTCCTTGGACGAAAGAGACGCCCCCAGAGGCTTTAACCATGCCTCTGCGCGCCGTCGCATCGGTTCTAACGGCCGCTGCGAACACCCTCCTGTGCGCGCAAGATCACGACGACAAAGCTCGTGCCGCTGGGACTTGCGCAGCGACATTTCTCATCAAGGCACAGCGCGACGCAGGCGCTGGATGCTTTCCTTTTCCAGCAGCTAAAGGGACTTCCAAGGCGAGGGCGATGGAGGTTGCAACCCGCTTCATTGAGCAGGCCGAGAAACAGGGGCGCCTCCAAGATATTGTGCGCAACGGTTGGGTTTTCGACGACTTGTCGGATGGCGGCCTGCAGTTTGACAACGGCGAAAGCGGCGTCGCCATGTGGGAATGGTACGCAGCCACCGGCGACCCGGAGGCGCGCCAATCAGCACTGGCGGCGAGCGAGTGGGCGATGAAACGCCAGATTGTCCCCAACTGGAATTACAACAGTTTTTCCGTCAATCTCCTCGCCAAGTCGTTCGCGATGACCGGTGATTCGCGCTTCCTGGAGGCCGCATTACAAAAGGCCCTCCTAGGCGTCATTCCCGGCCAACTCACCGATGGCCCACGCGCCGGTCGCTGGATGGATCCACACAACGCCCGGCCCGCCTACCACTACATCATGATTCGCGGCCTAGCCCAACTTGCCTCTGTGCTTCCACCAGAGCATCCAGACAAGGCCGCGATCAAAAATGCGCTCCAACTTGGACTCGGTTGCCGCAATCAGGAAATCATCGCGAAGGGCGTAATGAACAAAGATAAGGCGACTGAAGCACTGCTTCTCGTTCGAACCGTCTTCGCCTCCGAACCTGAATTCCTCCAAAAAACTGCGTCCACACGAGCACTCGAATTGATCGCTGGAGCGCTCGCACAAGAAGCCCGCGCCGGAAAAATTCCACTCTCTCCCGCAGAGTGGACGGCATTTCTCGCTCACACATTGGCCCACGTCGCCGACGGAGGACGGTGAATTAAAACGGTGCGGATTTTCGCCTCGGCACCCGCTCCGCTCACATTTCTCGCGCCCAATCCGGACGCTGTTTCAAGTGAAACAACATCTCACCAGCCTTGGGAACGTGCAGAATGCCCTCCTCTTCCCTGTTGGCAAAATCCTCCACTCGGATGGATGCAGGATTTCTGTAACCTAGGTTTATCGCCTTACAGGTTGCTTCTGGAATTCCCGTGGCTAGAGTCACTTGAACTCGGCAATTCTCGAGCCCATCCACATAAGAGCCAATTCCGCGCACATGAGTGGAATGCGCGAGGATGCCCCAAGGGTAGTCCTTAAATTTGTCCCATTGTTGGAGAAAAAAGTCGCGGCAATGATACCCGATCTCCTTAATAAGCGCGCCATGCGTGAGTGAAATCTCGTGAATGTGCGGCGCGTAAATGATGAGCTCTCCCCCGTCGGCAACCACTGGCTCGAGCTTGTACATGCATTTGCCCCCAACCCAAAGTTCGTCGTACATCTTGGGAGCACAGGAGAGCACCGTGTGAAAGGCCCGCTCTTT
>Ga0114967_10002604_pt1 | contig 15085 bp, 20 predicted proteins | sample M_130628_MF_Meta_FD_92639 | JGI IMG/M metagenome (GOLD analysis project Ga0114967, IMG submission 92639) | Freshwater microbial communities from Lake Montjoie, Canada to study carbon cycling - M_130628_MF_MetaG | ecosystem: Environmental > Aquatic > Freshwater > Lake | place: Lake Montjoie... | reverse complement strand
GCTCGAATTCGGTCTTCGTATGAGTACATGAACTACCTCCAAGTAGTCCAACTTTTCCGCCGCACCTCCAACTGGTCAATTTTCGATCGGCGTCAACAGCATGCCGCCAATCGCACCCGGAAACACTGCTCTGATTCCTTCTGCGATGCAACGGGCGCGCAGCATGGCCTGTGGGTAATTCTTCCAGTTGTCTTTTCCGGTCAAGCCAACGCGTTTAGCTTGTTCAAACGTCCATTGGACGCGCAGTGATCCGCCTTGCTTGTGGCTGAACACTCCGCAAGCACGCAGGCCGTTGACTTCTTCCCAAATGACAGAGCCACCCGTTGACTGAAAGCGCGCGAGGATTGAATGGGTTTTGCGGGCAGGGCGACCTTGGACGATGTCGAAATCCTGAATCGCTGCCATTGGGTGCATACCCTCAGCCTGCGCAAGCAGCATCAAGCTCATGGCTTGGGATTCGTCTTTTGCACCAAAGAGTTTTGACCGAACGATGTGGGCGGCCATGCTTTCCATTTCGTTAAAGGTGACGACTGCATTCATTCTTTTTTCCTGAGTGGCTAGGGAGGTCGTTAGCAATGCTGCACGTGCGGAGCCCGGTGCGGGGTTCGCTCTTTGCTTTGAAGTTTTTCTTCGCATCAGACAAACTCCAAGGCTGAGGCTGTAAATAGAACTGCGAGGCTAAGAGTGCCGAACAGGCATACATACACCCAAGCCTTTGGTGGAATGGACTCGGAACCTTTGCGGTAAGAGCCACTCGCGTTGTGCCATCCGTCAGAGAGTAAAGACCAACGCGTAGAGTTGGTTTGCACATCGCCGTTGAAATCGTTCATCTTTTTCTTTCGCTCAATATTGAAATTAAATAGTAGCAAAAGCTACTTTTCAATACGATAGCAAACGCTACTATTTAAAGGTACAAGACTGGATGAATTTATCCATCTCTACTTGACAGATGCAAAGTAAATGGATATCTTAAAGATATCTAATAGTGAGGATCCTATGACAGCAAGAGCCATGACCAATCAAATCGCCTTTCGCTATCGCAGCATAGATAGCGCCACAGGCATTACACGTGAAACAGCTAAACGCCTGGCCGAACAACTTGGCGTTGATGAGACACAGGCGATCCATAGGGCGTTGCATGAGCTTGCGGTAAAAATGCTGCCTCAGTACGAAGCCGATGATGGTCCATTGACAGGCGTTCAGCTTCGCCAAATCAAAAAGCGTGCTCCGCAAGGCGTTAAGCGTTCGGTACGCTCAAGCCTGTTTGACAGCGAGGCTGCATGACGGTGGCTTGGTGGCCAGAGCCAACGGCCGGTGAAATCGTATGGTGCCATTTTCCTGACAATATCAATCCTCGACCAAAGCCACGACCTGCACTTATTCTCAAAGTATTTGATGACGAGGCGCCGCAGTTTCACGTGAACGTTGCGTACGGTACGAGCCAGCGGACCACCACTCTTTATAGTGGTGAGTTTTCGATTTTGCGTGAACGTAATCCGACGGCTTATCAAACAGCCGGGTTGAGCTACGACACCAAGTTCAATTTGAAGCAAGCGATCGATCTGCCTTACAACACGGACTGGTTCTCGGTACCACCCGCAGCACCCAAGGGGCAGATACCGAATCTGGGTACTTTGCACGCCTCGCTAGTGCCGGCTGTTCAGGCGGCCTACCGTGCGGCAAAATCCTGAGTGCGCTTAGGCCACTCTGACAAGTAAGCTTAGTAAGTGCGTGCCACGTGATTGTGGCCGCACGACTCAACGCTATTTTTAAAAAGTTACTTGGATGACTTTGACGCAGTACTCTGGCTGGGCTGATCGCCTAGCAAAACATCAACGAGTTCTATCAGGCGATTTTCGACTGCCTTCAGACAGTCCTTATCCAGTCGCGACAGGCGTTCTAACGACAGTCGTTTGAAAGGCCAGTCTGTGCCTGCTTCCTGAGCATTTTTGTTGGCCGTACCAACTTTCTGCTTTTGTTTAGCAGGCGGTGCAAACCAATCCTCCATCCCGTGAAAGGCTTCGATTGAACGAATCGTTTTCTCGGTGGTCGGACGTGTCCCGACAAAAATATGCCTAATGAACGCACCATCTCTCATATCGAGCTTGCGCCCGAAGTCAGACTTATTTCCCTTGGAAATATGGTCGATAGCATCTTTCAGGCGCTGAACTCGATATTCAGTCATGTTGATTTCGTTCATTTACAAACCGTAACATTTGATATAGTAGCAAACGCTCTTGCAGAGTAGTAGCAAAAGCTATTAAAATAAAAAGATGGACTTGAACAAATATCTTTCTTCTAACGGGGCTCCTTCTGTCTCCGAATTAAGGCAAGCGCTGGTTGCGCTGGGTTATGACGTCAAAAGCAACGCTCAGATCCGTCAGTGGCGAAAGGCTTACCAAGGCCGCCGACCATCTCCTGAAAACTGTGCCGGTCTTGAGCAAGTCACACAGGGCGCGGTCACGCGTAGTGAACTGCGCCCCGATGATTTCTTCCTAATCTGGCCAGAGCTCACCAAGCACAGGTGTGGTGAACACACTGCGCACAAAGTTGCGAGGGCTTGAAGGCGAGTCGATCAGTACGTACAAAAAGGCTTGAACGCCGCACAAACGGCTCACATTGGATGATTGTTGGATCGAACGTTTTTCCGACGGGCGGAAATGCCAACCCAACGTTAACCATCGCGGCACTGAGCCTGAGGGCCTCTGATTTTTTGATCGGACAACTGCGTGTTGAGACTGCTGTGAAAAGAGTGCAGTGATCTTTAGAAGAAAATATTTCAGATCATCAATATCGAATCAACCAGTCATCTAGAAAATCAGATCATTCTTAATTATTTTCAATTTAACTGCATGACTTTGAGGCGATCAAAGGCCTCTTGCAATGGCGCATTACTGATCGCGTCCAAGCCAGCAAAAGGGTTTTGAGACGCGTAAGCCAGATACAGCGCAAATAGACTGACCACAAAAAAAGAAAAAATACACAAATATTGAGCTGCTGGCTTTTTAAGCATCGCCATAGATAATATGACAGTTGAAGCGAGTAGCGTGAGGATGGCAAGAATTAGCCCGCGAGAACCAATTCTGTATTCACTTATTTCAATTCTGACGAGACGATACTCCCGAATTCGCGCGACAAGATTGCCGAGTTGCGACGCTGTGAGTGGTTGAAGCTTAGTAAAATTGAATGGGTCGTAAACGATGTCTGACATCACAGTTAGTGATGTGAGGGCGCTTTTAGTACCCTGACGAATGGAGAGCGCATCGCCTTGCTGCATCGCTTGCCACTCTTTTTGTAAAACGCTTGAAACGTAAGCACGTGTTGCCTCCATGAGAGGTGCTCCGACTTCTGGTTCAATATTTAGTGATATGCGTCCAAGTGTACGGACCGCATCCGCCTCTTGCAATAATGAGGTCTTTGCACGGATATGGATATTTGAGATGTCACTGAAGACAAAAGCGATGCCCAATGAGAGCAAAACTATGGCTCCAGCATTCAATCCCGAAATATTAATACCATCGAATTTATGAACCAACTCGGCGTGTCTTTTGGGGGAAAAGCACCAACGCATGATGAGATAGGCGATGACAGCGCTTATAAGCACGATGAGTAAAAAGAATAGGGTCATTGAAATAATTGTATGCATTATCCGGACACGTTTTATATGTAGTTATTATTCATTTGAATCAATCGAACACACAGATTCATTAGCCCCAAGGCCTTTTTGTTGAGTCAGAAACCCTACACACCCCAGTTCAGACTTAATCCTTTGTCTAAGATTTGGGGTAATTCCACTTTACGCTTGCTCCATGAAACGCAGCATCAGGTGCGCTATACGGGCACCATCGTGACCAGAGTGCAAGCCCGACAAGGCTTCGTTATAGACCACCTCGCCATACTGGGCCCGGCGTTTTTCCAGCAAAAACGCGCTGTACTCGGGGTCAAACTCTGGATGGGGCTGTAAGCACAGCACCTGCTGACCCATGGCGTAAGCCGCAATCGGACAGTGCGAATTGCTGGCCAGCAAACGCGCGCCTACGGGCAGCTCTAGCACCTGATCCTGGTGACTGGCCAACAGACTGACTTGCTCTGTGTATTCTTCAAAATACTGCGGCTCATGCCACGTGTAGGTATGACGTCCCAGGCACCAGCCATGAGGGGCGCGGTCGACCTTGGCACCCAGGCAATGCGCGATCAGTTGATGCCCAAAACAAACACCAATGAGACGCTTTTTTTGCTTTAGTAAAGCGCTCACGCGCGAGCACAAGTCCACCACCCAAGGCTCTTTTGAAAACGCATCTGCACGGCTGCCCGTCAGCAGCACGACATCGTAAGCATCAAACGAACCGGGGTACTGCGCGTGGCGTGCACTGAAGGCTTCAACATCGCCCTGAAAGCCTGCATCCCGCAACAAGCGCTCAAACATGTTGGCATAACTGCCCCAAATCGGCACGGCAGCTGGGTCTAAGTCATCGTTATCGAGAATGCACAGTTTCATTTAGGTGATTTTATACTTGAAAAAATTATAGGCCGTGTGCGTACCCGAGGGCACGAAGCCAGAATTGAAACCAAACATTCTACTGTTCTATTTCGCGTTACGAGAAAGGTAGAGCTAAACCGCCGTTGGCGTTGGTGAAATTATTCTGGGTGCTTAATCGACATCCCAATCTATTGAAAGAACTAAAGAGTATCGGTGATTTAAGAATGGGGACTTCTGCAGGCTCAGGCTTTGCGTGTTTCCGGCAAGAAGCGAACACCTTTGCGAGCTAATCCACCACCTACACCGATAGGCGTCCCGTCTGCACACCAGCAGGCGGCTATTAAGTTTTTGACAAGCCTGTATTTCTGTTGGTCCCTAATCAATACCGCCCCCACATCGTCCTTAGTCGTCAATAGTCACTTGTTTCTCACGACCTGACACACTTAAGCCTCGGGCGTTCAGTGCGAAGTGGGCGATGGTATCTTGAATCACGTCTTGTTCGCCAATGGCGGCACTGGCCCAAAGTTCGAGCTGTGGATGTTTTTTTCGGGCAGCGTCAAGTAACAAGGGTAAGTCTTTGCGCACGTGGCTGCCCACCGCTAAAAATACCGGTACCACGCAAACCCGTGTGACCCCTTGGGCGACGAACTCATCGAGCGCCTGCTCAAGGCTCGGGGTCATGCACTCAAGAAAGGCGAGCTTAACCGGCACCGCACTTAGTGCTTGCATCTTGTTTAAGATCGCCTCAAATGGCAAGCGCCATTGCGGATCGCGCGAACCGTGTGCAAAAAGAAGTGTGCTGGTTGTCAAAGCGAAGATCCAGAAAAAATACCTTAAAAGTTATGCTGCAGCCGTAAGCGTTTGGAAGTGCTTGGCGGCCTATAGAACGTTACCAACCAAAATAATTGACGCACTAGCCAGTTGTTCAGTTTCGATTGTGTCACACAAGAGCGCTCACTGGGTGGGGTCAGCCTCCCTTAACTTTGTTATAAGCATACAAAAAATGGTTCTTTGACCTCAACGAATGAAGCCTTTAGTCTGAGGGCTTTACGGTCTGTGCCAAACTCATGTATCAGCCTTCAAACTTTGACACCGCGCGCTTAAACGAACGCGCACGACAACTCGCCGGTCAAATTCAACGCAACAAAGAAGGTCGGTTAAGCGACGAGCACCTGAAACCTCTGCGCTTACAAAACGGGCTGTATGTGCAACGGCATGCGCCGATGCTGCGGATCGCAATCGCCTATGGAATGCTAAACAGCGCACAGCTGAGGATGCTAGGACACGTTGCACGCAAATACGACCGAGGGTATGGGCATCTGACGACGCGTCAGAATATGCAGCTGAACTGGATTTCTTTAGACGACGCACCCAAGGCGCTCTTTGATCTAGCGCAAGTGGGGATACACGGCATTCAGTCAAGCGGCAATTGCTTGCGTAACATTACCAGCGATGCCTTAGCAGGTATCGCACCCGATGAAATTCTTGATCCGCGCCCCTACGCCGAGCTTTTGCGGCAATGGAGCACTTTTCATCCCGAGTTATGTTTTTTGCCGCGTAAATTTAAAGTCGCAATAACAGGCACACCTGAAGACCGCGCCTTGGTGCAAATTCACGACATGGCCTTTGAGGTGGTCGAGGCAACACCTCACGCGGTGTTTCGCGTGCGCGTAGGAGGCGGACTGGGCAGGACGCCCATCTTGGGTCCGGTGCTGCGCGAGCGCCTAGACTGGTACGATATGCTGACCTACACCCACGCCGTGATGCGGGTGTATAACGAGCTTGGGCGTCGCGACAATCTCACCAAGGCGCGAATCAAGATTTTGGTGCGCAGCGTGGGCATCGAGACATTTAGCCGAATGGTTGAGGCCGAATGGCAAGACTTGCGTGACGGCCCGCACAAACTGACGCAAGCCGAACTTGACCGTGTGACCCACGCCTTTGTTGAACCCGACTGGACACAAGGTCAAGCGCTGACCGCGCCTGAACCTAGCGACACACCTACTCACGCCACCGCTTGGCTTCGTTGGTTAAAGCGTAATCGGCTTGCACACCGTCACCCTGGTTATGCCGCAATTTTGATTCCCTTAAAAGCGCCCGGTCGCGCACCTGGCGACGTCACGAGTGACGAAATCGATGCACTCGCGACGATCGCCGATCGTTTTAGTCAGGGTTTTATTCGCGTCAGTCACACCCAAGATTTTGTATTGCCGGCCGTACGCGAAGCAGACCTGCCCGAGCTGTATCAAGCCTTACAAGCGCTGAACCTACATCACGCCGTAGGCGGTTTGCTGGGTTCGATGGTCGTCTGTCCAGGAGGAGATTTCTGCGCGTTGGCCAACGCTCGGTCGCTGCCGATTGCAGAGGATATTGCGCAACGCTATGCCGCCTTAGATGCTCAAGAAACAATTGGGCCACTCGATCTGCGCATATCGGGATGTATGAATAGTTGTGGGCATCACCACGTCGGCCACATCGGAATCCTAGGGGTCGATAAAGACGGCGCCGCTTTTTATCAACTGCTGCTCGGTGGTCATTCGGGGCATGGCGCACCCGCAGCGCTGGGCACCATCATCGGACGCGCCTTCGCTGAGGACGAAATCGCCGACGCTGTAGAAGAAATTATTGATGCCTATCTTGAACAGCGCGAACCCGGCGAAACCTTCAGACAATCTGTCGCGCGCTTAGGTAAACCACTCTTTGCCCTAGCGGCCGAGGCTGCCCGCAAACCCGAGCACCAGCCAAAACGTCATGTCTCGCAGCGGCAAGACGAGACGCTTGTATGAAGGTTTGGTTTATCGGAGCTGGCCCTGGCGATCCAGAGTTAATGACGCGCAAGGCTTGGCGCCTGTTGGGTCAAGCCGACGTCGTGCTGCACGACGCTTTGATGGATATTCCAGGCATGAAAGAGGCCGCACCGCACGCGCAATGGTTAGAGGTCGGAAAGCGTTCGGGTCGCCCCTCGGTTGAACAAGCATTTATCTGCCGCACGTTAGTGGCGTTGGCCAAACGCGGCCTCACGGTCGTACGTTTAAAAGGCGGCGACCCCGCAATTTTTGGGCGTCTAGCTGAAGAGCTTCAAGCTTGCCGCGCAGAAAAACTCGACGTTGAAATCGTGCCCGGTGTCACAGCGGCCTGCGCAGCGGCCGCTGATCTGCAAACCAGTCTGACCCTGCGGGGCGAGTCGCGCAGCGTCGTCTTTGTGACGCCGCGTGTGGGCAAGTACGAGACCGGCGCGCAAGGCGAATGGCTGGCTGCTGCCATGGCGGCGCAGACTGTCGTGCTGTATATGGCAAGCTCCCAAGCAAAGGATCTTTGCGCCAAGTTGCTTGCGGCAGGCAAAGCGAAAGACACACCGCTTTGTATTGTTGAAAACGCCAGCCGCACAGGGCAACGGTTAAAGCACACACTATTTGAGATCGCCCAACGAGGTTTGCCCGCGCTTGAAGGCCCAGTGACGCTGCTGCTGGGGCAAGCGCTGCGCGACGCGAAAGTCCAAAACTCCGGTTTACAAAAGCCGATAAACGGGCAGCAAGCAGACTGGTCATATGGCGTCGCTTGACAAACTAAAGCTTGATATCCACCTTTACCCCTCAATTCTTGCGCGACGGCGCGGCAGATCTTAGGCAGAACCTCTTTGAATACTTTACAAACCAGTGATATCCCTCGCGTATTTAATTTAGACGGTCAACGACTCGCACAGACGCCCGAGTTAGCGCTTGTCCTTGAGGCCGACACCATTTTTAACCGCTCAGACGCGGGCACGGTTACCTCCTACCTCAGAGCCCTGCTAGTCAAACAAAACTCCCCGACCGCGCTAGGCGTTCGCTTTGGCAAATTTACGGACGGACGTTCGTACTCAATTGCCTCGCGCCTGCGTGAAATCGGCTACAAGGGTGAACTCCACGCCTTGGGCGACATCAATCAAGAATTGATTTTTTTATTGCGCCGAGTCGGTTTTACGCATTTTCATATTCCAGATCCAGGCGCGAACGTCTTGCCTGCCGAAATAGTCAATCCTCTGAACGGATATTATCAAGCGGGTGCTGATGACACGCGCGCTCAGTGGCAAGTGCAGTCGCGCTAGAGGCTTGCGCCGTATCCGCAATCAGGGTCAAGGCGTACAGCATGCAGCCTACCGCGACAGCGCGGAACAAATACTGAACGTACGGCATACCTTGCATCATGAGTCACCTTTAATAGCCCACACGTCGATCAAAACAATCAACTCGCAGCCTAAGAAGAATCGTAGTGCCCCACTGCCGGATTCGGAACAACTGTATTTTCATTTAGATATAAGTTATTCAGTTATAACTAAAAGCCGCCCTTCAGGTCTTTTACGTTTAGGCGAAAGGCATGAGAATTTTTCCGCCGGATCCCCCCTCGCCCAAAGAATTGGTGCATTGCGGTAGCGCGGTGCGTAAGCGTTTAATGGTCCACATCTTGAATGTGTTTGTTGCCATGCCCTCAGATAGCTTATGATGAACCTCATAATAAACCGTAGGCAATCTGTCGTTGAAAGATCCCATCGTTATCTCGGCGATCGAAAAAACCAGATTGACGTATGCCAACCTCAAGCAACAGGACTACCAAAAGTTTCTCGATGCAGAAGAGGCTCGGCTACATCTTCTAAAAAAACGGAAGGCGCTAGCATACAACTTGAATAGTGATTAAAAACTTGCATATTTACACTGAGAGAAAAATAATGGAATTAGAAACACTAGAACTGACGATTGCGGACGGCATTGCAACGGTTATGCTAAATCGACCGCCGCATAATGCTCAAAATGCACAGATGCGCGGTGAGCTCATTCAAGTTTTTGATAGTTTCAATGATAACGATGATGTTAAGTGCGCGATCGTTACAGGTAAAGGCAAGATATTTTGCGCCGGGGCTGATTTAAATGAGCGTCCAAATCTTGGCGCAACACCTGGGGCTTACTGGAAGCACAATCGATTAGTGCGCGAAGCCAGTAACTCAATCATCGAATGTAGCAAGCCTGTGATCGCTGCGGTCAATGGCCCAGCGATGGGTGCAGGCTTTGGTCTGATGAATAGTTGCGATATTTGGGTGGCGTCCAATACAGCATTCTTCTCCATGCCCGAAATCAATGTTGGACTGGCTGGCGGCACCGCGATGCTTCAAAGCGTGTTTGGTAAGTCGCGAGCGCGCAGAATGTTCTTTACAGGCATGAAGGTCACGGCCGATGAGATGTACCGCCTAGGTTTGATCGAAGCGAGTTTGCCGCCTGATGAATTGATGCCGTATGTCATGGAAATTGCCACAGACATCGCAAGCAAGGCCCCACTTGCGTTGAGCTACGCAAAACAAGCGGCGCAAGTGACGGCAGTGATGCCGCGTCGCGAAGGCTATCGATTCGAGCAAAACATGACCGTTGCGCTTGGGAAAACCGAAGACACGGCCGAAGCACTCAAGGCCTTTAAAGAAAAGCGTAAGCCCGTCTATAAAGGTCGTTGATTCACATTGAAGTTGAGCAAAAGGTCGTGAAATGAGTGAGCAGATTGACTATCAAGCGTTTCGAAATGAAATTGAGGCGTTTGTTCAAAAAAATTGTCCACAAGATATTCGGAAGCTTGTCGCTGAAAATCGCAAGCTATCGCGAGAGCCTTGGAGTCGTTGGCAAAAAATATTGCATCAACACGGCTGGGGTGCACCAAACTGGCCCAAGGAGTTAGGGGGAACAGGCTGGAACCCGAAACAGCAGGCGATTTATGGTGAGGTCTTGGCAGAGAACGATTGTCCTGCCCAATACCACCACGGACTTCGGCACATTGGTCCTGTCTTGATTGAGTTCGGGAGCCCTGAGCAGAAGAGCCGCTACTTGCCAGGAATCTTGGATGGATCAGACTGGTGGTGCCAGGGCTATTCTGAACCTAACGCAGGCTCGGATCTTGCCTCACTCAAAACGCGCGGAGAGGTTCGTGGCGACACCATCATTGTCAACGGACAAAAGACCTGGACCTCACACGCTCAGGAATCAGACCTGATGTACACGCTGGTTCGCACATCAGAAGAGGCGCGCAAACAAGACGGTATTAGTCTGTTGATTATTCCAATCAAGGCCCAAGGCATTACGGTACGACCGATTCGTACGATTGATGGTTGGCTCCATGTAAATGAAGTGTTTCTGGATAATGTCGAAGTGCCATTATCTGATTGCATCGGCGATGTCGGTAGCGGCTGGAAGTATGGCAAATTTTTGTTGGCACGTGAGCGCTTGAATTCCGCTAACACTGCGCCACTATTTCAATCTCTTAGTCGTACCCGCCATTTAATTGCCGAGAAGCTTAACCAACCCAAGCATCGAGCACGACGAACGGCGCTTGAGTTACGCCTGCTGAATGTAGAGGCAGAGTTGCGCGGCATTCGCGAGCTCGGTCTCGAAGCCATCGAAGCGGTGATGAGTCAGACTCCGATCACGACACAGCCGTCGGTGTTGAAGCTCACAAGCTCGCGCTTGTATCAGACCATCACTGAAATCGGTGCAGAGGTTGTTGGCCCAGAGTTTGCTGCTCGGATGCCGCTGCAAGAGGGCTCAGCGTTTGATGAGAATGAGCAAGCGACGCTTTGGATTCAGAACTACTTTTATTCTCGCGTTCGTACGATCTACGGCGGGAGTGATGAAGTGCAGAAAAACATGGTTGCTCGCGAACTGTTTGGACATTAAGCATCATGACATTTATCGTTAAGCCAATTTTTGAATCTGAGTTCCGCGATGCCGCACTCGTTTTTGCAAAAGATGCAGACGCGGATGCTATTGCTGCTGCAGAACCGACTGAGCGGGTTGAGCTGCGCCGTGCGAAGTGGAGCGAAGCACTTGAACTCGGTTGGGCTGCGTGCCTGATACCCGAAGCTTTTGGTGGGCTGGGGGGTGCCGTCACTGATTTTTGCTCGTTGCTAGAAGGGGCTTCCCATTACGCGTTACCTTTGCCCGTTAGCTCTGGGATGGGGTTGCCCGCAGTGCTGCTGTCTACTCTGCAGTTTGCGGGTAAAGAGTCATTATTAGCAGGGATGGCTGCTGGTGCAGTCCGCATTCAGCCGGTTTGGCGTTCACTAGATCCTTATTGCAAACAGCTAAACGAGCAGACAAGCTTGTTCGCGCAGCCGAATGCTGGAGGATGGCAGGTGAATGGTCGAGTAGCCGGGGTGGAAGAGGTGCCAGCCGCTACGCACTATTTGATCGCCTGCGCTGGCGTATCGCCAAAAGTCACGAGCCCGCTACTGCTTCTGGTTCCTGCAGGATCAGATCAAGTCGAGTTTGCGCGCGAAATGCGAATCGATGGACGGCATACGGTCAGTTTAAAATTTGAAGGGCTGCCTGTGTCGGACGCACAGGTTCTTGCGCAGGGCCCCGCTCTGGGTGAGGCGCTCGATCGTACGAACGCAATGGGTACATTGTTTGTTTGCGTGGAAGCCGTGGCGTCAATGGGCTCCGTCTTGGAGCAGACGATCCGCTATTTGTCTGAGCGTAAACAGTTTGGTGTGACACTCTCAAGTTTTCAAGTGTTGCGTCATTATGTGGCGGACGCCTACGTGAGATACGAATGCTTCCGTGCTTTCGTTGCGGCACAAGCGGAATCGACGAGAACCGGAACGGCGCCAGTCGATCGTGATATTTCACTACTGAAGCTTTACCTCTCTCAGGTTGGGCCAATTGTTGCGCACATGGTGATTCAGACGCATGGCGGCATGGGCATGACAGAAGAGCTTTGGGCGACGAGATTGAACAAACGGATTTTGATGGCTAATTTTGAGTTTGGCGATGGACAGTACCACCGTGAACTTTTATCTAACTTTTCGCGGGATGCCGAGCAATATGCCTGATTTAGCTCTGCTGTTTAATCCTAGTTCGGTCTTAACTACAAGACGCCGCCCGCGGTATATCAAACCGCTACTGGTGGCGGGGCGGTGATTCTTGAGAAATATGGTGATTCGCTGCCAGATGTACACTAACCTACTCGTGATGTTTAGACAAATATAACAATGGACGAAGACGGCATGAATTCCAATAAATCTGCATCCGTAGAACAGCGTATCAATGCGATCCAGTCTGTGCTGGAAGCGCGCGGCATGGAACCGGCCGCCGCTATTGAACAAGCGCATCATCGGGCCGAAGAAGACTGGGTACCACGCAACGGTGCCCGGATCATCGCCAAAGCCTGGACTGATCCGGCGTATCGACAGCGGCTTTTGGCGGATGGTAAAGCTGCAGCTGCTGAGCTAGGCTTCGACATGCCGCCCCATCATCGTTATCTTGTCGCACTTGAAAACACCTCGAAGCTGCACAATGTGATTTGTTGCACATTGTGCTCTTGCACGGCGTTTTCGATTATTGGACTGCCGCCTGATTGGTATAAGGATCTGGAATATAGGGCACGTGTCGTCAGAGAGTCTCGCACAGTACTCAAGGAAATGGGTCTTGATCTGCCTGCGTCCACCGAGATCAAAGTGTGGGATACAACCACGGATACCCGATATATGGTCGTTCCACATCAACCTCCAGAAACAATCGGCTGGCCAGAGGATCGGCTTGTGGAAATCATCACTAAAGAATCAATGATCGGCGTTGCACGCTTGATGGGGAGCTAAAACATGGACGGTGTACACGATATGGGCGGTCGCCAGGGGTTCGGCGTCATCCGCTATGCGCCCAATGCATCAGTATTCCACGCAGAATGGGAAAGAAGAGCAAATGCGCTCTACGGTCTGGCTGTTCGCCATGGCATCTTTAACATGGACGAGTATCGTCATGCCATTGAGCGCATGTCGCCATACCATTACATGTCAGCAAGTTACTACGAGCGCACACTGACTAGCCTCGCGACGTTGCTCGTCGAAAAAGGAGTCACGAGCCGGGAGGAACTTGAAAAGCTTGCAAAGGGGGAATTCCCTCTCGCAGGACCAAGCGCTGCGGGTCGCAGCAACCTGCCTGAGCGGCAGCAGTTCAAGCCCGGTGACCGTGTACGTGTGCGCAATGAGTTCTTCGCCGGGCATATCCGTATGCCCGCCTACATTCGCGGCAAGCAGGGTATTGTCGTGCGAGAAACACCTGTCTACCCATTACCCGATGCACATGCCCACGGCATTCAAGCTGAGGACGAACCGACATACGATGTCGCCTTTCGCACTGAGGACTTATGGCCCAATGCGTCGGACTCTGCGCAAGTGCATGTCGGAGTATTCCAAAGCTACTTGCAAAAAGAGGACTGAGCGCGACAAGCTACAGCAGAGCATGCTGTAGCAGCCGATACAATGCGCAACGCAGGCAGTCAGTCAGTCAGACAGTCAGACAGTCAGTTTAAGCGGCTCTAAAAAAATCGGTCATGCGGATCGTTCGCTTTGATCTTCTTGAGCTGCCTTGAGTGTTTTAGTTAGTCTATGGAAATTTTCGCATTCTTAACGACGTCTCCGACTCGGATATTTTCAGAGCGTACAAAATCAGTCAGTTGTTTTTGATTCATGAAATTAGGATCAAGACCGCCTCTCGTCAACTCTTCACGCACCTTGGGATTTTCAACGACAGCCTTTAACGCCGCAGTCAATTTGTCAGCAAGGTCAGTAGGAATATTCGCAGGTCCCAATACGCCCATCCACGAAATCCAGGATTGCACACCCTGCTCAACCATTGTCATGAGCTGTGGTGCGGCAGCCAGTCGATTTTGACTCGAAACACCCAGGATCTTTGCTTTTCCTGCGTTGTGATGAGGCAACGCAACGACCGCGGGCACAAAGACTGAATCAACCTGCCCTCCCAGAACCGCTGTCATAGCGGGTGCCGCGCCTTGAAAAGGAACATGCAACATCTGACTGCCTGTCTGAGCCAAGAACATTTCAGTCGCTAGGTGGCTTGAGCTGCCGATGCCCCAAGATGAGTAAGTCATCTTCGAGGCAGGATCTTTGCCCTTCTGGATAAATTGTTTTAAATCTCCTGGATTATTCTGGGGGTTCACAACTAGAACCAAAGGGAAAAACCCGACCATACCAATGTTCGTGAAGTCCTTATTCACATCATAGCGAGCTGTCTTGGGAGAAACCAGTGGACTCACAATGTAAGAGTCCGCAATGAAAACAATCGTGTAACCATCCGGCGCTGATTTGACCAGCATATCGGTACCGATCAGACCTGTTGCTCCGGCTCGATTTTCAACGACAACGGGTTGTCCCAATACATCTGACATGTGCTTAGCAACGATGCGCCCCAAGACATCTGAGCCACCGCCAGGAGGCCAAGGGATAATCATTCTGATGGGTTTGTCAGGGTAGCTGGCTAAGGCAAGGCTACTCAATCCTGTTGTTAAAACGACCAAAACGGCTTGCAGTAAACGTAACGCCCGAAGTCTGAAAATTTGCAAGATCATCTCCCTTTTAAGAAATATACGAGCCCACGCTAGCAGACCCGCTGAGTTAGTTTTTTTCAAGCCTCATCGCAAACAGTGCCGTCATGTTGTGCTGCAAAGTACAGTACCTGGCGAGCAAGCATAGCGGGCATGATGTTCATGATGGCATGATGACTCGAGGGCACGTGTACGATCGTTAAATTTTTAATATGCTGGCGGATGACTTGCTCTTGTGTTTGGATTGTT
>Ga0114967_10002600_pt1 | contig 15094 bp, 14 predicted proteins | sample M_130628_MF_Meta_FD_92639 | JGI IMG/M metagenome (GOLD analysis project Ga0114967, IMG submission 92639) | Freshwater microbial communities from Lake Montjoie, Canada to study carbon cycling - M_130628_MF_MetaG | ecosystem: Environmental > Aquatic > Freshwater > Lake | place: Lake Montjoie... | reverse complement strand
TAAAAAAGCCAGGAATTTAGGAACCGTTTATTCAGACAAAACAATTATGGGAAATCAATCTACGCTCAATGCGATAAACGCACATAGTGAAATATCGGTACGTGGAACTTCAGAATATTTCGCATCTATTGTGTCTAAACAAAAATTTGAGTTATCAAAAGTAGAGTCGGAATCTGCGTTTCTTGGCATGGTTAGCAAATATGTATTCGAGATAATGGTGATCTTCTGTTCATTCGTGATTTGTGCAGTTCAACTCACTATGAATTCCCCTGCACGAGGAGCTGCCGTCATCGCAGTGTTTCTGGGAAGTATCTCAAGAGCAGCTCCGGCTGCGCTTCGAGCACAGCAGACGGTCACACAAATACAAAACTATTTTGCAAAGATAACTCCAACCCTTGAATTAATGACCTTATTAAGCGCACAACGAATATTGCCTTCAAATTCGGTAGGCACATTTGACCATACTGAATTTGTTCCAATGGTGGAATTCTCAGATGTGAGCTTTAGGTATAAAGCAGGTGGCTCTTTTTCTATAAAGAATATAACTCTGGCGATAAGTCCAGGAGAGTTTGTTGCGATTCTAGGACCGTCAGGATCTGGTAAATCAACACTCATAGATTTAATTCTTGGGGCTCAAATCCCTGATTCAGGAGAGGTGAAAATATCTCACCTCCATCCCAGAGAAGCAATACTCAAGTTTCCTGGGGCTGTAGGTTACGTGCCGCAAGAGATTTCTATTTTACCCGACACAATCAGGGGAAATATTGATTTAGGGTATGGCCGTTCTACGACTAATGACGATTGGTATTTTGAGGTTTTGAACCAAGCAGAATTAAGTAATGTTGTAGATAAGCTGCCTCGAAAGTTAGATGAAGTTTTGGGAGAAGCTGGATACGGATTAAGTGGTGGCCAAAAGCAAAGACTTGGGATAGCTAGGGCATTATTCACAAATCCGAAGTTGATGATTCTGGACGAAGCAACAAATGCACTTGATATAGAAACTGAGTATGCACTCACCAAATCATTACAGGAAATTAGAGAGAATAAAACTTTCATTGTGATCGCGCACAATTTAGAAACTATATTGAAAGCCGACAAATTCATCTTCGTGGACCACGGTAATGTCGTGGTCACGCAAAGTTTGGAGGAATTAAGAAAAAGGGTTCCCCGCTTTGAAGTAGTAGCTAACCTAAAAGGTATGTAACTATGATTTGGAAACTACAGCCAAAATCAACAACAATCGCGATGATTTCGATGTTACATACCAAAAGTTCCACACTTCTGGGGTTGAATGCATCAGATCCTTCACCGAGATCGATGAAGAAATTCCTACCTCAAAATGCCGTTGTGCTTGACATAGGCGCAAACGAGGGAGATTTTGCAGCTCTATGTAAAATGGCATGCAAGAGCGTCAAACTAGTTGTCGTTGAACCCCAGAAGGAAATGGAAGAGAAACTTCTAACAATTCTTGGTCCTGATGACTTATTCATTTGCAAAGCAGCATCGAACTTTATTGGAGTTTCTGCGTTTAATCGGAAAAGTATTGGAGATCGCAAAGCATCTCTTTCGTCCGCTAAGGATCCACTTAACATGAATGTAGAGGTAACTTCGGTCGATCAAATCTGTGAGGAGTACATTCTGAAAAGAATTAATCTTTTGAAAATAGACACTGAAGGGAATGACTTTAGGGTCCTCTTAGGTTCTGAGGAAAGTATTGACAAAGGAAGCATAGACGCAGTTATGTTCGAGATAAGCTACCAGACCTTTATGAATGGGTTCACACCTCAGGAAATAGAGGGCTGGTTAAGGAACAAGGGCTACTCGAAATTCTACAGAGCGACCAAGCGTCTTGGATTTATACCGGTTGCTAAACTCCACAACTATAGAGCTGAAACACAAAACATATTAGTAACCAAAGAAACTAGAAATTAATCCAAGCCGAAATCACTCGTTAGCGGCAGAACGAAACTCCTATTGGCTAATTCCAAGTATTTTTCTCGAATCTCAGAAGCGGACAAAGCGTTCAGCTGACTCCAATGATTCACCCTCCAAAGTGGGTAATTTTCTTGGAAATGTGGCGTCTCTGAGTCAAGAACTATAGGAATAGCCCCTGCATAAAGTGCCTCCCAGGTGCGGTAGCAATCTGGCCCCGCCCCAGGAGGTGAGATCACAAAAAGGTATCGACCGTATGTACGGAATAAATCAGTTGAGGGTATTTGATTCACCCAATCTACATTTTTTGAGCCTTTGAGCTGCTGAATTACCAATTCTCTTGCCGATATATTTGTTGAGCAATCAAAATTCATCAAAATTAATGCGCAAGAATTTACTTGTTTACTTTTGAAAATGTCAGTTGTTGCTATCAAGTCTAAGTAACCACGTTTGGAAACGAGGTTCGGATTAATCCCCAAAGGTAGGGACCTAACTTTTTGCGCAATCGAGGGAGTACCGAGTAAATTATGAATGAACATATTCCGGAAAGGAATTTCAATATCTTCAAAATCTTTATGTAAAAAGAAATTGTTACCACGAATTACAAAAACATCCCAATTGCTTACATTCACATTGTTGCGAATTACATAATCATAAAACTCTTCAATTCTTGGTGTGTAAATAGCTACCACTGCGTCCTTGCCAGAGATTGAATTGATTTTTTTATGTTCATCGCTTATCAAAGTTCCACGTGCAATAATCAGATCACTCTTGTATAAAATGTGTGAACTTGATAAAAAAGGTGAAGTATTAAAAGGAATATCCTGCGTGATTTTTTCCTTCAAGCCTATCCGAGCTCGCAATACTTTAATTAATATTCTTCTAAGTCTCAAGGCTCTATTCATTGATCCTGCTGGCATTTTCCTCAGAGCCCAGAGCCATTGATGTATGCCATCAGATGGAATCGGAGCGTAAGGTAAAGATTTCATAGAATCCAAATCGTACACTGACCATAGAATCTCCCAACTCTTCCTGCAAAACTGTGTATATTTCTCCAGAATCACACCTAAAGACAGGATATCCAATGAGGACAAGCGAACTTTTCGATGCAAATCCCGAGATTAAGCATCTTGCAATCCAAGTACCAGACTCAGTTTACTTTATTGCAGAAATTGGCATTAATCATAATGGTGACATTAAATTAGCGAAACAGTTAATTGATGTAGCGGTTGCAGCTGGGTGTGACGCGGTTAAATTTCAAAAGAGAACTGTAGACACTGTATACACAGCAGATGAACTTTCGAAATTTAGGGAAAGCCCTTGGGGAACCACCCAAAGAGCTCAAAAAGAAGGATTAGAATTTGGAGAGTCAGACTATAAAGAGATAAACAAATACTGCCTAGAGAAGAAAATAGAGTGGTCTGCATCAGCTTGGGATCTGGATAGTCTGAGTTTTGTGGAGAAATTCAATCCGCCATTCCACAAAATCGCCTCCGCATTAACAACGAATCTGGAATTTGTTGAAGCGGTCGCCAAGTTAAATCGACCAACTTTTATGTCCGTTGGAATGTGCAACTATGAACAAATTGACCAAGCAGTCGAGGTATTTAAGAGATTAGGTACAAAACTGATTTTGATGCACACAGTTTCAACTTATCCGTCAAAATTGGAAGATTTGAATCTATTGATGATTCCTACTTTACGTGAAAGGTATTCAATTCCAATCGGATATAGTGGACATGAACCAAACGTATCTCCCTCAATTGTCGCTGCCGCACTCGGAGCTGTTGTGATTGAAAGACACATCACTACTTCAAGGGCAATATACGGGTCTGACCAAGCAGCTTCGCTGGAGCCGGCAGGCTTAAATAATTTAGTAGGGGCTCTGAAGAAGATTTCAGTTGTCCGGGGAACAGGTGTCAAGGTCCAAGTTGAAGGAGAAATTGAAGTGGCAAGCAAGTTGAGGTATTGGGAGAAGAATTAAGGCTCAACAATTGCAGCTAGCTTGTGCGCCAAACGCAGGTCTTCAGGAGAGTCGACTTGCAAGGTTGTGAGCGGGTCTATGAACACAGGTATTGGGACACCACAAAAACGAGTCCCTTGCGTAAGGAATGATCCCACTGGAAACAAATAGAAATTGCCCGTTTCCATCGCAGTAGGAGGTAGCTGCTGCCTCATTGTACGTTCATTCTTGGTATGTCCTAAAGGTTCCCAAAAATCAGCGTTTTGTGTCCACAGAAAATTATGAAACGGAACTGCAGAGAAAACAGAATTATCTTGGGTTAACATTCCCATTCCACGAATCAGGTCAATAGACTTCGTGAACGGACTAGTTGCCTGCAGAAAAGCGACAGAGCTGACCAAAAATTCACCTTGAAGAAGAATCTCTTCCAGTGCATGATTTATGGCGCTCTCACTTGAATTCGTGTCACCAGAAAGCTCAGACGGACGGTTGATAACTCTCGCACTCAACCTGACTGTGGCTTCGGCTATCTCATGATCGTCTGTAGAGACGTAAACATGTTCGATACCCGCATTTTTCGCACAGTTTATAGATCTCTCCAGCAAAGAACTGCCCTGAATCCTTGACAAATTTTTTTTTGGAATTCCTTTACTACCACCTCTAGCTGGAATTATTGCAATGGTTGTCAATTAGATTTCTCCAAATCCATGAGTCCCTCAACAAGCGACACCACTCTATCTGCATACCGAGTATTGAAAGAAGGTAAAATCTGTGGGACTAGATTCTGTTCTCCTTTACAAGCAATTATGTCAATTAATTGACTCTCAAATTCTTCCCATGAAGTTACTGGGAAGAAGCCACTGACTTCTTGCAACTCCAAAAAGTGCGTGTACTCCGACAACGGCAGTTCGGCGCTAGGCTCACTCGTCCAGTTTAGAGAAACCACAGGCGTACCGAGGGACAACCCTTCAACGATAATTGATGAAAGAGGTGCAATTATAAACGCTGCTAGCTTACAAAGATTCTCTAGCTCTTCAAGCGGTTCGGATTTATAAAAGTTACTTTCTAGAGGACCGCTAAATGAAGAATCCAACTCCACGCGTTCTAACTTCTCAATTACATCTACTATTGAATTTTGACTAACCCGAGACAATGGATGTGGACGGTAGATAATGTGCAAGGGAGACAGCTGTTTCCTATCTAACATTAAGCGTAAGTCAATCAACGCGGTGAGCTCGTTAAACAAAGGTTTCCCGGATCCAGCGAAAAGTATAAACGCTGGTCTTGATTGAGGGGAAGGTCTCTCATTTGGCCGAAATCTTGCTGAACCAACATGACTCACAATCCGTGGACTCATTGAATGAATTTCTAATGCATCTCTGTGCATATTTGGCCCCCAAACACCCAGTGCGTTAGGAGAACTTGTAAAGAGAGATTTAGAGCTCAAATTATCCCAATTATCAATTACGAGAGCTGCCTTAATTCCTAATCTTCTCGACTTTTCCAACAAGATATCTTCAACTCCTGAGAACGCGCCCCCCGAAAAGATTAAAACGACCTCAGGCCGAACCTTCACCAATACTCGATTTAAAGATGGCCACCAAGACGAACACTTTTTTAGAGTCCTCTCTAGCGCTCCCCGTTCTTTTGAGAGAGCAATTAATACTGCTAAGAATGTTCGAGGCCTCCAGAAATATCTCAGTATCAAGAATCTATTTAGTCGCAGACTATCTAATTCTTGAATGCCGATTCCCATTGTTTTTGAGACCCGAGTTTCAAAACTTTTGACCTGTGTGATTTTTCTGATTGAATTTACATTTAGAAGCACTTCTCGGATGCGCCTTCCTAAGATGCCTTCATTGAAGTGGAGTAATTGATAATTTCCTGGCAGTTTTGCAGACTTCTGGCCTAAAAGAGTTACACTATATTTCTTTGATAGTTCTAGCAGGGTGTTAGAAGAATCAACTACAGAAATCAGGCGCTCGATGGGCAGCACCACCAGGAGCTTTTTCTTATTAGGATCCATAGGTATTTATCATATGATAAAAAAGTCACTTAAAGCGGTCACCTATGTAATGGTCACCTGGTGTCCGCGGGGATTAGTAGTTCTAATGGCCAAGCTAATCCGCAAGCATGACAGATTGCAGCGCCTCTTTGATCCCAATGAAATAAGAAAGCACTCTAGCAAGAATTTCAGACCAAAGTTTATTAAAGCAAAAGGTATTCATGGCGAAAAGCTGTACGTGGACTTTAACGACCACATAGGATATCGATATTTTCTTCTTGGATTCTTCGACAATGTCCCCTTTGAAATTTGCAAAAAATTGGGTTTCAAAAATCTTGTTCTAATCGACATTGGATCAAATATTGGAGCCGTCTCAGTTCCGATAGCAATCAATGGGGCGAGGGTTGTCTCCATAGAGCCCCAGGTCACCCTAGTTAAACAGTTGATTCATAATTTTGAAATAAATTCTCTTGAGGGCTTCATAGTTCTACCAATAGCACTCGATAATGTTTCTTCTGGACAATTGCGTAATCTAAGCATTCACTCCGGCAACAATGGAGCATCTTCGCTTTATTCTAAATGGAATCCAGGAATGAGAGAATCAATCTCAAGAATGGTTCCGACATACAAATTCGATTCTGTTGTGTATCCTTTTTTGGAATCTGAAATAAATAAAGGACTTGATTTTGTAATAAAGATAGATGTTGAAGGATTTGAAAATGAGGTAATTGAGGGAATGACTAAGTTCATTCGAGAAAATAGACCTTTGTTGATATTGGAACATAGGCCAGATTTAAACGTCTTAACGAAATGGCCAGAGGAATTAGCCAATCAGAATTATTCTTTTTTCGGAGTAAAACTCGTAAATGGGATTGATGGCATCAAGAAAGTTAAGTTAGTGGATTTTGATTCAAATAGGAAATATGAAAACGTGCTGGGAATTCCAATAGAGAGAAAGCTCTTATTCGAATCTAAATTTTTGTAGGTAGTTTTGGTAGGAATATGATTCAACACTGCTTCTGGTAGAAAATTTGGAGTGAGCTGCTTTATAAAGAGCTATCCTCACTTCCTCTAAATTGCAGTTGGTAGAGATCAGATAACCATTTAGCCCATCTTGGATCAGGTCTGGAGCATAACCGGTCTCAGTGACAACAGGAATCAGATCACAAGCCATGGATTCCAGTAGTGGCAGAGGCCCACCTTCCTGGATTGAGAGAGATAGAAAAATACTAGAAGCCTGTAAGCACTTGATGTATTGCGAGTAGCTGTATTCAATATAACTGAAATTTGTGCAAGAGAGTAAGACTTCAAAAAATTCAAAGCGATCCCACTCTTTACCTACGAGGGTAAAGTTAAAATCAGGTGAATTTGAAACTAGGGCGAGAATCAGCAAAGGGTTTTTTCTTTCAGCAAAGGATGAAACCAACAAGACTGAATTCTGAGTTTTCTCAAAGTACCCAGGATTGAATTTTTCGAGGTCTACTCCCGTGGGCTGAACTTCTACCGTGCACCGAATACCTGCAGCTTTCAAGAGAATCGATTCAGAATTGTTCAGCACGACAATCTTTTCACAAGAGTTCAACAAGTGTTTTTCTCGGCCGGTAATCACGCTATTGCTATGCGTGTATAAGACAATAATTCGTTTAAACATAAATCTAAACAATTTAGCAATCATCCAGAAACGAAAGTATGTGTTCTGATTAACAAAAATTAATCTCGGGCTCCAAATCGACCATAACAATGCGATTAATCTAGAACTTGCGCTGAGAAAATCTACTTTCAGCAGTCTGTTCGAACCTTCCGCCAAAGCAGTTATATCTCGAGCATTTCCACCGAGGACCCAGTTATCGAACTTCAGATCTGTGATAACCAGGGCTTTTCGGACAGGGCTTACTGCAATCACATTTCGTTTTCACAAAACTCTGATAAAACGTGGATGAGCCATAGATGAACTTCTTGAATGGTAGTGGTCTTTGTTGACGGAACCCTAATCGTTGTCCATCTTGCATCTTCAATTGTATTTTGCCCCGTAAGCAAATAAGTTCGGCAGCCAATCTCAGAAGAGATTTTGAGCGCCTCAATTACATTTGGGGAAGTTCCTGATGTTGAAAGTCCAATCACGCAATCTTTGTCTGTAGCCAGACCTTCAACTTGCCTTGAAAAGACTTTCTCAAACCCGTAGTCATTCCCTATTGCTGTTAAATTTGAGCTTGAATCTGAGAGCGATATTGCCGGCCAAGGGTCATGATCTTTAGAGCAACGACTTATTAACTCGGTCGCAAAATGTGAAGCTTCGGCCGCACTCCCGCCATTTCCGAAGACAATCAATCTCCCTCCTTGCTTGAGAGAGCGAACGATATCTGCACCCAAAGATTCAATAACTGCTAAGAAATCTTCATCATTTAGTCCAGAAAATGCCTGCTGATGTCTTTCAAGTGCTTCTATAAAACTGTATTTAGCCACTTACGTAGAATAGCATTTTGGGGGTTCGTGCAATAGATTTAGGTACACTCTCGGCGTGAGCCAAATACTTATTACAGGAGGCGCCGGTTTTCTAGGCAGCCACCTAGCCCGACTTTACATAAATAAGGGTAGCCATGTCACTGTTTTGGATGATCTTTCGACTGGGTCTAAATCCAATTTGGTTACCATAAGTGATCATCCTAACTTTGAATTTATTGAAGCTGACGTAAGAGATCCTATAAATGTTCAAGCAGATATCATTTTCAATTTTGCATGTCCTGCCTCACCGGTACATTACCAACACGATCCCGTAAAAACTATGGAAACAAATGTGTTAGGGATGTCGAACGTGCTTAAGTTAGCGCTGGCTAACAACTCACGAGTTGTGCAGGCTTCTACTAGCGAAGTTTATGGCGACCCTCATGAATCCCCTCAAACTGAAACTTACTGGGGAAATGTAAACCCTATTGGTATTCGCTCTTGTTACGACGAGGGTAAGCGAGGAGCGGAGACCCTTTGCTATGACTATCGCAGACAGCACGGTTTGGATATCAGGGTCGTTCGAATATTCAACACATACGGTCCTAACATGGCGGTAAATGATGGGCGGGTGGTGAGTAATTTTATTGTCCAGGCCCTTACCTCACAGAAAATTTCACTATATGGGGATGGAAAACAGACTCGAAGCTTTTGTTATGTCCAAGACTTAATTGAGGCAATTGATAGCGTTGCGAATACTTCCAATGAAATCGAATCACCAATAAATATAGGTAATCCTAGGGAAATGACAATTAAGGAGCTTGCCGAGACAGTTACAGGATTAATTGGAAGTGATTCCGTAATTGAGTATCTTCCGCTCCCCGCAGATGATCCAAAACAACGTCAGCCAGACATATCAAGAGCCAGAGATTTACTTGACTGGGAACCAAAAATTTCACTTGAGGATGGGCTAAAGGCCACAATAGAATATTTCAAAGATAAAATTTAGTATGTACAAAATCTTACATATAGTTACCACACTCGAAAGAGGTGGAGCTGAAAAACAGTTACTAATTCTTGCTACCAAGCAAGTCCAGGCAGGTAATCTCGTAGAGATTATTTTCCTGAAGGGCAAAGGAACATTGACCAAAGAGTTTGTTAATGCAGGATGTACGGTGATTAGCGATTGCGCTAACCAACCTATTTCGTTTCAATGGAAACTTGTTCAACGCAAAATAAAAGAGAATTATAATGTGGCCCATGCGCACTTACCTCTTGCAGAAGTAATTCTATCAATGTGCAGTAAAAAGGAATTAGTATTTATTGCTTCACGACATAATGTCGAACCTTTCTACCCAAAATACGACAACATTCTCTCATCCATTCTCTCAAGAATTGTAACGGCCAGATTCGATGGCGTTATCTGCATCTCAAATTCAGTTTTCAAATTCCTTGTTTCGAGAAAAGAAGTGGCTCGAAAAAAAATGCACACGATTTACTATGGAAGCGATAAAGCAAACATGAGCCTAAGTTCACACCGTGTTCGAGGAGAAGACCTAAGTGAAATTAAAATTGGAACTATTGCCCGCCACGAACCACAAAAAGATTTAACAACTTTGTTATCAGGAGTAGCCCAACTGGGCATAAATGAAAACTGGCATTTGACTATGGTGGGTCAAGGTTCGTTAAGTGCAGAGTTACACAGTTACGCAGAGCATTTAGGAATAGAAGATAGGATTAACTGGATTCAAGAGTCTGCAAATATTGCTGAGGTTTACAATGACCTTGATATCTTTGCCCTCAGCAGCTTGTATGAAGGTCTCGGACTTGTACTAGTCGAAGCGATGCAATTCAATATCCCAATTATTGCGGCTCGGAACTCAGCAATTGTGGAAGTATTAGGGAAAGAATATCCCTACTTTTTTGAGACATCCAATATCGAGGATTTTTTTGCCGTTTTAACTAAACTGATTCACGATTTGCGCAACGGATACGAACCAAGTTACCGAGCACAACTGTCCAAGTTTGATCCAGAAAGTATGCAAGAAAATATGATTAGGTTCTACAGAAGGTGCAAAAAAGTATGAAAGTAATGATTACAGGTATGGCCGGATTTGTGGGATATCACCTTGCAGCCACCCTCGCTCAGAGGGGGTTTGAAGTTACAGGGGTAGATTCTCTGACTGATTACTACCCTGTTTCCCTTAAAAAATCGAGGTTAGCGAACCTTGAATCTGAATACCAGATAAGAAATTTTCGCATAAATCTCACTAATAAAGAACACGCTGATAAGTTGTTTCAGAAAATCCATCCTGATGTAGTTGTACATCTTGCCGCGCAACCTGGGGTGAGACTACCAGTCGATAAGTATTCCTACTATGTAGAAAACAATCTTTTGGCCTTCTTCAACGTTGCGAGTTTGGCACTTGGAAATTCTTGTAAGTCATTCATCTATGCCTCGTCCTCAAGTGTTTACGGAAATACTACTAACTCTGTATTGGATGAAGGGACCACTCACACAAAACCAATTAGTTTTTATGGATCAACAAAATTGAGCAATGAAATACTTGCCGATACCTTGTTCAGTAACTCAAGCACTAAAGCACTCGGACTTCGTTTTTTTACGGTTTACGGTGAGTACGGACGCCCCGATATGGCTTACTTCAAGATTCTTTCCTCACTGTTAACCAATGAGCCGTTCAAGTTATTTGGAGACGGACTGGCGGTACGGGATTTTACTTATGTTCAAGACGTAACTAATTCAATCCGAGAGTTGATTGATTGGACGCTGATTTCACAAAGGTCTTCTCATGAAGTTGTAAACATCGGAGGTGGCAACCCATATTCAATGAACACGATGATTGAAGTAATGGAGAACATAACTGGCAGTAAATTGGAAGTCATAAGCCAACCTGCGATTAATGGAGATGTATTGAGAACTTGCGCAAGTACTAAGAAATTGGAGCAGATGATTGGATCGCACCCGACGACTCAATTAACAGAGGGGCTTGAAAAATTCATTAGTTGGGCTACCGCCGATACGATTTTGCCTAAATTTCTGAGAAAATGGAGTCAGCATTGAGCTTGAGGGTTGGACTAGTCACGGGCATATTTCCTCCAGACATAGGAGGGCCTGCAACATTCATTCCCATGTTGATGACCGAGCTTGAATTATCGAAAATCAATTACACAGTTGTCACTCTGTCTTCTCAAGGCCCAATTTTCTCAAAAAAGGATTCAAATCTGGTAGTTAGAATTCCCCGCGCTTTGCCCAAACCATTAAGGATGTTGTTCACGGTAATAGTAATATTTTGTCTTTCTTTCTCAGTGAAAAAATTCTATGTTAATGGTCTTTATGAGGAATTTACTTTAGGAAATCTTTTTTTTAGAAGCAGAAGTGTTGTAAAGATTGTGGGCGACCCAATTTGGGAAAGATTCAGGAATAGAGTTAATTCCCATGTTGGAATTGCCGATTTTGACCATCGAGGAATGAGTCTTGTCTGGAGATTACAGCGAGTTCTGCTTAACTTTAGCTTGAATCAATCCAGTATTTTGGTAGTACCAGGCAAAGAATTGAAAAAAGTGGTTGAGTCCTGGGGCTTGAAGCCTAAAGTCATTCATATAAACAACGGTGTGTATCTGCAACCGACGCTAGATCAGAAGCGCACTGATTGTGCAATAGTCGTTTCACGGTTGGTGAATTGGAAGAACATCCACAAAGCAATAGTCGCTTGTCACACGTCGGGTATTCCACTCTTGATATTTGGCGACGGACCAGAACTCGAAAAACTCAAGGCAATTCAGGAATCTCTCGAGTCTTCAACAGAATTCTTTCCAAGTTTAGGTCGTGCAGAGACCATCGAGATGATGGGAACACATAAATATTTCTTATTGCTGTCGGAGTATGAAGGACAATCATTTGCCTTGCTTGAAGCAATGTCAATGGGAATGGTTGTGGTGGTATCTGACATCACGGCGAATACAGACGTAGTGGGAAATGAGCTAAATGGACTCGTAGTAAATGCAAGTAGTCAAGAAGATATTAATCAAGCTCTATTAAAGGTATCGCAGAACACGCTCCTACAAGAGAGCATTAAGGAAAATTCGCAAGAGTACATAGTTAGAAATCATGATTTCCGCGAGCTTGCCAAGTTACATATAGATCTGCTGATAAAGGAAGCATAAAGTGGCTAAGTATTTAGTAATGATGGATCCGATAGGGATTGTTGCTTCGGATCTGGAAAACATCCTGGAGCGCCAGGAAATCTATTTATCAAGAATGAATTTTCTAACTGATTCTGGATACCACTTAATTATCGTCACCCGTCAATGTCAAGTTGAACGTACTCCACCCAACATTGAAATCATTTCGATACCATCAAAAACAAGATTCTCACCAACTTTCCTATTTAGTGCCTATAGGAATCTGAAACCATTGAAAAATCAGATTTCTTTGTTTATAGCGGGAGATCCCTGGGAAACGCTTCTAATGACATTTCTAGTGAAATTGTCTTTATCAAGGGAAATACCTATTCAAGCTCAGTTACATGCTGATATCGGCGACCCTAATTGGGATGAGGGAAACTACATTCGGAAAATACGAAAGTATCTGTTTCCACACCTTGCAAACCTTGCATCAAGTTTTAGATTTGTCTCCCAGGGACAATTGGATCGTTGTAAGCACCTCTTAAACAGTAAGACGGATTTGGTCATTGCCCCCGTGCCATCTCCTGAAATACTATTGGGCGAATCTGTGGGAAATCATGAGCGAACAAGAGCTATCGGATTCTTGGGCCGCATTCATCACGATAGAGGTCTAGAAGATTTCACGAGATTTGCGATGGCAGTGAAGTCGCGTTATCCGGAAGTTAGTGTCGTGGTTGCAGGGGATGGTCCTAGCAGAGAAGAATTCCTAAATGCTCTGGAGAGCATTCCAATCGAAGTGGAATACCTGGGGTCTATCTCAGGAGCACAAAAGAAAGTTTTTTGGAGAAAAATAGGGGTTCTTGCGAGTTTTGCACCGACTGAATCATTCGGTCGCTCAATTCGAGAATCCTTATTCAACTACACCCCTGTAATTGCCAAAGAATCTCCACAGATATTAGAACTCCAAAGGACGTTTGGAGAAGAATCAATCGCTATTCTAGGAAAATCTCCGACCGAGAATGCAAATAAATTTGCAACAATCTTGGAGGCTCAATTTTCCGAAAGCGACATTTCAGTCCTAAAAAAGGAACAAGTTGAGGCCGTAAATCGCTTGTGTGATTCATGGATGAGAATAACTAACTAGTGGGGACTGGTAGATGCCTAATCTAATTCTTTTCAACATTGAAACAGATGAGAATAGTAAATACCTCAGCGCAAACTTAGACTGGATAGAAAGCCTAGCAACCCAATTTGATCTGGTTAAAGTCTATTCCACGCATGTGGGAAAATTCACCGTTCCTTCAAATGTGACAATACGGGAATTAGGTGGTGGCAGCATATTTAAGAGAATGCATGGTTTCATTAAATTAATCAAATGCATGTTGATGATAATCAAAAATAGAAAAGACTCGATTGTTTTCTATCATATGGTCACAAGAGTACCTACCATTATTTCACTACCGCTTAAGTTGGTAGGAGTAAAACAAGCATTGTGGTACTCGCATTCCTCAAAATCACTCTCGCTCAAATGGGTGGTGAAGAATGTGAACTACATATTTACTCCAACTAAATCATCTTTCCCGATTGAGTCTTACAAGGTGACTATATCTGGACAGGGAATTTCATCTAAGAGTTTCTCTAACTTGCAAAAGAAATCAAGAAAAGGTGTGATCTCAGTTGGGAGAGTTGTCCCTATAAAGCAAATAGAGCTCTTCATTTCTGCATACAGTTGTTTATCAATTAAAGAAAGAGAAGAATTCTCACCACTAACCCTCGTGGGTGATCTTGAGACAGATCAAGCGTACCTACATGGGTTAAAGGAAATGGCTGCAGCGTCTGATCTAGAATTGAGGTTGGTCCCACAGATTCCTAGGAATGAATTAATCGACCATTTAAACGATGCGAAGTACTATTTCATGGGAACTCCGAAATCCCTTGACAAAGCTGCAGTTGAAGCCGCAATGAGTGGGTGCTTGGTGTTAACCCAGAACCCAGACGACCTTCAGTATCTGGGACTCTGTAACTTCTGGAAAAAGTATGAGAACGAGGTGGAAGCGGGATTTGTCCCTCAAATGCAGATTTTTTCAACATTATCTGTTCAGGAATTTATGAAACTTCATCAAGAGGTGGCTCTTGAAGCGAGAAAAATCAACAACATAGATGCGCTAATGACGAAAATTAGCAGAAAAATGAAAGCATGATTTCAAAGGCAATTCTTCTCGTTCCCAACCGGATGCCCACAGAAAAAGCCTATGGAGTGACAATTTCAGAAACTCAAAAAGCTTTTCGCCTGCTGGGAATTACATGTCAAATCTGGTGCACATCTAGTTCTAAATCAATTTCTCTTGTAGACGGCGAAATTTTTCGGACTTTGACTCGCAACTTTAAGAGCCCGAGATTTCGGATATTCGAGAAATTTTCTTTCCAATGGACTCGGATGAAATTCATATCCTTGGCATTGATTAAGATTGACAATAATGCATCAACTTTGGTTTGGACGCGTGACTCGATAGCTGCCTTGCTTATACTCAGATTTAAGAGGAATGTTCGGGTGGCTCTTGAACTGCATCACCCTGTGGGAAGAATTGACTCACTGCTCATTAAAT
>Ga0114967_10002599_pt1 | contig 15095 bp, 1 predicted proteins | sample M_130628_MF_Meta_FD_92639 | JGI IMG/M metagenome (GOLD analysis project Ga0114967, IMG submission 92639) | Freshwater microbial communities from Lake Montjoie, Canada to study carbon cycling - M_130628_MF_MetaG | ecosystem: Environmental > Aquatic > Freshwater > Lake | place: Lake Montjoie... | reverse complement strand
CGCTACTTTGACTGCTGTGGCCATACCGTTTGCGGCCAGTGTTCTTGTGCCTGTACTTGTGCCACCCGCCAATCTCAGTGTGTCTGTAGCAATAGCAATACTCACTGTGGTAGCACTTGGTCCAGCAATAAATGTAAGAGTAGTTCCTATTGGGTATGCCACAGTACCGTTAGCCGGAATAGTTATTGTCTGACTTGCTGTGGTTACATAAATGTGTTTGCCCGCATCACCTATAGCTAAAGTAGCTGTGGTAGCAGTGGCACTTTGTGGCAAGCCCAAGTAACCCAAACTTGAAGCTGTGCTTGCTGTGGTAGCTGTTCTAGCAAAACCAGTAATAGGTGCATTGCTTGCACCAATAGTCAACGCGGTGGTTGCGGCACCGGCAAAGTTAACTGTGGTTGCAGTGGTATTTAATAAATTAAAACTTGTACTACCAGTTGTGATGTTAGTGGCAATGACTGGCGTTGTTAATGTGCTGGATGCTGGTATAGTTAAAGTAGTGCCAGACGCAGTGATAGTTGCATCGCCTAATTTAATTGAGCTGCCGCTTAGATATAAATCTCTAAATTTATAAGTTACAGATCCAAGATCATACGCAACATCGGTATTTGGAACTAAATGTCCAGCAACGGTAGTGGCACCCAGCGTTTTATTTGTTAATGTTTCAGTACCTGCTTGTGTTGCCAACGTACCACTTGTTGGTAGAGTTACACTAGTAACGGCGCTAGCAATCAGTGTGATAGCATAAGCACCTGAAGTAGTAAGATTGCCACCAAGTGTGATGGTCTTTCCAGTGTTTGCTATCCCAGTTCCGCCATACTGGCCAGCAATCACAGAGCCATTCCAAACACCAGTACCAATAGTTCCTAGTGTAGTTATACTGGAAGAACCAACTGATGCACCGGGTGTGAATCCCAATGCTGTTGTAACGTCACTGCTGAGTAATGTGATTGCACCTTGTCTAGTATTAAATGACACCACATTGTTGCCGCTTGGAATACGTACCCATTTTGCACCATCGTATATTACCAAGTCGCCTATGGACCAAGCAGTACTGCCGTTGCCGATATCTCTGATTCCTCCAGTACCAACAATATATTCCCAACCAGCGGCCACACCTCCAGGCAAACTGTTGCTTAATGCGGGTGTATTGGTACTTGCATCCCAATTGCCTTTGAATTGTGTAGCACTGGTTAATGCACTACTGACTGCAATAACTCCGTTGGTGATCACAATAGTGCTGTTGTCAACCTTAACCCCACCGAGCTGTGTGGTAGTTGCTGTGGCTAATCCAATGGTACCACTGGTATTATTAATACCACTAGTTGCAACTGATGGAATAATTACACCGCCCAGGGTAGTTGTGGTTGTTGCAGGTAGTGTGTATGTATTTGCCCCACTGATAACGCCACTACCATTAATAGTAATACTTGTGCCGTCAACCTTGACACCGCCTAACACTGTTGTACTGGCTGTGGGCAATGCATAAGAAGCCGCTGGTGTAAATGTCAATACTCCAGTACTGTAACTCAAACTACCCACACCACTTGCTGAATTAGTTGTTACACTTAGACTGCCAGCACCTGGTTGAAAATATGTCAACGCTGACCATGTGCTAGTGCCATCGCCTAACTTGAACTGACCGTTGGTTAAGTTAACACCAATCTCACCTTCTCCTAGAACCACTGTGCTGTTAGCAGTCCAGTTGGCATTGGTATCTCTTCTTAATTTTATTTGGGTTGCCATATTTTAAATTCTTTAATTTTTACCGTTATGTTAATCTTACAAAAACCTGCCCGCCGGTACCAGTTTTATGATATGGATAGCCCACTGCCACATTGGCCGTGGCCGCAGCCGCATCATTTGCATATGGTCCAGGTATACCAGTATAGGCTTTAGTTTGTACACTAGCATCTGGAAATGTCAACGCACCATTAGTGCCAAACTGCCATTCCGGTGCTGTGTAAGCTGCCGCATAGTTGCTGGTCTTTAGCGTGATTGGAAATGCTGTGAGATTTGCTCTTGATGCTGACCAGTATATGTCAATGCTAAATTGTCCCGGAAACCCATACACTGCATTTTTCTGAATATCAGTAATAGTTCTTACATCACCATTGGCGAAAGTGATTGAGCTGCCTGCCGCGTATGTGGTAAACACATCTTCGTTGCCAGTCCAAGCTATTCCCGCCCAGTTAACATCATACGCCTGATTAGTGCCCTGGTCATTGAGTGCAATAGTTGTCGTAGAACCAACCTGTGTTGTGCTAACACCACTGGCAATCTTACCGTTGTTGGGCAATGTTAAGACGCCACTAGAACTAAGGCTCACAGTTTGTGTGCTGTTGACTAATGTGCTTCCAGCACCAGCAGTAACAACACCACTGCCATCTATACTTAGGCCAGAGCCAATTTTGATACCACCCAATATGGATGCGGATGCTGTGGGCAAGGTGTAAGCACTGGGTATGGTGGGCTTGTTGGTCAAGTCTGTATATGAACCACTGAACAATGTGGGTTTGTTCAGTATAACTCCTAATCCACTAGATGCAGTCCAGTTGCTTTGTACCTGTGCCGCCGCCCCAGTTAACAATATTTTGTTATTGGCATCATCATAGGTCACGGTGATGTTGGTGTGACTGGCATGTGTGAACAAGGGTGCCGCATAGTCCTGCGCCAGCTCCGTCAACGCTGTGCTAGTACCACCTGTCAAGGTATACAGTTCAGTGAAGTTATCATTAATTTTTGTAAAGGCAGTACGTAGCGGATCACCCGCTTTGTCATTTGCCTTGGTACCAACATTTATATTTTGTTTAGCCATTACATTCTTCCTATAGCAACTTCAATGATACCGGCCTCGCCAGTGTCTTTGTCTTCCAATGCTTTGCCAATGATGGAACCCAGTGTTGGATTCAATGCTTTAACTGCATAACCTGGAGTGGCCGCAGTGGTCAGCATGTCGCCTTTCTTAACACGACCCACTACCTTGACTGGCACACGACCTTGCAGTGCAATTAGATTCTTTTCACCAGCACATTCACTGTTCATGCTGTAAGCCGCTGTGTTACTCACAACACCAGCCACACGAGTATCGTTAATTGCATCAGTAGTGGTAACTTCTTTATCGCCACCAAACACCAACACAGTTCCAACTTCGTATTCCTTATCGCCTTCATAGTACTCTGCCAAGTCAGCGTAGGTTGCCTGCAAACTACTGCCACTGGTCAAACTCCAAGCACCTTGGATAGATGCAGTGGTGGCCGCAGTGCCAGCGGCATCTGCTCCAGCAACCAGTGCATTGGTGTACAATGAAACTAGTTGTCCTTGACCACTGGCATTTCTCAACAAGATTCTATCAGCTGTTGCGGCCACGGTGGCTGTTATAGTTGCCGAGTTTGCCTGTCCAGTAATGGTTGCGGCATTTCCAGAACAACTACTTGAACTAGTAGCATTGCCACTTAATGTGGCAGTGATTGTGCCTGCACTAAATTCGCCTGCACTACCACGTCTAACAATGTCACTGAAATTATTAGCTGAGCTGGCATTTATAGTTGCTGAGTTTGCTTGATTTTGTATAGTGGTTGCAACAAATGTACTACCAACACCGATAGTCCATGCGCCTTGAACAGTACCAGCAGTTCCGTTGGCACCAGTGTTTAAAGTAATAGTTTTTAATGTACCACCGCTGATGTCCAGCGTACCACTGCCCACAGTCAAATTAGATGCACTGCTCAGTGTCAGCGCACCATCAATACTCCAAGCACCAGTAATTGTACCAGCAGTTGTGGTAGCCCCTGCAGTCAGCGTTGTACTTTGTAGTGTACCCAATGTGGCATTAATTCTGCTACTTGCTGACAATGCCCATTGACCAGTTAGTGTTCCACCAGTAGCAGCCGAACCACTAGTCAAGTTGATTGATTTTAATGTGCCAAGACTTGCATCAATAACACTGCCTGATTGCAGTCTCCAATCACCAACTAATGTTCCTTGAGTAGCAACAGCACCTGTGGTAATTGCTGTGGCTTTCACAGTTCCCAGTGTGGTATCCAAAGTACCAGTGGTAGTTATTACAGTATTGCCAGTGGTATCGCCCACTGCTGTTATAAAGTAGATAGGAGTACCTGCACTTGCACCACCCGGAGTACTTAATTGTAAAGTTACACCGTCGTTGTTCACACTGAGTGTTGTATAAGTTTTGATTTTTAAAGTTTCAACACTAACACTCTTATCGCTTGCAGATTTAATCAAACTGCTGGCCGCGCCGCTGGTAGTGATATTGGTTACACTGTAAGCTCTAGTTGACGGAGCAGTATATGCCAATGTCAACGCACCACTGTCAGCAAACAATGCATTTTTAACACCGTCACCTGCGGTAACAACATCACCTGCTGTGACTTCTTGTATAGTACTTGCACTGGCAGACAAGTTTCCTAAAATGCTGTTGGCACTTACATAACGCAGTTTGGTGTAACCAATGCCAGTTGATATGGAGCTTGAACTTGCTAGACTAATCCAACCACTAGACGCTGTAAAATAAGCACTGTCGAAACTGGCCAATCCTCTGTCGGCTTGTACAATACTTGCGGCATTAGCACGAGTACTGGCCGCAGTCATGGCCAACTTGCTTTGTGCAATTGCCGCCGCTGAGTTAACCATTGTGTTGGTAATTTTGTCAGCTTGAATTGCAGTGGTCAATGTTCCACTTATTGCATCGTTGTTGCGGTTATATGTAATGTTCACGTCACCGGTTGGCAGTGTGATGTTTTTCCACAATCCCTGTGTTGCATCGTATATTAAATTGTTGCCGCCCGCCAAACTTGTAAATGTGATAGCCAAATTGCTGGTAGGAGTAGTGCCAGGGCTTCCATCCAGAGTAATTACAAAATTATTACCAGCGGTAGTGAATGAAGAAATCCTCTGTCCAGTAAAGAACACGCCACTGCTTGAAACTGTTTGGCCAACTAACAATGTTCCAAACAATGCAGTTACCGTTAGTGTTGGCCCATTTAGACTTACAAAAGTTGCATTAGCACCGATGCCAGTATCTTTCAACTTAGATAAACTGTTGGTTCCTGCCACACTGTTGTCAACATAAGCTCTGTTGGCACCATCAAACGGGCTAGTTACACCAGTTTGCATGTACAGATTATTAATATAATTTGTACCAAGATTCAAGTTTGACTTCATGGCCAGTGCGCCATTGAGTGGAAGGAAACCTGGACCAATTAATGTATTAGCTGGAACTGGATTACCACCATAGTCGAGACCTAAACGTAAATCAACAAACCCACGCACAGCACTTTGTACTGGCACAATATCAGGCGCATTCTCTGTCATGGTCGAGTCAGTTGAGAATGAACTAACAACTACACCACGTTTGAATCCCAACCCGTCCAAGTTGCTCAATGCAATACTTGCCGCAAATGTCACAGTACCATTACCTTGGTCAACCTTAAAGAATCGACCCACGTTGAAAATACCATTTTCGTCTGTGCTCACATAGAACACACGACCCACTGTTTCTTCAAGTATTTGACGACTGGCGTTGGATGCAATTGATGCATTACCGTAAATCTGATTGGGATAGTTAGTAGTACTAAAACCACCAGTACCAATGTCTAAGAAATCGTGTCCAGTTGCGCGACATGTACTAATACGAACTGTAATTTGTGCAGGCGACCCAGCAGGATATCCGCCACGTAGTGTAACTGAACCGCCAGTTGGGAAAGGCTTGCTCAATCCCAAACTAGTGCTAGAACCTGTTGTGGGTTCACGACTAATAAATGATGCTGAAACTCCGGACCATGTGCCAGGATTATATTGATAACTTAGTATTAGAGTCGTTCCAGATCCAGTGCTACTTGTGGTTGCCCAGAATCCATTGTATAGTGGATTATTGTTTCCACTAACTTGATAATATGCACCATTGGTAATTGTTATAGATTTACTTAGAGTAAATGTAACAAGGTAAGGTCCCGAACCAGACTTAGTAGGAGTATTGCTTATGCCAATGCTTTCACCGTACCCAAATGCAGGACTGTAGAAATTCATACTGCCGCTAGCAGAAATCAATGTTAACGGTGCGCCATAAAGACTTGCACTGATACCAATAAAGTTTCCAGTGATGTGTGTTATGTAATAAATGGTAGTTGTTGTAACATTATTACTTGTTGTGGTTGCAGTTACCCCGCCTAACAGCGCAGAACCAGTAAACGAAACTTGTCCGCCCACTGCCAATCCACTAGTGCTACTTACTGTGACAATATTATTTGTAGCAGTAATGGTTCCTGATGCAACTGCACGATTTGCTCCGTCAGTGGTAGCAGTTTGCCATGTACTACCTGCACCTGAACCGCTAATATTTGCAGTAATATAAGTGTATACTCGACTGCTAACAGTACCTACACCGCTAACAAAGTTAGTACTACCAGTAGTTGTATTAGCATAAGTTACTTGAGTAGTACTAGCTGTTGCAACAGTGTATGTTCCGTTGTATCCTTCTGTACCTACTCCACTGATTGTGATCAATTGTCCAACAATGAACGGAATAAAACTTTGAGTTGCATATGAAATAGTAGCAGTAGTACCGTTTCCACTAACACCAGTAACTGTTATTGATTGATATTGTGCAACACTGGCGCCAGATAATATCATACCAACTGCAATAGTTCCTGACACTGTACCAACAGTTAATACACCAGTTGTTACAGCAATACTTGATGTAGACAATGTAGCTGTTGCATTTGTAGTAGCAGTAGCAGATCCCGACTTACCAGGATCAACTGGATACAACACTTTCATGGTAGTAGTTGAAACGCCACCTGTTGTAGTTGCACTAGTGCTTGGAGCATTAGACAGTGTTGCTGTAATTGCTGGACATGTTCCAGACCCGCCAGTCACTGTAACTCCAGGAGTAGCACTATATCCGTAGCCAGGATCAACAATTGAAATATTAATTGTGCCGTCAATGTTAACTGAAGCTGTTGCCACTGCTTGACGAACAGGTGCTTGTTGACCTTGTAACGTAACAATACTCACTGTTGGTGCTGAACCAAATGTGTAACCAGCACCAATACCAACGCTAGGAGATAAACTTGCAAGTGTAGCCACAGTAATAGCACTAACGGTTGCACCACTTGGTACCCAGCAACTGGGACTAACTGTGAATGTTGTAGGACTATCAATGCTTTGAATAATAGTGCCGTTTGGAATAACGGTTCCAGCTGTAGCAGAACTAACAACCATACCTACAGTTAATGCGCTGGTCGATGCAACAGTAATTTGTGTTGAATTAATAATACCAACAATTTGGTAAGCACCGTTGTATGCTGTAACGGAATTATTTGCAAGTGTCAGTGTACTATCTACAGGAGGAAATATTGCATAGTTACTGGTAACACTTGTTGCATTATAAGGAATATTATAAGTTACAATTTTAGATGTTGTACTACCCGGCAATAAAGATTGACTCACATAAGTCATTGCATTAACACTTGTGCCAATAGCACTGTTATTATAGACAGGATTTGCATCTATAGTCAAATATGCATTGCTAGCAATACCAAATGTTATTTGTCCACTAGGAGTACTCATAGGAGCTTTTGTTAGCGTAACAGTTACATCAACTTGAGTTCCGTTTGTAACAGTGCTTACAATTGCGCTAACATAGTGAGTCCCGTCAAATCCTGTACCTTGGACCAATTGACCAACACTGATAGTTCCAGCAACACTTGTAACTTTTAAATTAGTTCCAGAACTGGCAACATCATATGTTCCTACTGATGCAGTTACTGGAGCAGTATAACTAACAATTCTATGTGTACGGCCGTTCCATGCAGTTACAAATATTCCTTTATTAAGTTGGTTGGTAGTACTAGAGTTGGCAATTTCAATAATACCAATTTTTGTATCACCAACTTTACTACCTTGTGAACGAATTGAAAATGTAACAGGACCAACTGGCACAATAGTAGGAAATGCATTTAGTGTCACAGTTTGTGTGACGCCGGTCATTGAAACAGAGCTAACTGTTTGACTGCTTGGACTAATGGTGTATGTGCCTGCTAAACCAGTACTACCAGTTAACTGTGCAACAATATATGTTCCAGCGGCAGTTGTGCCTCCAGTAATACCCATTCCAACTGTTATAGTTCCAGTCAAGGAACTTGCTGTTAGTGTTGAGCCGCTAATTACACCTGTAAATGTTGCGGTATTAGTAGTAACTGTGGATACTGTTTGAGTTGTAAATCCAATTCCACGTACTATATGCCCTGCCGCAATTGTACCAGTTACATCTCTAACAGTTAGTGTAACACTGTTAGTAGCATTGCCAGCACCGCCGTATGCCACTACTGCACTGGCTGTGAAAACAGGATCGCCTTTGGTAATAGATGAAATATCTGTAATTATTTTGTAGTAATTAAAGCTACTATCAGTTCCTAAAATACTAATACCAGTACCTAATGCAAATGGTTCACCGGTTGCTTCAATCAAGTTATAAGCAATAATACGATAAATGTCACCTAAATTTTCAGAGAACTGTAAAGCTGTACTTGGTCTAACTGGTTTAACGTTGTCAATATTTACAAATTTAAAGTTTTGTAAAACACGTATAGTTACAATTTGCCCGTCGTACAGTGCATAGTTAAGACCAGTGGTGCTAGTTCCGTTATTTCCTGCTGTACTTAATTGCAATTCAAGAACATTTTGCCCAGCAATAGTAACTACAGTGTGAGTTACTGTACTGACTTCGTAACGTACTATTCCACCACCGCTGGCAGTATGATCAATCTCTAATTCAGTTTTATTCTGTGGAATATATTCCCAGCCAATGATATAAACTTTAAGAGCCTGCTGAGTAGCAGTTGGAGTCATGGCACTAGCAAATTGTCCTTGCTTGTATACAATAGCACTTTGCATCATGTTTGATTGCAAATTAGTCGAGTCCGGTAATTCGGTTATGTCAAAACCAGTTGATCGTAAACCATAGTTACCATTTGAATTTGAACCTGCAATACTTCGTAGCTGTCCACCACTCTTGGCCCAATAACCAGTGTGACAATAGTAGGTAAATGTGCTAACTTGTTCAGTTAAACCAGCATTGGCAACCAAAATACCATAGCCCAAATCGTTAACTTGAGTAAAGTCGTTGGCCAACATACTCTTGTTACCGCCCATCTCAATGTTGATGCCGATACCTGCACCACCGTTCAAATAAGATATTGTGCTAGTTTTAATAGTAGGAACAGCATTGGTAATAGTAGTGTAATCACCATTGGAGAATCCAGTGTAACTGGATATGGTTGGTAGTGTTCTGGATATAGATGAAGTGCCTGCACCACTCAATGTTGCAAATGTATTAGTTGAAGTTTGTGTTGCAGTCTGATTCATGACAACACTGCTGTAACCTAAAGGTGTTCCGTTCGAACCAGTACCAAGGGTAACACCAGAAACAGTTGTGGCACTTGGTATTCCAGTACCAGCAATTGTTGCACCCACAACTAGCGATGGATGATTTGTTGCAAGAACAGTTTGACTACCGCTGGTTAAGGATACCACAACATCGTTATCCATCAGCCCGTCACACAAGTAGTCAATAATAACGCTGACCAACTCAGTCATTCTAAGTTGTTCAGTTGAAGTTGCCGCAGGCAATGATGTGTCCTGAGTTAGCTCATTACCTGCACTAGGTGTTACTAGTGTATTGGTAATGACCTGTTGTAATACAGTATTCAAACGACCCATTGCCGCCGCACACACAATACTTTGTGTGTTGTAGCTGTTTGTTGCGGCCGCAGTCATGGCTTGCGATCCAACAGTTTGTGTGTAACTTACTGTGTAAGTACCTGCACCGCCAGCTGTTCCTGAATCTTGTGATTTAATAACAGTGTTAAAGGTAACACCTACGCCGGTGATAATTTGTCCAACAGCCAATGCACCAGTACTTAACAAGGTAACAGTCAACGTTGTTCCACCAATACTACCTGTAAACGCCGCCCCAACAGTACTGCTACTATAAAAGAATGATAATGAATGGTCCCATACAGCACTGTTTCCGCTGTACAACAAGTCATATGTTACAGCATCTACTGCGTAACCTGTGTCTCGTTGACTCTTTGCAGAACTGTATCCGCTAATAGTTTGTGTGTTATAGTTACTACTGATCCATGCCGCAACTTCGCTTTGAATAAAAGTTCTATTTGCTCGAATAATAGTTGCCGCTTTGCCTTTGTTTGAGCCGTCATTGATACCAGGATAGTTTAGCACAGGCAATGCAGATAAGCCATTGGTGATAATACTGTTTACCAACGACAAGTTAGTACTCATCTTTGTTTTGTCACCTGTTGAAATACTCAATGCATTGATAGCAGTTTTTGCATTGCTGATGCCTTGTAAGACTAATAGTTTTCCAAGGGCATTTACCACGTTAGCCGGTTGTAAGTATGTTAACCCTGCGCGAGCTGTTCTATAGTTAGAACCAATAACCATGTCTAAGTTTGTTGATTCAATTACATAGCCAAGTAAATTAGAAAAGATGCTAGTGCTTGTATTGTAAGCACCTGTTAAGTTGAATGGTGTGCTATTGTCTAACGTTAATACCACAGTACCACCAGTTACAACGCCGCTGCCGTCAATGGTCTGAGCCCAACTGACCACATCGTTCAATTGATAACGGAAACCAGACACATAGAATGCACAAGGCGTTTGTGGCGGCCTAATATCTAAACCACTGAATACACCACCGGTTACTGTAACAGTTTTACCACCGTTGGCAATGTTTGTAACAGTACCAAATAGTCTACCAGTAAATCCGTCAATGTATTGTCCGCCAGCAAATCGTCTTGCGGAACCGAGACTTCCGCTAAAGCAAGCAGATTCTTGACCATACGGCGACTTGGTTTTAATTTGACCTTCTGGGTCAAGCACCATCATGAACCCGCCGTGGCCTTGGGCTCCAAATAATTTAATACGAGTTGCATCATTAACTAAGAACACATCGATGTCCTTGTTATTTTTAGCAGGATTAGTATCTGATTCAGGCAACAACGGATTAGTCAAATAGTGACGTCCGTAATTGTCAGTTCCCCAAATATACCAGTTACTTGAAGAATAAGTTGTTATGGATGCAAATGGATAGATAACTGTACAGTTTAGAACGTTACTACTAACAGAATCAATGTAGGCTTTACCTGCTGTACCAGTTTCGCTGGATGCATCCATGAAGATTTTGCCAATCCACGATTGTAAGGCTTGCACATTATTACCAAGTGTGATAGTTATAGATCCACTGATAGCACCAATTGTAGCACTAGCGGCGGTGGTATCGTTTGCGTAATTGGTGCCAAAGTTAATTTTACCAGTTTGAATACCGTCAATAACTGCATCTCGATAGAAGAATATATTTCTCCATGGACTTTGACTTATACGATTTAACGGACGCATAATTGTACGACGGAAGTCGTCGCCACTAATTGTACAGTTAGCAGGCAGTCTAATTGGATAGTCTTCGAAGTAAGTACCGCTTTCTACGTAAATGGTGATGTTAAGAGCACTAACCGTTTCACCAAAGTCCAGTGTTTCACCCACTGCAAAGAATCCAGGTTGGGTTAGACGTAGTGTGATTGCATCGTTTGCTTGACCAAGATCAAATCCTGATGTATATGATACAATTTGTCCGTATGCATTTGATGTATTACCTAGTAATATTTTTCCTGGTATAATATCAATACCACTTGTTTCACCAGGAGTAATCTTACCACCTTGATCAACAAATCCTAAACCACCATTATTAAATGTAACAGTGTAGATGCCAGTTCCGTATGTAGCAGTTGGAGCAACTCCATATCCTTGACTAATAATGTCAGTGATGATCTTATAGTTTGCTTTGAATGTTGCAACTGCGGCAGAGTCAGCACCGCTGTTAATTCCGCTGTCATTTAATGTTTTTGTAAGGTCAATAGTCTGTGTATAAACTGATTGAAAACGTGATCTGGTTGTGTTGGTTAACACCTGACGTATTAAGTCTCTTGCAAAATTTATACCATCTAATGTTTCAGTTAGTTGTGTGCTAATAGCAAATCTTGCTGATGCATTCCTATAATAACTTTTACCAGAGTTAACACTTTGATAATTACCACCAGTTAACAAGTCAATAATCTGGCCATCAATGATATATCCTAAATCTCTAAAACAAGTTGCTTCATTGTAGGCAAAACTACCTGTGTATGTTGTGGTCAAATAATTGACTGTGGCGGCTGTAATAGAAACCTTGTTGTCAACAATAACATTGCGAGCTGTTTGTAAACTACTGTTATATGAACTTGTTACTGGATATACAGCAGTTGTTGCTGTATTATTGGCAACTATGTCTTTAATTGTTGCAAATAGTGAATTAACTCTAGTACTGGTTGCAGAACCATCTGCCCAAATACTATTTCTAACCTGGGAAGTTCCTGAGTAAACGGGACTCACTAGTGTATTTTGAGCAACTTGGACAATTATACTTTGTGCATAATTGATGGCCGCGCCACATGCTTGTGTTGATCCGTTAAGTCCTAGAATTGTTGTGATGCCATTGAACCAATACAATTGAGCGGCTCTTACAGATGCAGAATTACCAGTAGTTCCTCCGTATCCAAGATCGTACACCACTGCTTCCATTAGATACTTAAGATCTCGTTTAGATTTATCATTTATTCCTGTAACAGACGGAAAGTTGATATTCATCCATGCTACTGTTTCGTCTGCAACAAAATTCAAATTAGCAAGGATTGCTGCCTGTGCATGTTGATAACTTAATGCAAGACCCGCAGGAGTATTATATGTGGGTACCGATCTAGTAGATACACCGTATATTAACAAGTCTGTAATAACTTTAAACAAGTTACTAATGGTGCTGTTAATTGTTGCATTGTTCAATACAGGACTGTTGAGATTTGTGAATGTCACAGCTAAAGTCTGCATTGATGAAGACAGTGCTAGAACATTTGTTCTTGCAGTTGTTAGAATTACACTGGCATTACCAAATGTTTGTGCAACAACACTTGGATTTCTAGCTGTGTTATTAACAATATTCTTAATTATATTAATATTTGCAGTAATACTTGAAGCTACAGCAACTCCACCACTGTATGTTTCGTTTGTGTATTGTGTTACAGTTGTTTGATAAATTTTAACTGGTGCAGTATTGATAACAATCTTATTAGCTAAAGTACCTATATAGGAAATAAAATCTGCTGTTGGTGCTTGTTCATTTGCAGAAATTTGTAGTACGTTGTTTATCCAATATCTGTTGGCTGTGTAAATGCTTTGTGTGTTTCCGCCATACATAAAATCATAAATTAAACTGTAAACAATATATTTTATATCTTGTTGATATTTAGATTTGTTGTATGATAAATTTGGATAGTTAGCCAACAAGTATGCAACAATTTCAGCTTGTATAAAATCAATATTTTCTAAAAGCAATAATTGCGCACTTGCTTGTCCTGTGCTAGTGGTAGAAAGAGATCCAAAAGTTGGACTTGGATTCAATCCAATTGAAATAATATCTCGTATTAGTTTTGTATTTGTTGTTAATGAAGTAACAGCAGTGGGTGATGTTGGAACACCGGTTGCATTTAAAATATTCTGAATGACATTGTTCTTAACAATACTCCCGCCAGTAACCAGTGTGCTAACAAAAGAACTAGTGTAAGTTACAGATTGATTAGTTACTGCAATAACAGTAAATGTGCCGTCGTAGCCGGATGGCACCATGTTTTCAACAATGATACTGCTACCCACAACATATGGTAATGTGTCTTGTATGGCAAAGTTAAGAGTTATAGTTGATCCAGTATTGACTAAACTGGTTACAGTAATGGAACTGTCGTCTAATAAATCTACAATCTCTGCATCACTTAGCCCAGTACTTGCGCTATCAAATGCTAAACCAACTTGTAAACTTTTATAATTGGTTCCAAGTGCAAGGTCATCAGCAAGAGCAGATACAACGGTGCCAATATAAGTTTGTGTATTTGGTGTGCTGTAAGCATAATCTAAAATTTGATCTCTAGCATAATTAATACCGTCGATAATTTGTGTTAGTTGGTTAGCAATGATAGAAGAATTGTAATCATTGTATAACTTGGTTGCTTCTGTGGTAGAGTTGTACGTGGTTAAACTGGTTCCATCTATGGAACTTAGTAATAAATCGTACCCAACTCCACTAACAATATCTCCAATAATAGTAGTATAAGTTGCGTTGTCAAATATAAAATCGTTTACATATTTTTTATTTAAATAAGCAATAGTTTCATATTGAATAAATTGCTTGTTTGATCGCATTAAACTGGCAACATTCTCGTAACCAGTCACTCCACTGTTGCCACCACTGAGCACAACACTTTGCACTGTTGATTTGTACTGTGTTGGTCCCACAGTGTAAGCAATAGTCTGTCGATAAGGCCCTGGTTCAGTTGTTGACAATCTGATCAAATTCTCAGCTGCCAGACATGCCGCACCTACACTACGATAAGCATATTGCCATGCGCGACCTTCTCGACCCAATGGACTCTTAGTTTGTAAATCATCACCTTTTGTTGACACATACAAATTAGTTCCGCTGTAGTATGTACTGTTATCAACATAAAACTTTGTGGCCGCTTGTAAGTCATCAGCACCGTTTGCTTCACCAAATCCTGACATAGGAGCAGGATGATCGTTTAGAGTTAACGCACCAGTCATAGTGTCGCCTTTGCGCAATACTACGTTTTTACGGCTTACCGCTTCTGAACTTAAAAAGTTTCCTTTTAAAGTTGGGTCGTAATCTGTATTAGCTATTTGTGGAACATCGGGTTCTTCTCGAGGTTTCAACGGACCCACCACCACACCATTTGAAACTCGAACATAACTTCTATTTGCGTATCCAACATTGACTGCTAGATGATCAAAGTCTGTAGGATTGCCTGGCCACAATGCATTAAAAGCTGTGACTAAATTTTGATTTGGATCTGCCAAGTTACCAATACCAAATACGTTATTGGCATTGATACTTGCACCCAGTGCTGGTTTTGTATCTCCAATCAAACCAGCATTTGCAGAACTGATAATTAAAT
>Ga0114967_10002597_pt1 | contig 15098 bp, 22 predicted proteins | sample M_130628_MF_Meta_FD_92639 | JGI IMG/M metagenome (GOLD analysis project Ga0114967, IMG submission 92639) | Freshwater microbial communities from Lake Montjoie, Canada to study carbon cycling - M_130628_MF_MetaG | ecosystem: Environmental > Aquatic > Freshwater > Lake | place: Lake Montjoie... | reverse complement strand
CCATAACTTTTATTTTATAAATGTAATAAATGTTTTTGAGATTAGAAAATTTCAAGTGTAAGTGTTAGAAGTTTATCTTTTCTTTTATGTTCTCCATACACTCGATAAATAGATGAGGTGATACGAATCCACCTTCCATGTCTTTAATTAATTCATCTTTATTACTTAGTACTTCATCACACGATCTGAGCATGCGTTCTCGAAAGAACACGAGATCAATATCACTTAACTCTTTAATTGCTTTCGTCAATATCTGGCGATTTGTTTTGTGTAGCATAGCTTTATCTTTTTTTAATTTATTTGTGAATGCTGTTATTTGATAGTGGTTCAAAACTTTTATTTTTTGTTGAATAATGTGTTGAATATTTCTTGTCTAGCTTTTTCAGTGTCAGATCTACTTTTTCCACCAATATGCCACTCTATTACTTCGTGATCTGATATTGATCTGTATTGTTTCCAGTCATATACTGTGAACACTGTCCCGTCTTCGGTTTCCATTTCCCACTCAAAATTGACTTTGTCTTCACCATCATTACCTGAATAATTTGGTTCTCCTAATACTGATATTAAATTTGCTAAAGTTTCACTAACTACTGAATCATGGAACGATGTTCCTCCTATTGATTTGAATGTTGCTTTCATAACTTTTATTTTGTTTTTAATTATAGATTAATAATATATTCGTTAACGGCTCTCGCATTATTTGTAGCATCACCATCGTATCCACCCATGGAGAATATGGCGTGCTCGTCTTCGTCTTCTTGATTTCGACTTCTTGCATGATCTACTCTAGACTTAAGAGCTTCGATTGTGGTTTCTTCTAATCTGAATTGACCTTCGAAACCATAACATGAACAGTGTGATCCATGCATTTCGTATAACGTACCAGTCTCTTTGTCTTTGAACACAAAGAAAGAAGACGAGTCGCAACCCCAACTTCCAACCGATTCGTACGCGACGAGTACGTCTAACTTATCAAGTTCACTATACACTTCTTTTGCAGATTCCTTATCGTAAGGCTGTTGCGCATAATTATCTGCGATGTGCTGTTTTACTTCAGCTTCAGTTCTTCCTAACAAATCTTCGATTGCTAACATAGTTTTTTGTTTTATTGGTTTTTTAATTTGATTAACAGTCGCCACCATTTTCGTAGCATCTCTCACACATGGGTTTATCATTAGAACCCATATTTGAACCGCCGCCAGTGTCGCCGCATATCCTGCGACAATAACTACACATTAAATTTCTCCAAATCATTTTAATTTTTTTCATAACTTTTATTTTTGTTTAATTAATTATCTTTCTAAATCAACGTAATCACCAAAATTCTCATCAAATACTTTAATAAGATTCTCGTAATCTCCACTCATCATTTCAATACGAACCTTTTCTCGTTGCTCTTGATCAAATTCGAGTTGCTTTCCTAATCTGCTTGCATAACCCAATAACGCGAATGCATTACCATCAGGTCCTGTCAAATCAATTACCATTTTACCGTAACGTTCTTTTTTCTTTTTGATTGCCATAACTTTTATTTTTTTTGTTAGTAGTCAGAATAGGATTCGAACCTATACGGTGGATATTTTTCTTTATTGCAGAAGGTCTCGTATATATTAAACCCCAATGCGTGGAACTATCCTATGCTTATAAGACATATTTTAACCTTAAAACCAACAAGTATGCGTCTACCAATTTCGCCACCTGACTATTTTTTGATAATTGTTTATAATTAATTTATTCAGCGACACCGAACGCATCTTCCCATTCAACGCAGGTAATTCCTGTTAGTAAAAATTCTCTTTCGCTGTTAGTTAGATTTGGGAATATTGTTTGAACATATTCACCGGTCTCTCTACGCTTTTCAAATCTTTCTAGTTGATCTAGTGTAACATCAAGTTCCAATGTAGATTCTTTACCAGATAGTTGACTAATATTTGTAATTTTCATAACTAATTAATTTTATTTTAAATGATTTTTAATACTGTTCGTAATCAAAAGATGGTTCATTATTAGATTCATAACCACCGCAGAATTGCTCTTCCAATTGAGAGTCAATAATTAATTGATGCTTTCTAAAGCTGTCGTAATTATTACCGCTTATATCTATATGATTCGCCTGCCACCCGTCAGGGAACATATCAGCTACGTCAGCATCTGTCAGATCAGGATTAATTTCTTTCATCATTGCGATGTACTCGTCTTTAGGTAATTCTATTAAAGTTTTCAATTCTTTTACAGTTTTTTTACTCATATTATATATTTTTTTAAAGTGACTAATCTCGTTTTGAAGTATCTAAGTAAAAGTACTGCTTTTCTGCTTACAAAAAAATTTTTTAGCAACTATTTTCAAAAAAATATCAGGGAGAACCAATTACTTACGTATATTTTAAAAACTAATATGTAATTGTTTGTAAATCAATAAGTTGTATGCAGTTGGTATTCAGTTAGATACATATATTATAATTCTATATATGTAACTCGTTGGAAATTTATACTCGATCTATAAATTCTTCACCTTCATCGAGAATTTCAGGTGGCGATTGTTTATTATTGATATCCCCAGCGTCATCAAGTCCTAATTTTGCTAAGTGATCCATATAAAATTCATCAAGCGCATAAAAGTTTTGCACTTCTTTTTGGGATTCTTCTGTAGTCGATGTAAACGATTCGATATCTCTTATCATGCGATTTGAAAAATAGTCCAATCCCAATATGAACGAGCAGTTGTAGCAAAGCCACTTGAGATTTTCTATTCTCCAGTCTGTTCTGACTCCGTTATTGAATGCTATCATGAGTGGTTGCTTCATATCTGTCAATCTGCGCTCAGAGTGTCCGCATGCAGAGCAGCAGTATCCAAGTCGGCCGTCCTTCATTAGAAGGGACTTCAACATTCCAAGTCTCTTCGGATTGTTTAATTGCTTTTCATTAAGCATCTTATCTAAATCGCCCTTAAGCTCACCCGTCTGCCATTTCTTAGGAATTCCTTTAGACGATATATTCATATGCAGATCCCACAAAGTCTTGCCTGTCAGCTCGTCTGTGTATCTCTTAGCGTATTTTTGATATGTTACTATGTGAACTTGTAGATGTCTTGCGGCTTCTGCATTGCTGCGAGTCTTCGACATAGCTTGAAGTATGTCTTCTTCTGTGAAAGCATAACCATAATTACGAAACTCTTTTGCCATACTTATAATTTTGGATTCAACTTACATAGAAGTTCCCATAATTCATGTGGATCATTCATGATTATTTCGTTGTTGTCTTCGTCTAGCACTGGATTTATTGTTCCGTCTGGATTCACTCGATCCCAAAGATAGTAGGATATTAGTTCTGCAGCTTCTTTACCGAAGTTCATATAAATCAAAGCGTCTATAATCATTAAAAATGTTTCATCGTATTTCGAATAATCTAAACCGAAATCGATCATCGCAATGTTTGTTCTTATTATCGTCTCTTCCAATCCATTGATGATCTGAACGAACATCTCTTTCTTTTTGTTTTGTTCGGTCTTCTTTCGCCTTCTCACTACGCACTTAACGTTGAGTAAACCATCTATTGCTGTTTGAACATTTTTGAAATCGTTACTCATCGCTTTCTGTTTTAATGATTATTTTCTTTGCTGGTTTCTTTTGTATCTCAGATATTATCTCTTTTAGCTTGCTACACTTTTCGTAATCCTCGCATTCTAGATGCCACATTATACACGTTTCCAAAGCTGATATCCAATCCTTTTTGGGTATTTCTATATAGCTATCTGACGAATTTATTTCAAACACAGTAGCGTATTGCTTGTTTGCCGTGTGTGCCTCATATACTGAGACTGGTACTTGCATTTTTAGAAGATCTTTGAGTTGTTGCGATTTCGCGATGTCTTCATGAGTAAGTTCGTGGACATTGTCGAATAGTGCTCTAACTGTTTTTCTTTTTGCCATAACTAATTTTTAAATTATTTATTCTCCTTTTAATGCTTTGATCAATACTGTTGATATAGATTGCAACGGAATTAAATATGATATTGCATTTTCGTAAGGAGATCTTTCATCGTAGTCTACAGCTATTCCAGCATTTCCAAATGCTTTCTGCAATGCAGTAGATAGACTATTAGCCAATTCTTGTTTCTTTTTTATGTCTTGATAATCATCAACAATAAAGTGCATCTTAACTCCTTTTTTCGTTTCATTTGAATTTACATCAAACACAACAGGGTATTTTACATTGTCTAAACTTATTACAGCGGTTGGATTTACGGCTTTCATTTATTCTATTTTATATAAATATTATTCTATTGTTATTAAATTCATATCAAATGGAGGATTTTCTACTTTGAGAGGAGGGGTTATATCTTTAGCTTGTTTTATTGATATTATACAATTGCCTGATTGGTAATCTCCTGGTTCTGTCTGTTCAATTAAATGAGAGAGATTTAATAATGTTTCATCAGTTAACATATTATATTCCTTACTATTTAGATCTACTACTATTTTAGAATTATAATTCTCAGGTTCTCCTACTAAATATATTTTAGAATAATCTATTTGATTATAATATTTTTTGGATATTTCCCAATCTTCTTTTGTGAAGTTATACAATTCATTAGCCGGATCGTGATCATGATTGTGTGCTTCTAATATTTTGCTTATTCCATTTTGATAATCTATCCAGACTCTACTAAAAAATGGTTGCAATTTATATGCTGTCGTAATTACTTGAAGTTCGTCAGAACCTTTTATCACTAGATCGCAATCATATTTGCGTAAAAGATTCTCTCCGTGATTGAAATTTCCCCATTTTTTAAAAAATCTCATAATTTCAATTTGATCAGCTAGATTCTGTAATTTAACCCTGTCTTGAGCTTTTTGATTTGATTGATCAAACCAATTTTTTCCTCTTGATGATACGCATGTGAAGTGATATACGTTTGCTGCATATGTTTGTTTTAGCTTTATTCCAGAATGAACGCATCTTTGAACCAAGTCTGAATCACATCTTGATCTTCTAAATACTGTATCGTATCCTCCTATTTTATTCCATGTTTCTTTATGAAAAGTATATGGTGCAAAAAAGTAATCAGCTTGTTTATTAGATTTAACAGTCTCTGCATATTTTACAAACTCATCGAAATTAAATTCTTCAGGAGATAGTCCAAAATTTGCAGTGAAAGTTTTATCTGATTGACTATGCAATGGAGGTTCTATTCTTGTTGAACTCATGATTGTATTCTCTTCTAGATTATTTAGAATCTCCGTATCGTAATGTTTTGATACTACCATATCGCTTTGCAAATAACTTACAATATTGTGCTTCGCCAAGTCTACTATCAAATTACAGTTTCTCTCAGGCCCTAAAATTGGAGATACTTTATGAGTGACTATTTTTAAATCATAAAATTCGTGTTTTATAGATTTTAAATATTCTAAAGTTCCATCATTATCCGAATCTATAAAAACTAGTATCTCGTGTTGATCGTTGTCTAAATTCTCTTTTAACGATTTCAAAAGGATTTTAGTATACTCTAAAGTGTTGTTAGCAGTATTTGTTGCGAATGTTATTTTATTATAATTCATTTGGTATAAAGATTTTATCTACTCCTTCACTATCAACAATTTTGTAATTAAGACTTTCTAATAAATTATAAACATCATCTAATGTAGTATTATATCTATTTAGCCATTTTTCGCATAATTCAACGCATATAACTGGTTTATACTTTCTAATAGTTTGCATAGCTCCTTTTAAAGCTTTAAGTTCATATCCTTCTACATCTAATTGCAATAAATCACAACCTTGTAGATTAAGATTATCTATTATAATTGTCGGTGTTGCTCCAAGCCCAGACACGTGTACGCCTCCAATATCATGAGGTTTATCTTCTCTTATAAGTTGTTGTACATTTACTGTCTCTTCAATTTCTCCTAAACAAGCTTGCATTTTAAAAACATTAGGCGAAATAACATTTTGATTTAGGCAATAAAAATTTACGGGATCTGGTTCAAATGTGTATATGCAATTAAAATGTTCAATAAATGTGTTTAATATAAAACCGCAATTTCCTCCTGCTTGAACCATTATATTTTTATTTCTTACATAAGGAAGTATATGATGAACTAAATTAGCGTGTTCATTTTGACCGCTCCAACTATTTTCATCATTAGCTGGCCATATCCATTTATTATCTTTTATAACTGTTAAATTTTTCATATATTTTTTATAGTTTTTAATAATCCAGTATTTAAATCTATTAGTGTTTTTATTTGACTTTGTTCTTTAATTTTATTATTATTTCCGCAAATAATAGGAGACGTTAATTCTCGTGTTGAAGAAGTATTAAATTGAATGTGATCTAATTTATTCATTAATGATCCTATCTTATTTATAATATCTCTAAGATTATATTGTTCCCCAGAACATACATTATAAACTCCATCAATGTTTCCTATTATAAGACTATATACGAAATTAACGAAATCATCAATGTAAATATAATCTATTATCTTATTGCATTCATCTAATATGACTTTTTCATTTTTTAAAAGTTTATTAATGATAGTAGGAATTAATCTAGTACTAACATCACCTGGTCCATAAACATAACATGGTCGCACCCAACCCCATTCTATATTATATTTATTGCATAACATTTTACTATAATTCTTAAATGTATATTTAGATAGACCGTAAAGATTGATTGGTTGTTCTATATCAGTTTCATACGCTGATGAAATTAGATTTCCATATTCTGCAAAACTTCCGAATCCAATAAATTTGGTTTTAGTAGGTAGTTTTGATATTGTTTCAATTAATTCAATTCCTTTAGGTATATTATCAAATTGAGATAAATCATTAATATCATTATAATTATTTCCGCCTTTCCATGCGCAATGAATAATTACATCAGGATTAAATTCGATTATTTTATTTTTTGGATCTATAGTATCTCTTGATATTACACATAATTCATTACCTGTATTTAAAATTTTATGAGAAATATTAGACCCTAAAAAACCATTCCCTCCTGTGATTAATATTTTCATTATAATTTAGATATGATGTCTAATGTTTTTATTCTAGATTCTAGATTTCCAAATTCTAATACTTTATCATCTATATAATAATCAGCCATTATTTTTGGACTAGGACCCGATAATTTTTTTTGTCCAAGAAGATTTTCATTTACGGCATCAAACTCAAGTCCTTTTTCTTTGCACCATTCAATTGCTTCTGATAATACTGGATACTCTTCATTATCTCCTCTATTAGTCCATAAAATAAGTTTATGACCTTTAATTCGTAATTCGATTAATAATTTCATTAATTGTTTGTGTTGATCATTTTGCTCACCTATTTTAGGAAAGGCATATTCGCATAAAGTTCCGTCAAAATCAACCGCAATTTTTAGTAATTTTTCCATTTTATTTTATTTTTTAGTGTTTATTATTCATTTATTTCTCCTATATTTGCTGTTACTAATTCTTTAGCTTTTGTATAAGCTGATCTTATTAAATTAATATCATTATAAAAATCAGGATTATCAATATATTCTTCTATGATATTCCTAGCAAATGTTCCTATTGCTACGCCATTGCATCTTACTCCAACCATTTCTGCTAATTCTTTGCTATGAGAATTTGTTCCGCCTGATAATACTATATAAACGCTCGAATGATGACTACTATCTCTATATACTTTATTTATTATCTCTTTATCTCCATCTTTTTTTACAGATTTTTTATCCATTCTGATATTGAATTTTTTATTTATAACATCAGCTGTTGATATAGCTTGTAAAGTAGTATTATAATTATCAGCTCCACCACTCATAGGATAACCATCTGCTTGGATAATTAATTTATTTTTAGCTATATTTTTAGCTTCTTGTATTCTATGTTCTAAATTAAGATTGCCTAAATTTAATCTATCTAAACACATTGAATTAAAATTATGAGGATTAATTTCATTTACTAATTCCCATTCTTTCATCGTCACTTCATCTTCACCGACAGCTGCATGTAATTCAAATGTTTCTGCTCCGGCTTCTAAGCATTTCGGTAGCAATTCTCTCAACTCCCTATCACTATGTCTATAAGAGATAATATTATCCTTTGGACATATACTACTACATTTCCCACACCCAATACATAAATCTTTTATTACAATTTCTTTAGTTGGATCTTCATTTTCAAAACTTCCCCCTAAATCAATCCAATAATCAAGATCTGTTTCAAATCCAAGAGGTATAGCATTTGTAGGACAAACTGGAGCACAAAATCCACAAGACACGCACGTATTTGGATCTATATAAGATTTTCTAACATGATGATCTCCAGGCATGCCTATACTAACCATAATAAAAGGTCGTATAGATAAATTTATTCCTAATTTTGATGAATGTTCAAATGCCAAATCTATTCCTTCACCTGCTGCTTTTACGACATCTACATTTGCAGATACATCTAATACTTTAGCGCCAGCTAATGTATAAACAAATGCCAATTTTTTAACGTGTTGCTTATCTTCATTTCCAGCACCACATATCATTTTAAAACACTTTTCTTCATTTAAAAATCTTTGAAGTATTTTATATCTTTCTTCCATTTTATTTTTTTATGTTTTTTAATGAGTTTAATATTATATCCGTATCTAATCCTAGAATTAGAATATGAGGTTGCTTTTCATTTTTAGATAAATTAATGTAATCTTTATATGGTAAAAATAATCCTAATTTATCTAATGGTATAGTGTTATATATTTTATTAATATATTCTAAATAAATAGGATTATTAAATTCACCTGGAATATTTAAACTTGAAGATACATCATACGGACCAATGATAAAGAGATCTAAATTACTTTCATCATAAAGCTCTCTTATGTTTTCTATCGCAGTTCTTGTTTCTATTTGTCCTATAATTAGAGGTTTATGACCATCTAATTTTTCATTACCCCATTTATTACTTCTTACTAATCCGCATCCTCTTTTCCCCCCTTGAGAAGGATAATTACAATATTTTATTATACTATGAGCATATTCTACATGTTCTACTGTAGAAAATATAGCTCCATCAATTCCAGCGTCTAAACACATTCTAACTAATTGCTTATTTAAATCTGTAAATCGAACAAAGCATTTCTTTTTACTTAATGTTATCACTTGAATACAGCTATATAATGTTTCATTATTAAATGATCCATGTTCTGTATCTAAAATAATTCCGTCTAATTCAGAATATGCTAATAATTCTGATACTAATGGAGAAGGTATTGTTTGTATTATTAAATTCATAATCTTATTTTATATGATAGTTTGTTAATATTAATCATGTTATTTTCTATTGTTTCTAAAGAAACTAATGGAGACATTTCTTCTAAAGGCGGTGGCAAAATAATTTCTGCTACAGGAATGCCTTTTACTTTAGGAATTAAATCTTGCTCTGGATTCATAAAGCATTCAAATATCCCGTATGTTTTTTGATAAATAAATTCTTGTAATGTATTTATTTTACTATTGAAATAAGGAATATTAAAAGCATTGGCTATTTTTTCAAAATTAGGTAATGTAACTCCTGTGTCTGGACTTACTCCGGTATATCTTCCATTAAATAACATTTTTTGAGTATGCTTAATAAATAAGTAGCCTTCATTATTAAAAACTATTATTTTTATTGGTAAATTATATCCAACTATAGTTTGTAATTCTTGTAAGTTCATCATCATGCTTCCATCTCCATCTAATAAAATTACTTTTCTATTATGAAATGCTGCACCTATTGCTGATGGAATACCATTTCCCATTTCTCCCAGTCCATTAGAAGCAAAAGCTATTTGTTTATGTTTTATTTTAAATGCCTGGTGTCCACACGGAAGAGGCGTGCCTTGTCCAATTACTAATATATCTTCTTCTGTTAATAGATCAGATAATTTATTAATTAAAATATAAGAATTATCATAATATTTGTTATCTTCAATATGAGTTTCTTCTATTAAAGGAAAGTCAACATTATATTTTATACAGCGCTTATGCCATTCATCTTTATATGAATCAATTTCAGCGCAATATAATTTATTAATAAAGTTTTTAACATTGTCTTTTATAGTTATATCGTATCTAGAATATTTTTTAAGTTCTCTCTCATCATTATTAATCATAATAATTTTTGCATTAGGTGCAAAATTATCAATATTATACCCTGTTTGTGGTAACGCTAATCTGCTGCCTAAAACTATAAGTAAATCACAATTTTGAACTATAAAATTTGCTCTTCTTTGCCCATATAATCCAAATGTTCCAAAATTATATGGGTTATCAAATGGAAGTATATCAATACCTGACCAAGATAATAATACTGGTATTTTTAATTTTTCAATTAATTTTTCGAAATCATCTTCTGATTGCGAAGATTTAATTCCGTATCCTCCTAATATTACCGGCCTTTTTGCGCTATTAAGTAGCTTAACTATTTCTTCAATATTATATTCAGATTCAATTGGCGTTGGTATTTCAAATTTAATTATATCCTCTTTTGCCAATTTAGATGATTGAATATCAAATGGAATATCTACCCAGACTGGACCTTGTCTACCTTCTAATGCTAAATAATATGCTTCTTCTAAAGATTTTAGTAGTTCGGATTTATCTAAAACAATTTTTGAATATTTTGTAACTTTACTTACCATTTTACAAACATCAAAACCTTGCGTTCCTATCATTCGTAAATCTCTATGCTCATTTATATATTTTGTAGATTCTTGTCCTGATAAGATTAAACACGGTATAGAATCCGCCCAATTGCTTATTACTCCAGTGATAGCATTTGAAGCTCCTGCACCTGCAGTTACTATAGCGGCTGATAATTTTCCGCTTGATCTATAATATGAACCCGCAGCCATAACTGCGGCTTGTTCATGATGCACATAGACTATTTTTGTATAATTTTTATTTATAATAGAATCAAATATATGAGCATTAGCTGATCCTATTATTCCAAAAACTATATCTATGCCTTTCTCTTCTAAAAAATCTGCTATTAGATCACTTATTTTTACCATATAAATTTATTTCTATAATAATTTACTATATTTTTTATTTCTATATCAAAATTAGTTTCAGGTTTCCATCCTAAAGATATTAATTTAGAATCATCTAATGAATATCTAACGTCTTGACCTTGTCTATGATAAGATAAATCTACATAATTATCAAATGATTTCTGCTGTATATCTTCTATGTTTAGATAATTATTTATTATTTTTTTAACAGTGTCTAAATTAGATTGCTCGAATCCACCGGATATATTATAAATTTCATTTTTAACTTCAGATTCAATTATTTTTATAATAGCTGCAGCAGTATCTTTCGCGTGTAACCATGTTCTTATAGGTGTACCATTATTATGTAAAGGTATTTTTCTATTTAAGTGTAAATATTTACACGCTTTAGGAATTAGTTTTTCTACATATTGACCAATTCCATAATTATTAGTAGGTCTAATTATAACGTACGGAATATTATATGTTCTTCCCCAAGCTAATATAAGCATATCTGCTGCTGCTTTAGTTGCTGAATATGGATTACTCGGCTTTAATAAATCTGATTCAGTATGAGCGCCTGATTCAATATCTCCATATACTTCATCTGTACTAAAATGTAATAGAATAGGCGTTTTATTAGTCTCTTGCCTATAGTTTTTAATAAGCTGTAAGATATTATGTACTCCATTTATATTAGAGTGCACAAACTCCTCACTACTCATTATGGAATTTCCAACATGAGTTTCTGCAGCCGCATTAATTATATAATCACAATCATATAAAAATGTTAAATCATTTATATCGCAATGAACAAAAGAAAAATTATCGTATTTTTTAAACTCTTTTAAAAGATCTTTATTTGATGCATATGTCATCTTATCTACGCCTTTGACATACCAACCCATTTCTAAACATCTTCGAGTTATGTATGATCCTATAAAGCCTAAACATCCAGTTATATAAACTATTTTTTTCATTAAATTAATTTTTATATTTTTAAATCATTGTTGTTACTAGTGATCTGTCTTGAAGACATATATCTGGGCAAATACTATATATATTTTTACCAATGCCTCTTAATTTATCATTTAGATGATCTCCTACAACATCAGTAATTGGAGCTGATTGAGATATAATGTCGTGATATGCAGTATGATTTATTGCTAATGCTTGACAACCTTTTGTATGATGTAAATTTGAAACATAATCTACTTCTCCGCTATATGGAACTGTTTGAAACATGTTACCTAAAACTATAATATCCCAATTTTCAGGTATTTTATATTTTATATCTAACAAATTTTGATCAGTAAAAGTTTGATAATTATCAAAATAAACATCATCATTCATGAAAATAAAACTCTTAACATTATTATTTATTGCTCGATGAATTATATAATTTAACGCGTACTGAGAGCTATAATATCTTGATGTTGTTATTTCGCCTAATTGATTACTATTCATATATCCGCCTTTCGTATAAAACGGAAATAAAAAGTTATCTCCATCAAATGCTTCAAAAAATTCATAGTTTAAATTAACTAAAGAACATTTACTTTCCATCATTAATTTTCTATCTAAACTTCTTTTTAAATTAAGAATATATGTTTTTCCAAAAGCATCATATAGTGCAGCTCCTAAAGTCATACTTATTTTATTATGTTTTTTAAATACTTTTCAAAATATATATCATTATCCCATCTCCATTTTAAAGCGGTCTCATAATTTCTTTTTATGCTGTCTAATTTTGATTCATATATTTCAATAGTTAAATTACTCATTATTTCTGATAATTCTTCTTTATCGTTAAAAGTAATTATTCCATTTTTATCAAAATAATCATCTATATTAGGACAACCTTTATATATTGGTATAGTACCAGTTAAAAAACAATCTAATATTTTCTCCGTAAAATAATTTTTTTGATCTCCATTTTCTATAGAAATAGAAAAATAATAATCTTTTAATCCAAATAGCTTTTGATTTATTTCATTATATCCAACTCCATACAAATCAAATTTTTGGTTATTTTGCAATAGATAATCTACACATTCTACTCGAAATCTATGCCAATCAGTAAATCTTTTATTGGAAGTTACAAATGATACTAATTTATTTTTTTCGTATATAGAAAATAAACTATCATTCACAAATACTGGATAGCCTTTAGAATAGTCTTGCTTAGTTAGTAAAACTTCTCCTCCGCCATTTCTAAAAATAGCATTAGGCAATTTTAATAACTCTTCATCGTATGTTAATATAGCATCAAATTTTTGATAATGTTGAATTAAAGCTTCGTAAACTAATTTTTGATTGTGCAAATGTCTAGGTTCATGAACATCTGCAATAATTTTGCCTCTATTAATAATAATTTCTCCATTTATATATCTTATAATATCAGTATCGCATATTAAAGATAAATCAAATTCTCCGTCTTGTAAATCTTCTACGTATGAGAAGTTTTTAGGGATACTATTATTTTCTCTACTGCCTCCTATAGAATTTATTTGAGGTAATTTTTCTCCTGAAAGTCCTTCTTTATAATGTTTTTTATTTCTTATTTCTATTTCATATTTTTGATTATCTAAAGATTCTCTTTCTTTAGTTCTATCTTGACATTCTTGACTACTATTCCATATATAAGTGGGAAAATCTACCACACCTATTTTTTCTTTAGGACACATTTCCAGACATGGATAAACTAAAGCTAAATCTGGTGCGTGATAATAATATTTATTATCTATTTTAGATATTATATCTTTTTTATCAACAGCTTTTGCCAAAAATCCTTTTAGCGTTAACATGTGACTAGCTCTCCAAATATCTCTTCTATATAATTTATATTCATGAATAAAATCTGGGTATGGTGTATTTTGAGGATTCGCTTTTATAACATTTTCTGATCCATCGAATGCATAAAATTCTCCGTATGTCATCCATGGATTTTTTTCGTTATAAAAATTATTTAAATTTTCTAAAACATTTTCATCTATAAGCCAATCATCTCCGCATGCGCATGCTACTATTTCATCATCTTCTAAAGAATCAAAAAATCTTATGTAATTATAAATTGCTTCTTTCCCCACTCTTTGTTCATTTTTAATAATTGTAAATTTGTTATTTGTTCCTACCATAGAAGTAACTAATTCATTAGTTTTATCAGTTGAACAATCATCTACATATATAACTTCATAATTGTCGTATGTTTGATTTATTATACTAGCTATGTTATATTCTACCCAATTTTCATTATTATATGAAGCTATTATTATTTTAAATTTATTTTTTTTCATTATTACAAATATTTTTTTAATTCATTATTTAACATATTTACTCTATCATTATTTGAACAACCTGTTAAATGAGCTATAAAACAATCTTCATTCCAAGGAGATTCTATTTTAAACATACTATTTGGTCCAACTCTATTAAGATCATTTTTCCAAACATCTGTATTTTTTATAAATTCTGGTACTGCATTTAAATATTTATGTTCTAATACTTTAATGTAAGATTTTAAATCAGTTACATTGTAAATATAATTAAAACATGCTTGATCTGCTCCTGGATCTTTTAGATATTCTTGCGCTATGTGAATAAATGTATTAAATATTTCTGCGCTGTTTTGTGTAAATTGTATTATAAAATTTCCTCCACTAAAACCAGAATGGTAACTACTACCATCTACTGCGACTGGCCAATCGTAAGAAAAATACATTGAGTGAGTATCTATTAAAAAAGATTCTATTGGATAATTATCATTTGTGATTATAGAATCTGCATCTAACCACATGATGATATCATAATGCTGTAACATTTTAAACATATATACAGTTCTAGAAAATCCTAGGCTTGTATTATCATTTGTAATATTATATTCGGGATATTCTTTAAATGAGTTTAAACACATAAAATCATAACCATATTTTATAGCGTATCTTAATTTAGAAGGTATCGTTAAACTTAATACTTCATATATATTGCTATCTCCTCCAGTTAAGACTAATACTTTTTTATTTTTCATTATATAAATTTAATGTTTTATTCATATACTTTAACCATATATCTTTATG
>Ga0114967_10002593_pt1 | contig 15108 bp, 15 predicted proteins | sample M_130628_MF_Meta_FD_92639 | JGI IMG/M metagenome (GOLD analysis project Ga0114967, IMG submission 92639) | Freshwater microbial communities from Lake Montjoie, Canada to study carbon cycling - M_130628_MF_MetaG | ecosystem: Environmental > Aquatic > Freshwater > Lake | place: Lake Montjoie... | reverse complement strand
CGCTCGCTGATGTATTCGATGCGCACACGATAGGGCTGGCCGCGGCGCAGCGTCAGGCTGGCCACCTTACCTGCGTCCTGAAAATCGGACTCGGCCGGCAATGGCGTACCGGCCTGCTCACCGATAAGCACTTTGCCGTCGATGGTCAGCGTGGCCTTGCCGCGCACTGCCAACTTGAACTGATGTTCGCCATCGCGTTCGGGCCATAACCAGCCTTCCCACAGGCCTGCCACCTGCGGCAGTGACAAGGCGAACATGGTTTTTTCGAAGTAGGTTTCGACAGCGTTATAGGCCGGCTTTCCGGACAGTTTATCGCCCTCAAAATAGGTCGCCTGTAAGCCGGGTTGCGTGCGCGCCTTGTCGGCACTGAGCAGTCGGTAATCGGCCGGCGGCGGCACGCGATCGTTATCTACGCCTTGCGCACTGGTCACCTGCACACCCTCACCCAAGGCCGTGCGTAAAGCCTGCAAGGGCGTGGTCTGTAACGACGGCACCACGGACGCACTGCCGCCACCCTGCAGCAGCGGCACGTCGGCATTGGGACCGATCACCGCCACGCTGCGCAGCGAATGACGTTGCAAGGGCAGAAGGCCGCCTTCATTGCGCAACAGCGTGATGGCCTCGGCAGCGGCTTGCCGGGCAACGTCCGCGTGCGCGGCGCTGTGCGCATCACCCTGCCCCGGCGGCAGCACAGCGCGGGGCGGCGCATCGATGGCACCGCTGCGTACGATCAAGCGCAGCATGCGGCGCGCGGCCTCATCGACCACCGAAGGCTCGACTTGCCAATTGCGCACAGCGTCGGTCAATGACGCGCCAAAGTGGCGTGGCGGGCCGGGCATCTCAAGGTCGGTACCGCCGTTGGCCGCAGGCGCTGCGGCATGCACAGCGCCCCAGTCCGACAGCAACACGCCATCAAAGCCCCACTGACCCTTCAGCACATCGCGCAGCAAGGCCGCGTTCTCGGTCATGTAAACGCCGTTGAGCTTGTTGTAGGAAGCCATGACAGTCCAAGGCCGCGCCTCACGGACGATGGTCTCGAACGGAGCCAGGTAAATCTCTCGCAACGTGCGCTCATCGATCAGCGAATTGCTGCGCAAGCGTTCGAGCTCTTGTTCATTGCCAACAAAATGTTTGGGCGATGTGCCCACACCCTGCGACTGCACACCGCTGACAAAACCCACGCCAATGCGTCCGGCCAGATAAGGATCTTCGGAATAAGACTCGAAGTGCCGGCCCGACAGCGGCGTGCGCTGGATGTTGACGTTCGGTCCCAGCAGCACGTGCACACCCAAAGAGCGGGCCTCAGCGCCGATGGCCGCGCCCACGGTCTGCACCAACTGCGGGTTGAACGTGGCAGCCAGCGCCGCGCCACTGGGGAACACCGTGGCCACCTCATCGTTATTGGAGCGCAGTCCATTAGGGCCATCGGCCAGATTAAGGGCCGGGATACCCAAGCGTGCGATACCGGCCGTGCCAAACGTCGAGCCGCCGCCCATCAAGCGCAGCTTTTCCGGCAGCGTCAACTGTGCCAGCAGTGTGTTGACGCGCTGCTCTAGGGCAGCGTCATCACCAGCCATCAGGGGACCCGTGCACAGGCCTGTAGCCAGCACAGCGGACATTACGAGACGCAGAGCGATGTGATTCATGCAGCCAGCCTAGCCGGCTGTGCGCCGGCCTGCAAGTCGCTGCAGCTATACTGCCGGCCTTACTCACGCGGGGGCGCCATGAAGTTCATGCCATTGATCGCTGCAGCACTGCTGCTGTCGCTGTTGTCCAACGTGGCACCTGCTGCGCAAGGCACCGAAGAAGACACGCTGTTTCAGACCTACTGCGCGGCCTGTCATGGCACGGCTCCGGCCGCGGCCGGCACACCCAACGAGCGCGCGCCCACACGGGACGTGCTGCGCGGCTTTACGGCCGAGGCCGTGGTCAACGCTCTGGTCAACGGCAAGATGCAGGCGCAGGGCCTGGCGCTCAGCGATGCGCAGAAGCGCCTGGTCTCTGAATACGTCACCGGCAAGCGCATCGATCCGGCGGCGCTGGCCGCCGGCAGCACGCAGGTGGTCAATCGCTGCTCGGTCAACACGCCGATGAGCGACATCCGCCGCGGTCCGCAGTGGAGCAGCTTTGGCAACGGCGCGGCCGGTACGCGCTTTGCACCGGCTGCGTCGGCGGGGCTTACTGCCGCTGACTTGCCCAAGCTCAAACTCAAATGGGCGTTCGGCTATGCCAACGTGGGCTCGGCGCGCGCCCAGCCCAGCTATGCCGGCGGCCGCTTGTTTTCGCCAGCGAGAACAGCGAGGTCCATGCGCTGGACCCGCAAAGTGGCTGCACCTATTGGACCTACAAGGCCGCCGCCGGCGTGCGCACCGCCTTGGCTGTGGGCTCATACAAGAACACCAAGGGTCGCGCCGCACCGGCCGTGTTCTTTGGTGACGGTCGTGCCAACGCCTATGCGGTGGACGCACAGAACGGCACCTTGATCTGGACACGCAAAGTCGATGAACACACGGCAGCGGCCATCACCGGCTCACTGGCTGTACACGACGGGCGCGTGTTCGTACCCGTGCAGGGCTTGAACGAAGAAGGCCGCGGCAGCCGTGACAACTACCCGTGCTGCAGCTTCCGCGGCAGCCTGTCGGCGCTCGATGCCAACACCGGCGCGGTGCTGTGGAAGACCTGGACCATCGATGAGCCCAAGCCGCGCGCCGTCAGCAAGGCCGGCGTACAGATGTTCGGCCCGGCAGGCGGTTCGATCTGGTCCTCACCGTCGGTTGATGCCAAGCGTCATCGCGTCTATGCGGCAACCGGCAATGCCTATGCCGATCCGCCGCAGAAGATGACCAACGGCGTGATCGCCTTTGATGAACGCACCGGCAAGGTGGCGTGGTTCAAGCAGCTGCTGCCGGCCGACCAATGGGCCATGGGCTGTGAAGCCAAGAACCCGGACAACCCGGCCTGCCCCGAGACCTTGGGCCCGGACATGGACTTCTCGGCCACACCGGCCTTGGTGCGCGCGGGTGCGCGCGACTTGCTGGTGCTGCCGCAGAAGTCTGCCATCGCTTATGCGTTGGACCCGGACCGGGAGGGCACCATCGTTTGGCAAACCAAGTTCGGTGCGGGCAGCGGTCTGGGCGGCCAGTGGGGTGGTGCTTATGACGGGCAACGCGCTTACTTCGGTCTGGCCGATTACCTGACACCCAACCCCGGTGGCATGAACGCACTGAACCTGGCCGATGGCAAACTGCTGTGGCATATGCCGCCGCAGCCGCTGCTGTGCGGCGAAAAGCGCCAAGGCTGCGGACCGGGTCAGGGTGGCGCGTTGACGGCCATCCCCGGCGCGGTGCTCAACAGCGGCCTGGATGGCGGCTTACGCGCCTATGACGCGCGCGACGGACACATCCTGTGGCTGTACAACACGCTGCAGGACTACGTCACCGTCAACGGCGTCAAAGCCAAGGGCGGCAGCATGGATGGCAACGGTCCCATCGTCGTTAACGGCATGCTGTTCGTGAACTCAGGCTATGGCGGCCTGATCGGCACACCGGGCAACGTGCTGTTGGCTTTCGGGCTGGAATAAGCGCCAGCCCGCGCCACTGCGCCGGGCTTAAATGCCCAGCGTCTCCCAATGCGCCTCGATGCGCTTGCGCAACGCGGCGTCGGGCAGGTCGCCGCGACCGGCAGCCAGGTTATCGGTCAGGTAGTCCATGATGGTGGTGCCCGGTATCACCGCCGTCACGCCCGGCGTGGACAGGTTGTACTTGAGCAGCAACTGCGCCCACGTGGTGGCGCCGATCTCGGCTGCAAACGCCGGCAGCGGCTTGCCCGCCAGCTTGGGCATGAAGCTGCCGCGCCGTCCGCCCAGCGGCATGTTGATCAACACTGCAATACCCTTGTCCCGCGCCAGCGGCAGTATCTCGTTTGCCGAGCTGCGCGCATCGATGGCGTAGTTCACCTGGATGAAGTCGAGCTTCTGCTTGCGCATCAGGTCGAGCATCTGGGCGTACTGATTGTCGAACGACGTCGTGGCGCCGATGTAACGCACCTTCTTGGCCTGCTGATATTCGCGCAGCACCGGCAGCAGCGTGTCAGTGGCAAAGAAGTTGTGGATCTCATACAGATCGATGCGATCAGTGCGCAGCCGCTTGAACGAGGTTTCGATGACGGCCTGCGGGTTCGACACATCACCGCCCAAAGGCGTCTTGGTCGAGAAGAACAGTTTGTCGCGATTGCCCAGTTCGGCCACCAGCTGGCCGATGACCTCTTCAGACTTGCCGTAGGCCTGTGCGGTATCGACGAGGCTGCCGCCCAGCAGCGGCAGGTTCTGCAGCACCTGCTTGCGCGTGGCAAGGTCTTCAGGCGCGCTCACGTCAAACGCGTTAGTGCCGATGCCCACCACCGGGATCTTTTCACCGCTGGAGGGAATGCTGCGCAGGATGGGCTGGGCATTGGCCGCTGCAGCCCAGGCTGCACTGCCCGGTAACGCAGCCGCCACACCGGCAGCAATGCCTGACGCAAGAACCTGACGACGGCTGATGGACTCAAGATCGGTGCGACGCATACGGTTCCCCCGGTTGTTGTGTGATGACGTTACCTAGCGCACAGGCGGCTTGTCTATCTCGCGCAAGGTGGCGATGAGCCGTCGCGTGTTGGCATAGCGATCGACCAGCAGCAAGGCATTACTGCCCGGCACGGCAGACAAATGACCGGCTTGTGGCAGCAACGGCCGCAACACCGACACCAGCTGCACGGCATCGAGATAGCGCACCGTCACAATCCGCGTCACCCACTCATCATCTGCAAGGCTGGCATCGTCTGCGCTGATGACCGGCAAAGGCTGATTGCGGATATCGGCATCGGCCACGATGTGGGTGATGCCGCCTGACGTGTAGGCAGCCAACCCGTTACCGCGCAGCACGCTCAGCACCGCCGGCCAACTGCCGGTGTCACTGCCGTTACCGGTGCGCAGCTGTGCGGGGACTTTCGGATCGATCACAAAGCGACGGCCGGTGGTCTGGGTCTGCTGTTGCAACAGACTTTGCAAGCCCACTACCTGCGTTGCCGCAGTGCCGGTGGCCGCCGCTGCAACACCGGGCCCGGCAGCAGGCAAAGGCTGCCCCTTGGGCCACAGCAGCCATAAGCGACCAGGCTCACGCATGTTGCCGGCGCGCTCACCGGCCTGCGTACCCAAACCCCAAAACAAGTCGGCGCGCACCACGCCGCGAATGGCGCCACCGGTGTCCTGCGCCATGACCAGCCGCTGCAGTGCTGCACCGCCACCGGGCTCACGGGTTGCCAGAAACAGCGGCGCGCCCAGCGGCAGATTGCGCGGATCGATGGCCACCGAACGGCCGGCCGTCAACGGCACACCCAATGCACCTTTGGGACCGAGGCGCGCATCGACCAGCTTTTCCTCGCGGAAGAACACCACACTGGGATTGCTGTTGAGCACCTCTTGAAGGCGCTGCGGATGCGCGGCCAGCCACTGCCGCAGACCCGGTACCGTGGCCTGCTCGACGGTGAGCTCACCCTTTTGCACCAGATAGCGGGCGATGGCTTTGTAGGGCTGGCCGTTCTGATCGCCATAAGCCACGCGGATGACCTGACCGTCAGGCAGTTGCACCCGGCCCGAACCCTGCACCTGCAACAAGAAGGCATCGAGCGGGTCATCGACCCACACCAGCTCTTTGCCGCGCAGCGCAGGATTGGTGTCGATGACTGCACGCTCGGGATAAGGCACAACTTTGCGGCCTTGCACGCGGCCGCGCACGCGCTCGCCCTTGAGCTGCGGATACAGGTCGGACAGTTCGATGGTGAGCAAGTCATCGGGTACGCCATAGAGCGGCGTGTTGTAGCCGCCGCCGGGCTTGCGCGCGCCGCGCAGCACCGGTTCGTAATAACCGGTAATGAGCCCGGTTTCGCTGCGGCGGCCGGTTTCATCGTCATAGGCCACACGCCATGGCTCAAACTGCGACTCAAAAAACTGCCGCGCAGCACCGGGCCCCCGCAACGGTGGCGCCAGCGCCCGCTCGCAGACGGACTGCCAATCGGGCTTGTTCTTGAGTGCGACACAGCCGGCCAGAAAGGCCTGCAAAGCCGCTGCCGCATCGTCTTCGCGCCAACCGGGCAAGCTGTCGAACGGCACGCGCTCATAGCGCAAAGTCAGCGGCACAGCAGGCACTGAGGCCACGGGCGCAGGTGCAGGCGGCATGGGGACCGACGCCGGTGCGGGAGGCGCAGAGCCGGCAACCGGCGGGTTTGCGGGTGGCGCCGTGGCGCAGGCGACCAGACTCAGCGCCAGCAATAACCCGCTGACGCCGCGCACCGGCACGCGTTTAAGCCGGCAAGGTGAGCTTGGGATCGGGCCCGTAGCGGTTGTCACCGGTATCGCCCTCTTGTATCCAGAAGTACAGCAGGATCAGCTGGCCCACAAACGGGATCAAGCCCAACAGCAACCACCAGCCGCTGCGATCAGTGTCGTGCAGACGTCGTATGGCCACCGCACCCGAAGGGGTGATGATGAACAGCATCCACAAGCCACTGAGTAGACCGAGCTGCGACTCAAAACTAAAAGTGCCGGTCAGGGCATCGATGACCATGAGCACGGCGTAAATGACCATGCTGTGCAACACAAAGCGCCAGAACTCACGGCGCCGCGCCCGCCCCTGCAGGGTGGCATAACGGGCCAGCACTGTACGCAACCAATCCATGACTCGAACCCCTGAAAATAAGGCACTGATGATGCCACATCAGGGCAGCGTCAATTGCCAGAACGCCAGATCCAGCCAGCGTCCGAACTTAAATCCCGCTTGCGTGATGACGCCCGCAGGGACAAAACCCAGTTTGCGATGCAAAGCGATGCTGGCTTGGTTAGTGGCATCAAGTCCGCCCACCAGAACATGTAAGCCCTGTTGCTGCGCGCGGTCGATCAACGCACGCAACAAGCGCTCACCGATGCCACGGCCGCGATAGCCAACCTGCACATAAACCGAGTGCTCGACCGTGTATTGAAACGCAGCGTAAGCCCGGAACACCCCATAGCTGGCAAAACCCAGCAAAGTGCCATCGTCGGCTTCGATGCCCAGCACCGGATAACCACGCGACGCCCGCGCAGCAAACCACTCGTGCATAGAGGCAAGCGACCTCGGTTCATATTCATACAAGGCCGTCGAGTTCGCGATGGCCTCGTTGAGGATGTCGAGTATGGCCTCGGCATGACGAGCGACCGTGCAGTCGACCAGAGTCATGCCTGAAGCCGTGCAGAGCTCAACGTGCCTTAGCCGGCAGTGCTACCGACAGTTCGAGCACTTCCTGGCCTTCCTCTTTTTCGAGGTTGACCTGTACAGAGCCGGGGTCGACGTTGACGTACTTGCGGATGACCTCAAGCAGTTCGCGTCGCAACAACGGCAGATAGTCCGGCGCACCACGGTCGCCGCGCTCTTGCGCAACGATGATGCGCAACCGCTCTTTGGCCACATTGGCCGTGGCAGGAGGTGTGCGGAAGAAGTCGAGTAATCCCATGTCAGCCTCCGAACACACGTGCGAAGAAACCCTTCTTTTGCGCGTCGATGAAGCGCAGCGGACGCTCTTCACCCAACAGACGCGCCACGGCATCGCCATAGGCCTCGGACACATCCGAGCCTTCGTTAAGAATGACCGGTGTGCCGGCATTGGACGCCGACAACACATCTTGCGACTCGGGGATAACGCCGATGACATCGAGACCCAATATCTCTTTGACGTCCGCGATGCTGAGCATCTCGCCAGCGGCCACGCGCGCCGGGCTATAGCGCGTCAGCAGCAGGTGTTCGCGCACCTTGTCTGCGCCCTTCTCGGCGCGCTCGGTCTTGCTGGCCAACAAACCCAGGATGCGGTCGGAATCACGCACCGATGAAACCTCGGGGTTGACCACGACCACAGCGCGATCGGCGTAGTACATGGCCAGGTGAGCGCCCTTCTCGATGCCGGCAGGCGAATCGCACAAGATGTAGTCGAAACCGTCGGCCACCAGTTCGTCGAGCACCTTGCGCACACCCTCGGCCGTCAGCGCGTCTTTATCGCGCGTCTGCGAAGCGGCCAACACATACAGCGTCTCGATACGCTTGTCCTTGATGAGCGCCTGCTTGAGGCTGCAGTCACCATTGATGACGTTGACGAAGTCATACACGACGCGCCGCTCGCAACCCATGATGAGGTCAAGGTTGCGCAGACCGATGTCGAAGTCGATGACGGCAACCTTCTTGCCGGTGCGCGCTAATCCGCAGGCCAGACTGGCCGATGTGGTGGTCTTGCCGACACCACCCTTGCCTGAAGTTACGACGATGATCTCTGTCACGGGATGAATCACTCCTCAAAAAATACAGTGGCGCAGGCTTCAGCCGCCGAGGCGCGCGAACTTCAGGTCCTCGCCATCCAGCCAGGCCTGCACCGGTTGGCCGGCCAGTTCGGCCGGCAGCGTCTCGAAAACGCGGAACACACCGGCAATGGCCACCAGCTCGGCACGGAACTCCTGGCAGAACAGCCGCGCTGTGGCATCACCGCGCACACCGGCCATAGCTCGTCCCCGCAGCGTACCGTAAACATGCACGCAACCGTCGGCCATCACCTCGGCACCGGCACCCACGGTAGCGGTCAGCACCAGATCCCGGTCGCGCGCATACACACGCTGCCCCGAACGCACCGGTTGCGTGTGGATCTGTGCAGCCACCGGCGACGGCGCGACCGGCTGTTCAGGCTCATTGGCAGCGGCGGTCTCGGCCGCAGCCGCAGCCTCTGCCGCGGCTTTGGCAGCGGCCTTAACGCGCTCCGGCGGCCGGCTCAACTGCCGGAACCCGCCCAACACCGGAAGCCCCAAGTCGGCGGCCAGCGCATCGAGTCCTGCGGCATGGTCTGACAGCCCCACCGTGATGAGCCCGGCGCGGCGCACGGCATCGATGACGGCGCGCAGCGCCAGTTCATCGGGTATGGCCTCGAGCACGCTCAGATCGATGCACACGCCGGTGTGCTGAAAGAACTGCGGCGCGCTGGCAATGCGCCCGCTGAGTTCTGCGAGGATGGCGACCGGATCGGTCTGACGCAGGCGCACTTGTAGCAGGCCGACCTGCCCAAAGCGCAGATCCATGGCAGACGCGGCGGACGCATCGGCGGTTTTTTTCATCGGGAGACCGGGCAGCGGCCGAAATGGCATGCGTAGTGTACGGTGCGCGGCCGCGTGATCCTAGCGCGCCAGCCCGTTACAGTACGCGCATGAAACTCATTGAACAGTCTTTGCTCGACACACTCGCAGCCAACGCCAGCAGCGCGCCTCGCGGCCGCGCTCATCACAACGTGCACGCCAGTGCGGCCGACCCGGTGCAACGTTTTTTTGTGGTCGCCGATCAGCGCAGCTATTTCCGGCCGCACCGGCACCTTGTGCGCTCCGAGCTGGCATTGATCGTCCGCGGCGCGGTCGATGTGCTGACCTTCGACGATCACGGCACGGTGACCGGTCGTTGGTCGGCCGGCGAAGGTCAGCCCGCACTGGCCTATGAAACACCACAGCACGTGTGGCACACGCTGCTGATACGCCGCGATGGCACGGCGTTCTTTGAGGTGAAGGAAGGTCCCTATGACCCGGCCACCGCCGTGGACTTTGCGCCCTGGGCGCCACCCGAAGGTGATGCAGCGGTCGCGCAGTACCAGGACTGGCTGCGCGCCGCGCGTCCCGGAGACCGCTCTCCGGGCGCTTGAACTAAAGCCCCGGCTTAGCGCTTGGGCTTACGGAACTTGAGCACGAACTGATCGGTCTTGCCGCGGATGCCGGTCTCACGCACGACGGCTTTGCGATTGTCTGCCGCATTGGCCAGCAGCGTGCTTTCAGCCTCGAGCTTGAAGCCGGCCGCCTGCACCTCAGCCTTGACGAAGTCCGCGTCGATGCGATGCAGCGTCGACGTGTCGCGCTTGCCCGAGCCCTTTTCGGCAGCATGGTCGATGACGATGTAGACGCCGCCCGGCTTGAGCGAGTTGAACACCATCTTGTTGAACGCACCCAGATCGGCATTGGGGCGGTTTTGCAGATCGTGGTAGTTCAGCGAGGTCCACACCACATCCACCAGCTCGGGTGCGGCTGGCTTGGTCATGTCGAGCGAGACCACTTTGACGTTGCTATAGCCAGCTTCGGCGGCGATGGCGATGACCGCTGCTGCCGGGTCAGTCGTAGCGGCCGGGGCCTTGGGGTTGGCCATGGCATAGACGGTGCCTTTGACGCCGACGGCCTTGCTGAAGATGCGGGTGAAATAGCCACCGCCCGGCAGCAGGTCAGCGACCTTGTCGCCCGCCTTGATGCCGGCGAAGGCCAGCAGCTCGGCCGGCTTGCGGTCGGCATCGCGCACGCGGTCAGCGTCCGGACGGGATTTTTCGGCAACGGCCGCAGTCAGCGCAGCCGGGACGGCCGTGGCGGCTGAACCGCCGGACAGGCTGGCGCAGCCCGCCATTAAGGTGGCGCAAACCGCCGTCAGAACCAGTGAACGATAGGACATGACACACCCCCCGATGTTTGTTGGATGACTCGAATGTAGCAGGAAGAGCAGACCGCCGGATGTCAGGTTCGATGCGTATCGATCAGCGACGCGGCATTGATCTCGGCAACCGAGCGCGCACCGCAGCCCACCATGGCCAGGCGCAGCTCGGTGTTGATGATGTCCAGCACGCGCTCGACGCCCGGCTGGCCGAAGGACGCCAGTCCCCAGACATAGGGACGGCCGATGCCCACCGCGGCCGCACCCAGCGCCAGCGCTTTGTAGACATCGGTGCCGCGGCGCACACCGCCATCGACCATCACCGGGATGCGGCCGGCCACACCCTGCAGCACCTCCGGCAGTGAGGCGATCGTGCCGCGACCGCTCTCCAGCGCCCGCCCGCCATGGTTGGAAACCATGATGCCGTCAGCGCCGTGTTGCACTGCCAGTTCGGCGTCCTCACGCGCCTCGATGCCCTTGATGACCACCTTCATGGTGGTGATGTCTTTCAGCCGCTTGATGAAGTCCCAGGTCAGCGACGGCGAGGTTTGACCGAGGCCTTGCGTATCGATGCCCGCAAACATGGGCTTGGTGGCCAACCCGCCGGTGGGATTACCGGTCGGCCCGACCTGATGGCAGTTGCTGCAGGTGCGGGTATCGTCGCGACGCAGACGCGTTGCGGTCACGGTGTTACGCCCGGCCGGCAGGTCAACGGTCACGGCGATGACCGGCACACCGGCAGCCTGCGCGCGCTTGACCAGCGCTGTGGTCGCCTCGAAGCGATTGGTGGTGTAGAGCTGCATCCACACCGGTGCACCGCGCATCTGAATGATGGCCTCGATGGGCATGGACATCACCGTCGACACCACCTGCAACTGATCGCGGCTGCGCGCGGCACGCGCCACAGCCAGCTCACCCTCGGCATGAAAAGCCCGTTGACTGCCGATGGGGCACAACAGCACCGGCGATTTGTAACGCGTGCCGAACAGCGTGACGCCTAAGTCCATCTTGCTGACATCGACAAAGCGGCGGGGTTTGAGCTGCCAGCGCGCGTAGTCGCTGCTGTTGGCGCGCAAGGTGGTCTCGCCATCGACGCCGCTGGCCAGATAACCCCAATGTGCCGGCGGCACGATCTTGCGCGCCATAGCCTCGAACTCGAACACATCCAGCGCATCGGCTGCGCTGGCCAGCGCGGCTTCATCGGCCAGCACGCGCTGCGCAAAGCCGCTGGCGGCCAGCACAGGGCTGGCGGCCAGAAAGCGCAGCAGCGCGCGTCGGGAGTGTGTGATGTTGTCCATGCTGCGCGCCCCTTATTGCCTGACGCTTATTGCGCCTTATAAATTGTTTTGCCCGCTTTGAGAGTCTCGAGCACTTTGATGTCCTTGATGGCCATGGGCTCAACCTTGAGCGGATTAGCCTCGAGGATCACCAGGTCTGCCAGCTTGCCAGCTTCCAGTGTGCCCTTGGTTTTTTCTTCAAAGTACTGATAGGCCGCGTAGTCGGTCATCGCCTTGAACGCGAGATAGGGCGAGACGCGCTCGTCAGGACCGAGGGTCTGGCCGCTGCGGCTCTGACGGTTCACCGCCGTCCACGCCAGAAACATCATGTTCGGCGGCACGATGGGCGAGTCGTTGTGATTGGTAAATTTAAACCCTGGCAGTGAGCTGGCGTAGTTCATCGGGCTGATGCCATAGGCACGCTCTTTACCAAAGCTCTGCACATGCCAGTCACCCCAGAAAAAGGTGTGGGCCGTAAAGAAGCTGGGGACGACGCCCAGCTTTTGCATGGCATCGAGCTGATCGTGGCGCGCCAACTGCGAGTGAATGGCGACCGGCCGCAGGTCTTTGCCCGGATACTTGGCCTGTGCCAAGGCAACGGCTTGCAGCAATTGGTCGACGGCCGCATCACCATTGGTGTGGGTGATGACCTGCACATCGTTCTTATAAGCGACCTCCAACCATTCGTTGAGCTCCTCCTGCTGCAAAGTCGGGTATGCCCGATAGTCCTTGTTCTGCCCTGGCGGCGGCACCTCATAAGGATGCGTCATAAAGGCTGTTTTGCCCTGCGGCGAACCATCAGCGACGATCTTGATGCCACCGATCTTGAAGTGCTCGCCATAGGCACCGATCTTCAAGCGCTCTTTGACCGGCGCGTCCAGCGTGACCGGCGTGCGCACCAGTGTGTCGGTGTCGTACTGCCGTCCGGCATTGCTCAGTTCGGACCCCGGCACGTGGATGTCCACATTGGGGGCGTTGGCATCGGCCTGCGCCGGCGTACCTAAGGTTTTCCACATCGCGTAAGAAACGATGTCAAAGATGATTTTGTGCTGACGATCGGCCTCTTGCAGCATCGCCACATTGGGCGGACTGCTGACGCCATCCTGCACCGTGGTCAGTCCGAAGCCGGCATACCATTTCTGAATTTCGACCAGCTTGTCGATTTGCTCGCTCTGCGCGGGCTGCGGGAATACTGCGAAGAACGGATAGCCGGCCTGCTCTTCCAATACACCATTGGGCTCACCGGTTTTGCGATCACGCTGAATGTGACCACCGGGCGGGTCTTTGCTGTCTTTAGTGATCTTGACCAGTGCCAGTGCCGGCGTGTTGGCCACCACCAGATGCCCGGACGCGTGAATGATCAGGATGGGGATGGTACTGCTGACTTGATCCAAGTCGGCACGCGTGGGATGACGCTGCTCGGCCAGCAAGCTGTCGTCATAACCGTTGACCAGCACCAGTTGCGCTGGCGTGGCTTTGCTGTCGATCAGGTACTTGGCGACCTTGGCCTTGATGTCTTCGATGCTGCGCGTGTCGCCGACAGGCGGCGGGCTCAAGTCGGGTTTGCCCCACCACAGCGTGTAGTCGGCAATGTGCCCGTGCGCATCAATAAAGCCAGGCAGCAGGGTGCGACCATTTAACTGAACCTGCTGCGTGGTCTTACCGGCGAGCTTCTGGGCATCAGCCAGCGAACCGGCCAGCACGATGCGGCCATCCTTAACGGCCAGCGCCTCGACGTACTGCGGTTGATCACCGGCCATGGTGAGGATGTCCCCACCGCTGTAGATCATATCGGCAGCCTGTTGCGGCGCAGGGCCGCTGCACGCAGCCAACAGCACACTCGCCAATCCAAGACACAGTCCGCTCAAGCTTTTCATACACCCGCTCCCCTAACGACTCTGTTGTTTCCACAGTTCCCACGGCCGCATCACCGCACCCTGCTGGGTGACGTCTGCCATCTCGCCTTCTTCACGCGACAGGTAGGTTACCGGGCCACCCATGGCCAGCGCTTGCGCCTGCATGCGCGCGTTGGTCTCGGTATAGATCGCGCGGTACACCGCCACCTGCAAGCTAGGGCCCACCACCACATCGCCATGGCCGCGCATCAACGCCACCGGCTTATCGCCCAAGGTGCGCACCAGTGACCGGGCGCGATCAGTATCGTTGACCAGCATGTTGGTCATGCCGTACTGCTTGCGGATATCGAACACCGGTACGCCTGCGGCCAAAAATCCTGCCACGTGCGACAACGCTTGCAGCGATGTTCGCCCGGTGCCAAACGGAATCACCGCAGGCGAATGTGAATGCACCACCGCTTGCACTTCCGGACGCGCGCGGTAGATCTCGCAATGAATGAAGCGCTCCAGAAACCCGCTGCGGCCGCGATCATCAATCGCATTGCAGTCCAGGTCGTATTCCAGAATGTCGGCGGCTGTAGTGAGCGCCGGCGCCATAGAGCGCGACAGCAGTAGGTGCTGCGGGTTGCGCGGATCGCGCATGCTGACGTGACCAAAACCATCGAGCACACCCTGATTGACCAGAATGTGATTGGCGGCCACCAGATCCTCTACCAGCGCAGCATCCACTGCAGCCACAGCGTTGTTGCTACCGATGCACACCAGCAGCGTGATCATCCAATGCAAGTGTTTCATGATGCGTCCGTCGGTTCGCGCAACTGAAAGACATTGCCCTCGCAGTCATGGGCATCACGAGCGCGAAACCCCGGCCCGTTCCAGCTATAGCCGTGCACATCACCGCCTGCACTGCACGCGGCCAGCGTGGCAGCGTCGATGCTGGGCACAGTAAAGAACAGTTTCAGCGCAGTCTGCGTGCGCAGTTGCGGAGGCGACTCGATCACCAGCTCTGCAGCCACTTCGGGTGGTATGCAGTGGATCACCAACTGCATGTCATCCGAGCTGATGATCGCGTGCCGTGCGTCCTGATGTTGGCAGGTCATTCCCAACACCTGACAATAGAAGTGCACCACGCGCAGCACATCCTTGGCATAGACCACACCACCGGCGTTTGCAGGTCCTCGCATCACTCCCCCTGATTAATTGTTAGCGCAGATGAACAGCCAGTACCTGTGCGGCGCGCAGCGCACCGTTGTGGCCAGCCAGCTGTGCGGCCACCACGTTGGCAGCCCGTGCAGCCTCGGCGTCATGCAGCAACTCGTCAAGCGTCTGAGCCAGCCGACGGCTACGCACCTGTGCAAACGGCACTATGCGACCAACACCTAAGCGCGCGGCGCGCTGCGCATTATCCGGTTGGTCAAAGGCCACGGGCGTTAGCAGTTGGGGACGGCCAGAACGAAGCGCCTGCGACAACGTGCCGAT
>Ga0114967_10002592_pt1 | contig 15111 bp, 14 predicted proteins | sample M_130628_MF_Meta_FD_92639 | JGI IMG/M metagenome (GOLD analysis project Ga0114967, IMG submission 92639) | Freshwater microbial communities from Lake Montjoie, Canada to study carbon cycling - M_130628_MF_MetaG | ecosystem: Environmental > Aquatic > Freshwater > Lake | place: Lake Montjoie... | reverse complement strand
GCTCTACTTTGCTGCCGAGCGGCCGATCGTCTGGCGCGACGGCGTGATGATCATGGTCGACGACGACCGGCTGCCGATGAAGCCGGGAGAAACCCCCGAGATGCGGCGAGTGCGGTTCCGCACGCTCGGCTGCTATCCCTTGAGCGGGGCGGTCGACTCGCAGGCCACCACCCTCCCCGAAATCATCCAAGAGATGCTGCTGACCACGTTCTCCGAACGGCAGGGCCGGCTGATCGACTCCGACGAGGCCGGCAGCATGGAGAAGAAGAAAAGGGAAGGATATTTCTAGGCAGTGTCACATCAGTCATCCCTCATCGCCTCCGACATCGACGCCTACCTGACGCAGCACGAGCGGAAGGAACTGCTGCGGTTCATCACCTGCGGCAGCGTCGATGACGGCAAGAGCACACTCATCGGTCGGCTCTTCTATGAGTCGAAGATGATCTACGAGGATCAACTCGCCGCCATTCGCAAGGACACCTCGCGGTATGGCACCACCGGTGAGGAAGTGGATCTCGCGCTGTTCACCGACGGCCTCGAGGATGAGCGACAGCAGGGCATTACGATCGACGTGGCCTACCGCTACTTCTCGACCGACCGGCGCAAGTTCATCATTGCCGACACCCCCGGGCACGAGCAGTACACGCGGAACATGGCGACAGGGGCCTCGACCGCCGACCTTGCCATCATCCTGGTCGACGCCCGGCACGGCGTGTTGCCGCAGACGAAGCGGCACAGCTTCATCGTGTCACTGCTGGGGATCCGGCACATCGTCGTCGCCATCAACAAGATGGACATCGTGGACTATGACCAGGCAGTCTTCGAGCGGATCAAAGCCGACTACATCGACTTCGCCTCGCGGCTCGAACTTCCCGACGTCCACTTCATGCCGATCTCGGCACTGAAGGGGGACAACGTGGTGACCAACAGCGCGAACACGCCGTGGTACAGCGGCCCGCCGCTGATGACGCTCCTGGAGACGGTCTACATCGGCTCCGACCGCAACCTGGAAGACTTTCGATTTCCGGTGCAGGTGGTACTCCGGCCCAACCTCGACTACCGCGGCTTCGCCGGCACGATCGCCTCCGGGATCATCCGCCGTGGTGACGAAGTCATGTCCCTCCCCTCCCGAAAGAAGAGTCGCGTGAAGTCGATCGTGACCTTCGACGGTGAACTCGAGGAGGCCTTTGCGCCGCAGTCGGTCACGCTCACGCTCGAGGACGAGATCGATTCCAGTCGCGGCGACATGCTCGTGCGGCCGGGCAACGTGCCGAAAGTCGACCAGCGGTTTGAGGCGATGGTCGTCTGGATGCACGAGGAGCCTTTGGTGCCCGGCCGGCAGTATCTCTTCAAACAGACCAGCAAGGTTGTGCCCGGCGCAGTGAGCACGCTCCGGTATCGCGTCGACATCAACACCCTCCACCGTCAGCCTGCCCCGACGTTGGCCCTGAACGAGATCGGCCGCTGCTCGGTCACGCTCACCAGCCCCATCGCCCACGACGCCTACCGCCGCAACCGCAACACCGGCGGCTTCATCATGATCGACCGCCTCACCAATGCCACCGTCGCGGCGGGCATGATCCTCGACCGCGAGGCTGATGAGAATGCGGACGATCATTGGGGCGACGCAGACTCCGCCGAACACCTGCATGCCGAGCAGAGTGGCGTGACGCAGGCGGAGCGAGAGGCCCGATTCGGACAGAAGCCCGCCACGGTCCTGCTGACGGGCCTGACCGGTTCGGGCAAGTCGACGATCGCCCGGGCGCTGGAACGAAAACTCTTCGACTTGGGCCGCGGTGTGGTCGTTCTCGACGGGCAGAACATGCGGCTGGGTATCAGCAAGGATCTGGGCTTTACCGCGGCTGATCGGAGCGAGAACCTGCGGCGGAGCGTCGAAGTCGCCCGCCTGTTCAACGACGCGGGCATGCTCTGCATCGCCGCCTTCGTGGCCCCCGATGAGGCCGTCCGCCGAAAAGCGGCCGAGCGTGTCGGCAGCGACCGGTTTCTCGTGGTGCACCTCGCGGCGCCCGTGGAGGTCTGCCGCACCCGCGACACCGACGGGCACTACACGCTTGCCGATCGGGGCGAACTCACCAATTTCCCTGGTGTGTCGGCCCCATACGAGCCGCCCGTCAGCCCCGACCTCGTACTGCCGACGCATGAGTGGACGGTGAGTCGCTGTGTGGATGCGGTCGTGAAACTCCTCGAATCGCGCGGCGTGATCTAGCTGTCCGTGGAACAAGCCACCGTCGCCTTGTTCCACTCCGATGACAGTTGGAAACCATCATGAACACGTCTCCCGCCTTGATCGGCATCCTCACCGTCTCCGACCGGGCCAGCCGGGGAGAGTATGGAGACGAAGGCGGCCCGGCCATCCGCGGCTATCTCGCCGAGGTCCTGGCATCGACGTGGGAGCCGCGCGAGCGTGTCGTGCCGGACGATCTCGACACCATTGCCGCCGCCATCAGAGCGTTGGCCGAGGCCGGCTGCTGCCTGATCGTGACCACAGGCGGCACCGGCCCGGCGCCGCGGGACGTGACACCCGAAGCCACGGAGCGTGTCTGCACGCGGATGCTGCCCGGCTTCGGCGAACAGATGCGGCAGGTGTCGCTGCAATACGTGCCGACGGCGATTCTCTCGCGGCAGACGGCAGGCATCTGCGGCGGGGCGCTCGTCGTCAACCTGCCGGGGCGGCCGAAGAGCATCCGCGAGTGCCTCGACGCTGTATTTCCCGCGATCCCCTACTGCATCGATCTGATCCACACCGGTAATCCGTCCCCACCGCGGCTTGATACAAATCCCGAACGGCTCGTGGCCTTCCGCCCGCGGGCCTGACAGACTCCCGCCGGGCGCCGCCAAGCCCGCTCGCGATCGATACCCAGGACCGCCCAACCCACCGGTGTCCCATCGCTGCCGCTCAGGGCTTCTATTCGTGGGTGATGGAACCGGTTGCGGAAACGCGTCGTTGGAATAAAAGCCCCCGGCGGAAGCCGGGGGACGCCACGACTGCAGTGGAGACCAGTGGCCATGCCAATCGGGGTCACGCCAACTGCCGGGCGACCTGCGGCGCGAAGTAGGTGAGGATGCAATCGGCACCGGCCCGCTTGATCACGAGCAGGCTTTCCAGCGCCGCCTGCTCGCCGTCGATCCAGCCATTGGCGGCCGCGGCCTGGATCATCGCGTACTCGCCGCTCACCTGATAGGCAAAGGTCGGCACCCCAAAAGTCTGCTTGACGCGATGGATGATGTCGAGCGACACCAGCGCCGGCTTCACCATCACCATGTCGGCCCCCTCCTCAAGATCGAGCGCGACCTCGCGGATCGCCTCGTCGCCATTGGCCGCATCCATCTGGTAGGTCTTCTTGTCGGCTGCGCCGAGGGCAGCCGCACTGCCAACTGCAGCGCGGAAGGGGCCGTAGAACGCGGAGGCATACTTCGCCGCGTAGGAGAGAATGCAGACATCCTGCCTGCCGGCGCCGTCGAGGGTCCGGCGGATCGCCCCCACCCGGCCGTCCATCATGTCCGACGGGGCGACGATCTGGCAGCCGGCTTCGGCCAGCACCACCGCCTGCCGGCAGAGCACCTCGACCGTCTCGTCGTTGAGAATCCGGCCGTCACGGAGCAGACCGTCGTGGCCGTGGCTGGTGTAGGGATCGAGGGCGACGTCACAGATGATGCCGACTGAGTCCCCCAACTCACGCCGGATCGCCCGGACGGTGCGGCAGACGAGATTATCGGCATCGGTCGCGTGCGCGGCGGTATCCGACTTGAGACGGGGCTCCACCACCGGAAAGAGCGCGACGGCGGGAATGCCCAACTGCCGGGCCTCGTCAGCCGCCTTCACCGCGCCGTCGATCGAGAGCCGTTCCACGCCCGGCAGGCTCGGCACTGGCAGGCTTGCCTCATGATCATGAACAAACAGCGGCCAGACCAGATCGGCCGGAGAGAGCAGAGTCTCGGCGACCATCCGACGAAGCCACGGATGCTGCCGATTCCGCCGGAGACGGGTCGTGGGAAAGGATCCGGAAGATGTCATGGTCTCTGCTCCCCTTCGCGGTGATCGATCAGCACGGCCGATGCGAGCGGTTGCCGCATCCCGCCGACATCCCCCGTCAGGGTCGCCACAGCGCACGACTCATCGGTCTCCCACACAGCCACCCTCCGGGCCAGCACGCCCAGATCTGAGAGCACGCCCGGCGCGACGACCTCGAGCAGGTAGCGGGCCATGTTCTCGGCCGTCGGGTTGTAGGGCATCACGAAATACTTGGTGGGCTCCACCATGCGGATCGCCGCCAGGGCGTTGGTGTCTGCTTCGAAAATGAGAAAGGCGTGATCCCAGTGGGCATCGAGCCAAGCCAGCATCCGCTGCTTGATCAGGGAGAAGTCGACGATCCGGCCGACGCTGTCGACCTCGCTGCCACCGCCCGCGGCCACCACCTCGATGTCGACCCGGTAGTTGTGGCCGTGGAAGAAGGCGCACTTGCTCTCGTGCCGATAGAGCCTGTGCCCCGCGCAGAACTTCAGTTGTCGGACCAGCGAGAGCTGCGTGCTGGCGGGATCATGCATGGCGAACGTCCTGGGAGTCGGGCTTGTTGGGGGCCGGGGCCGGCCACACGTTCGGGATGCGAGCGCCGCAGAGCGTCCCGCACTCCATAATAGCTTCCGGCCGGGGGGCCGACAGAGCGGTGGCCGCACGATTCAACGCCCACCATTACAATCCGTCCCTGACACTCCGTAGGGCTATGGAACGTCGACATCCGGGTACTGACCCGTGGCAACAGCGCCCCGAACGGACCGAAAGGCAAGACGCTTCATGAAGATCGTTCTCTTTGGCCGGGGCGGCCAGGTGGGCCGCGAACTCGAGCCGGTGCTCCCATCGTTGGGCCGGCTCATAGCCTGTGGCCGCGACGAGGCCGATCTGGAACAGCCCGACACCGTCCGCGACCTGATCCGACGCGAGGCTCCCGACATCGTCATCAACGCCGCCGCCTACACAGCGGTGGACCGGGCCGAATCGGAGCCCGAGCGGGCCCGGCAGATCAACGCCGACACCGTCGGCATCATGGCCGGGGAGATGGCCCGCCTCGGCGGCTGGCTTGTGCACTACTCCACCGACTACGTCTTCGGCGGCACGAAGTCCGGGAACTACGTCGAAACCGACCCCACCGGGCCCTTGAGCGTCTACGGCAACACAAAACTCGCCGGTGAGCAAGCCATCATGGCCAGCGGCTGCCGGCATCTGATCTTTCGCACGAGTTGGGTCTACGCCACCCATGGCTCAAACTTCGTCCGCACCATGCTGCGGCTCCTGCAGGAACGCGAGGAACTCTCCGTGGTGGACGATCAGGTCGGCGCTCCGACAGCCGCGGCCCGGATCGCCGCCGTGACAGCCGCCGCGGTCGGCCGGCTGGCAGGCAACGAGCAGGAGCTGCCCCCGAGTGGGGTCTATCATCTCACAGCTGGTTCGGCGACCTCGTGGCACGGCCTCGCGGAGTTCATCGCCGCCACCGCCCGGGCCGAGGGCCTGCCGCTGCGGGTGGCCCCTGACTCGATTCGGCCCATCCCCTCATCCGCCTGGCCGCAGGCGGCCAAGCGGCCCGCCAACTCCCGGCTCGACACTGGCAAACTGCGAAGGATTTTGGGAGTGCCCCTGCCCCCCTGGCAGGAAGACGCGCGGCAGATTGTTGCCGCTCTCATCCAAACCGGACGCGGCGACTGAGCCGCATGGGCATCCTGATCGCCGGCTGAACGGTCACCTGGCGGCACAGTATCATCTCCGTCGTTCCACGTTCACTCCCCGTTGTAAAATCGCTCGCCCATGAATGTCACACCCACCGCAATTCCAGACGTGCTGCTGCTGACGCCGAAGGTGTTTGGAGACGACCGTGGTTTCTTTTTCGAGAGTTTTAACGGGCGAGCTTTCGCGGCCGCGATCGGCCATGACATTCACTTCGTGCAGGACAACCACAGCCGCAGCGGACGCGGCGTGCTCCGCGGCCTGCACTACCAGGTCGAGCAGCCACAGGGCAAGCTCGTCCGGGTGGTGGCGGGAGCCGTGTTCGATGTGGCCGTCGACATTCGCCCGGGTTCCCCGACCTGCGGCCGCTGGGTCGGCGTCGAATTGACCGCAGACAACAAGCAGCAGCTCTGGATCCCGCCAGGATTAGCCCACGGGTTTCTCGTGCTCTCCGAGACGGCGGAATTCCTCTACAAGACCACCGACTATTACGCCCCCGCTCACGAGCGCTGCATCCTCTGGAACGATCCGGTGCTCGACATTCACTGGCCACTGGCAGGGCAGCCGATCCTCTCGGCCAAGGATGCCGCCGGAATGCCCTTCACGGTGACGCCGACCGGCGCCACCGCACACGCGGCCCACTGAGCGAGCGCGGCATGCATGACCATGATGCCGACTCGGTGGCCGTCATCATCGTCAACCACAACGGTGGCGACTGCCTGTCGCGCTGCCTGTCATGCCTGGCCGCCCAGCAGCTGCTGCCCACACGGATCGTGGTGGTCGACAACGCGAGCGACGATGGCTCCGTCGCCTCCGCCCGGCAGTTGGCAGAGGAGGACGATCGCCTCGCGTCACGGATTGAGTTTCACCTGGCCGGAGAGAATCTCGGCTTCGCTGCCGCCAACAACCGGGCCGTGGCACTGTGCGGTACCGAGTTCGTCGCCCTGCTCAATCCGGACGCCTTTCCCGAATCGGGCTGGCTGGCAGCGCTCGTTGCCGCCGCTCGGCGTCATCCGAAGGCTGCGGCCCTCGGCTCTCGACAGATGCTCGACGGCACGGCCGATCTGATCGACGGGATCGGCGACGTCTATCACGTCAGCGGACTGTCGTGGCGTGAGGGGCACGGCTGCCGACTGACGGCAGCCGACCTCCAGGATTGCGAGATCTTCTCCCCCTGCGCGGCTGCCGCCCTCTATCGGAGGGCAGCATTCAACGAGGTGGGCGGCTTCGACGAGGACTTCTTCTGCTATTTCGAGGATGTCGATCTGGGATTCCGGCTGCGGCTGGCGGGATACGAGGCACGCTATGTGTCCACTGCGGTCGTCTCACACGTTGGTGGAGCCTCCTCGGGTGATCAAAAGACCGATTTTGCCGTCTTTTACGGTCATCGGAACCTGGTCTGGTGCTTTGTCAAAAATATGCCCCCGACCCTGTTGTTTTCTTTTTTGCCCGCCCATCTTCTCCAGACTATCGTCGTGACGGTGTTTGGCTTGGCCCGCGGGCAGTTCCGCACCATCGTGAAAGCCAAGTGGCACGCCCTGACTGAGCTGAAGACATGCTGGCGGAAGCGACAACTCGTGCAGGCCAACAGGCGGGCGCCAGCATCCTCCGTCTGGCGAATGCTCGACACGAGCCTGACCAGGCGCCGGCACCACTGCCCTGCGCGAGCGGCCCGCTCGCACCAGTGACAGTCGTAATCGTCAACCACAATGCCGGTGGGCTGCTGTCCGCCTGCCTCGACTCGGCGCTTGCTCAAGCCAGCGAGGTGGTGCTCGTCGACAATGCCTCCGCCCGAGACACCTTCGAGCCAGTGATCGCGGCGTTCGAGTCGCATCCGCGGCTGCAGGTGATCCGCTCGGCGGAGAATCTCGGATTCGCCGCGGGCTGCAACCTGGGGGCGGAACTCTCGGCCCAGCCGTTCCTGCTGTTTCTCAACCCCGACTGCATGATCGGACCTGGATCGCTGGCGCGGTTGTGTGCGGCGATCCAAGAGCATCCGCAGGCGGCGTTGGCAGGAGGTCTGCTGACCTACACGGATGGTCGCGAACAGGGGGGCGGCCGCCGCGCCGTACCGACACCGTGGCGGTCGTTCGTACGAGCCTTCGGCCTCGCCCGGCTGTCGAAACGCTGGCCGCAACTCTTCAATGATTTTCATCTGCACTGCCAGCCGCTCCCGCCAGCGCCGATCTCCGTCGAGGCGATCTCCGGGGCCTGCATGCTCCTCACCCGCCAGGCTGTTCACGACATTGGCCTCATGGACGAGGGCTACTTCCTCCACTGCGAGGATCTCGACCTCTGCATGCGGGCCCGCCAGCATGGCTGGCAGATCCTCTTCGTCCCCGATGCGCCGATCGTGCATCACAAGGGGGGCTGCAGCCGGGGGCGACCCGTGTTCGTGGAGTGGCACAAGCACAAGGGCATGGTTCGCTTCTATCACAGACATTTCCGCCACCAATATCCGGCCGGGCTGATGGGGCTCGTGGTCGTCGCTGTCTGGTTGAGGTTTGTCGCCGTGGCAACGCTGATCCAGAGCAAGCGATTCTGGGCACGGGCCCGGCAGTTGGCGGCCCTGCTGCGTTCGGGAAGGGCACGGTCTCTGGCCGTGGACTACAATTCGTTGCCGCTCGACGGCGCCGTCATGCCGATCGTCACCTCCACGCGGGCAATGACGTCCTAAAGCCACCCGACTCTTGAAGACCCCCTGGCAATTCTTCCGCCGTCGGCGATGCACCGCGAACCCCACACGGCATGGAGCAGGAGTGCCGCGGAGCCGGTGGGTGTGCTCGGCGCCACGAGCTTTGTCGGACAGTCGGTGCTGACTCGTCTGCAGGTCGCTGGTCTGCAAGTCGCTGGTCTGCGCGACACTGACCCAACAGCGGCCGACCGCCAGGTATTTGCCTTTTCCCGATCGCCCGCCGTGGTGGCCGGAGCCAACGCATCCGCAGGCGTCTCCTGGTACAGACTACCAGCCGGTCCTGAGCTCCCGACAGAACCGCTCCCTCCCGTCCCCATTCCACAGTGGATCGCCGTCAGTCCACTCTGGACAGTCTCGGCTCAGCTTCCGCTCCTGGCAGCAGCGGGTGCCCAGCGGCTGGTAGCAATCTCCTCGACGAGCCGGTTGACCAAGCGCAACTCGGCCGCCGCCGAAGAGCGGGCGCTCGCCGCGCGGCTCGCTGCCGCTGAGGAAGAGGTGCTTGACCGGGCCCGGGCCGAGGGGATCGTGGCCACGATCCTGCGGCCCACGATGATCTATGACGGCAGCCACGACCGCAACGTGATGGCGATCGCCGGCTTCATCCGCCGCTACGGTTTTTTCCCCGTAGCGGGCTCCGCAGCAGGCCTGCGGCAGCCGGTTCATGCCGACGACGTCGCTTCAGCAGCCGTGGCGGCGCTCGCCCGCGACGGCCTCTGCAGCACCTACGAACTCTCAGGGGGCGAGACACTCCCCTACCGCGACATGCTGCGGCGGATCTTCGCCTGGCTCGGCCAGCCACTGAGACTGGTGACGGTTCCTCTGCCGCTGGTCCAGGCCGCCGTGCCGCTGGTGGGCCTTCTGCCGGGGCTGGGTCGGCTGCCGGCGATGGCGGCCCGCATGAACGAGGATCTTGTCTTCGACCACGAAGCAGCCACGCGGGACATCGGCTTTCAGCCGCGGGCATTCACGCTTCCCTTGCAGGGTGATTCGAATCATGCTGCAGGGAGACTTCTCAATCGCTAAACGCCCGTTCTGAAAACCCTGTCTGTCTCGCATGAATTCCAATCCAGCCACGAGCCCGCCCGGCGACCCTACCGCGGCTGTGGCACCGTTCCTCAGGCAAGCGGTCTTTCTGACGTTCTTCGGCTTCATGCTCGTGGCCCTCAATTGTCTGGTCGACAATGCCGCCATCGACGTCAGCCTGATCCCACGGCTGCTCGCCCTCTTGGCCTTTCTGCTCGTGTCGGTCGTTGTCGTCAGCCTGCCGCCGGTCAGCCGCCTGCTCGACTTCTCCGTGCTGAGAGAGCCGGTCATCCCGCTCTTTGCCGCCTATCTCCTCGTCACCTGCGGATCGCTGCTGGTGGCGGTCAACGTCTCAGCCGGATTCACGGATCTCTTCCGGACGCTGGCAACCTTCCTGACGATCTGTCTGTTCTGCCTGCTGTTACCGATCGTGCCGCGGTGGCAGGAGTTGCTGCTGCGGGTGGTCATCGTGGCCGGGCTGATCAGCGTCGGGGTGGGTTGCTACGAGATCGTGACGACGTTGGGCGTGGGCCTCCACGGCCGCGGGGCGATGGACCGCCGCGCGATGGACCGCCGCGCGATGGAACAGATCACGGCGCTGATGTCGAGCGTGAACCTCTACGCGGGCATCCTGGCACTCTTCCTGCCGTGGTGCGTCGGCGGCGTGGTGCTCCTCCGCAGGGGCTGGCGGGGGCTGGCGGCGGTAGCATCGGTGGCAGTGCTGCTGATGATCCTCGTGCTCCAGTCCCGGGCCGCCTGGCTGGCAGTGCTCGCCGGAATAGCGGCCGGCGCCAGCGTGTTGCTCGTGCACCCGGCCCGGTTCAATATGTCGCAGCGGGTCCGCAATGGCTTGGCCGCCATCTGCCTCGCTGGACTTGTCGCCCTTGCTGGCGGCATCGCTACCGCCCCCGCCGACAACGTCTTCGCCCAGCGGTTCCGCAGCATCTTCGTGGCCCCTGCCGACCCGGCCGCCCTGCCGCGTGAAGGCGGCCGGCTGATGATCTGGGGGGTTACGTCCCAGATGATCGCCGACCACCTGCTCACCGGCGTCGGCGCCGGCAACTTCACCGTCCGGCTCCACGAATATTTCGGCGACGACGATCTCGACTTCTCCAACGTGCACACCAACTGGGTGCAACCCCACAACGATTTTCTCTGGGTTTTCGTCGAGAAGGGCGTGCTCGGCATCCTGCTGTTTGTGGGATGCTTCGTGGCCGCCTTCGCCGCCATCCGAACGATCCTGCGGAGCAACGGGCCGCCGGCCGATCGCTGGCTGGCGCTGGTGGGCTTGGTGGGCCTCGTCTCCTATAGCACGCTGTCGTGCTTCGACTTCCCCTTGGAGCGGATCAATCATCAGGTGTATCTGTCGCTGCTGCTGGCGGTCGTCACCGTGGTCAAGCATGGCATTGCGCCGGCGGCCGGCAGCACTTCTGGAGACGATGCCGACCATCTTGCACAGCCGTCACGGCTCGGCCGACTGGTGGTCGTGCCCCTGCTGGTGGCGGCACTCGGGCTGGGCATCACCTACTCTCTGGCGGCGATCCAGCAGGAGAAGGACGTGATCCTGGCACGGCGGGCATGGCGAGAAGGAAAGTGGGAGGAGATGCTCGCGGCGGCACGGCGGGCCCGCACTGCCTGGAAGACCCTCGATCCGCTCGTCAGCCCGCTGGCGTTTCTCGAAGGCATGGCACACATGCGGCTGGGCCATCTACCGGAGGCGATCGAGTGTCTTGAGCAGGCTCGGATCGATAACCCCAACCGGATGTATGTCATCAACAACCTGGGCATTCTCTACGCTGGTACCGGCCGCTTCGACGAGGCGATCGAGTGCTTCAACCTGGCGGCTAACCGCTATCCACACCGGATCGAGCCGTTCAACAATCTGGCCAGTTGCCTTCTCGAAATCGGGCACCCTGACGAGGCGCTCGAACTCCTGGAGCAGATCCCGGAGGAGCTTCGCAACGACGGCATCCGCCGCAATCTTGCGCTGGCCCGTGAGCAGGCTGCCGCCATGCCGGCGGAGACAGCAGCACCGGCGGAAGCAGCTGATGACGAACCAGCCGATGACAAACCGTAATGCGCCGTGACGCTTACAACTGTGTCGGGTTTGGTGCGTCGCCGTAGACCGCCTTGGGGTCGAAGGCTTTTTCGTGCTCGGTGAATGCCAACTGCGTACCCTGCCCACGTTCCGCTCCGACCGGCACCCGGCGGTAGAAGCAGGAGCGGTAGCCGACGTGGCAGCTGGCGCCGCCGGCGATTTCGACCCGCAGCCAGACGCAGTCCTGATCGTCATCGATCCGCATCTCGGCCACCTTCTGCACCAGGCCGCTGGTGGCGCCCTTGTGCCAGAGCTGCTGACGGCTCCGGCTCCAATAGTGGGCCTCGCCGGTTTCGATCGTCTTGGCCAGCGCCTCCCGGTTCATCACCGCCACCATCAGCACTTCGCCGGAGGCATGGTCGGTGGTGACGCAGGGGATGAGCCCCTGCGGGTCGAACTTGGGCGCCAGTTCGCAGCCCTCCTCCACCTGCTCGACGGAGAGTCTCTGGCCAAACGGTGACGACGGGGCCGGCGAAGCGGATGAGGACACGGTAGGAAAACTCCTCGGAGGCGGTCGGGCTGGGTTGCTTCCTCTATTCAATAGTTTGACCGATCCGTTATCCAGCCCATACCCTTCCCGCACAGTCCATCCTGCCTTAGGGAGCCTCTTTTTATGGTCACGGCCGACAAGCCAGCCGCGTTTGTGCTTCGCCATCCCGCCCGTGGTGTCATCGGCGGCTGCTGGCGGGCCTGGGGAGTTCTGGTGCTGCTGGCGTCCTGCGGCATGGCCGCCGACTGGCCGACCTTTCGTGGACCGGACCGGACCGGGGTCGCCACCGACACAGGTCTCCTGAATACCTGGCCGGCCGCAGGGCCCACGCTTGCCTGGAAGACGGCGGGCGCGGGCCACGGCTATGCCAGTCTGGCGATCGCCGGGAAGCGGATCTACACGCTCGGCGACGGTCTCTCCACCGCCGGCGACAAGGACGAATATCTCTCCTGCTTCGACCGCGACTCGGGCCAGCAGCTCTGGAAGACGAAGACCGGCCAGCCGTGGGCCGAGGGCCCCGAATCGTGGCACAGTTCGCGAAGCACGCCCACGGTCGATGGCGAGATGGTCTATGTCATCACACCGTTTGGCCAGCTCGTGGCCTGCGCGACGGCCGACGGGAAGGAGCAGTTTCGCATCGACTTGAAGGCCCAGTTCGGCGGCAAGAAGGGAGATGGATGGGGCTACAGCGAGTCACCGCTCATCGACGACAACCGGCTCGTCTGCACACCGGGTGGCGAACAGGCCACAATGGTGGCGCTCGACAAGAAGACGGGGCAACCGCTCTGGACCTGCCCCATGAAGGGCGACCGCGGTGCCGCCCACTCCTCGATCGTGGTCAGCCGGCCGCTATCCAGCCAGACGGGGGGCCGGAAGGTCTATGTGCAGACCACGGCCGCCGGCGCGTTCGCGGTCGATGCCGAGACGGGCCGCTTTCAGTGGGCCTATCCGATCGACCAGACGACGGCCGTGGTGCCGACGCCGATCGTTCGCGGCGACCTGGTCTTCTTCTCCGCCGGCTACAAGCGGGGCGGCGCCCTCCTGCGGCAGGTTCCCGGCGCCGATGGCGGCGTGACGATGGAGGAAATCTACGGGCTTAAAAAAGAGCTCGCCAACAAGCATGGCGGCATCGTGCTGGTGGGCGATCATCTCTACGGCGATTCTGACGACGCGGGCATCCCCTTCTGCGCAGAGCTGATGACGGGCAACGTGGTCTGGAAGAAGCGGGGCAGCGGCAAGGGATCAGCCACGGTGACGGCCGCCGACGGCCATCTCTACGTGCGGTATGCCGACGGCACGCTGGCCCTGGTGAAGGCCGATCCGGCCGACTACGTGGAGGCGGCAACCTTCAAGATCCCCGGCAGCGATGCCCGGCCGAGTTGGTCCCACTCCGTGATCCTGGACGGCCGGCTCTACCTCCGCGAGCAGGACACGATCCTCTGCTACGACCTGCGGAAGTAGTTGTCGACAGACAGCCGGGCAGGATGCCATGTTTCGCGTGCAGCTAGTCGTGTGTATCTGCCACGGCCTTGTAGATCACGCCGCCCAGAATGCCGCCCACGATCGGCGCCACCCAGAAGAGCCACAATTGCTGCAGCGCCCAGCCGCCGGCGAAGATCGCTGTCGCGGTGCTGCGAGCGGGATTCACCGAGGTGTTGGTGACCGGGATGCTGATCAGGTGGATGAGCGTCAGGCAGAAGCCGATGGCGATCGGCGCGATCATGCTGTTGGCCTTCTTGTCGGTGGCACCGTGGATCACGAAGAGAAATACCGCCGTCAGCACGGTCTCGATGATGAAGCAACTCTGCCAGGGATAGCCGCCGGGGGAGTGCTCACCAAAGCCATTGGAGGCAAAGCCGCTCGTTGCTGCATTGAAGCTGGGCAGCCCACTGGCGACCAAATACAGCACGCCAGCACCGACGATCCCGCCGACCACCTGGGCGAGGATGTATTTCGGCACGTCGGCCATCGGAAACCGGCCGCTCGCGGCCAGTCCGGCCGTGACCGCCGGATTCAGGTGGCACCCCGAGATGTGGCCGATCGCCACCGCCATCGAGAGCACGGTCAGGCCGAAGGCGAGCGACACTCCCAGGAAACCGATACCGAGGGTGGGATAGGCGGCTGCCAGGACGGCGCTGCCGCAGCCCCCGAGTACCAGCCAGAACGTGCCAATCGCCTCAGCCAACAGTTTTCCCATCGCGATAGTCTCCGCAGAATAAGTGCCGTGAAACGTGCCATGATCGAGCAGGCCCAGCCGGGGAGTCCCGGGCGGGCCCGAGAAGCTAGGGAATCGACGGAAGACCCGTCAAGAGCAGGGGAGCCGAGTCACATGAGCGCCGGCAATCGCGGCCCGAACACGACGAGCCCGATCACGGCAGCCGTGGTCGCCGCCACGAGCACGCCGCTGCTGGCCATGTCGAGGGCGTCGCGAAGCCGCGGATGACGTCGGCTGCCTGGTCCACGGGCCAGCGACTCGATGGCGGTATTGAAAATCTCCGCCATCAACACCAGGCCGATCGCAAACACGAGCAGACACCATTCCACGGGCGAGACCTGCATCACGGCCCCGGCTGCCACGACGGCCGTGGCCATCCCGAGGTGTACAGCGAAGCTCGACTGGCTCCGCACCGCCCGGGAGAGGCCGCGAAAGGCGTCGGCGAATTTCTGCGACCAACTCCGCGGGGTGGTCGATTGCCGCAGGGCCATCGGGCTCCCCTCCCTTACCGGAGGCTTCACGCGGGCTTCACGTAGGGGTCGCCCTTTTTCCAGTTGCAGGGGCAGAGTTCGTCGCTCTGCAGGGCGTCGAGCACCCGCATCACCTCGGCCACGTTGCGGCCCACGCGGCCCTGATTCACGTCCACCCACTGGATCACGCCGTGAGGATCGACGATGAACGTGGCCCGCAGGCAGTAGCCCTCAGTCTTTTCGAGAATCCCCAGTTCGGCCGCGAGTTTCTGGGCCGCGATCAGCGGGAATTTCAGGTCGGTCAGGTCGGGATGGGCCCGCCGCCAGGCGAGGTGGGAATATTCGTTGTCGGTGCTGCCCCCCACGACGCTCGTGTCGCGGTC
>Ga0114967_10002588_pt1 | contig 15128 bp, 14 predicted proteins | sample M_130628_MF_Meta_FD_92639 | JGI IMG/M metagenome (GOLD analysis project Ga0114967, IMG submission 92639) | Freshwater microbial communities from Lake Montjoie, Canada to study carbon cycling - M_130628_MF_MetaG | ecosystem: Environmental > Aquatic > Freshwater > Lake | place: Lake Montjoie... | reverse complement strand
CGGACTCCACAAAGTCGAGTTACTCGGCGATCCGTCCGTACTTTTTCTGGATGCAAAGGGCGTCCAAGCCATAGGGCCTGAGTTACAACGGAGCTACGGTTTACCTGCGCTCAGTCGTCTGGAGTAAAGACGGTTACCCAAAGAGGTCCGGCGTGAGACCAGCCTCCTTTGCCATCTCGGCGTGCAGAGTGCGAAACTCCGCCTTTTCCAGAGCTGGTAAAAGCTCAGAAAATTGAGGGGTGATACGCAGCTGTTCCGGAGCAATCGGCAGGGGCAGATCGAGATCCAATCGCACCATTTCCTGGTTCTGCTCCAACTGAGCCCGAGCGGCTTGGAGTTTTTCGCGTAGTTTAGCCGGTTCCACTCGCTCCAAGTCGGCCATCGCAGCGGCCAAAGAACCATGGGCGTTAAGTAACGCGGTAGCGCCTTTAGGGCCGACGCCTGACACTCCGGGAATGTTATCAGCGGAATCCCCCACAATACTCAGCCAGTCGCCCAACTGCTCGGGCTCCACGCCCCATTTGCGGCGAACGGTTTCGGCGTCCAATAAGGCATGAGTGTCTTTCGGGGTGGCGAGCTCCGTTTTTTGAGTCGTATAAATCCGCGTCGTGGCCCCGAGGATCTGAAAAAGATCCTTGTCTGCAGTCGCCAGAATAACCTCCCATCCAAGCTTTTCCACAGCAACCGCATAAGAGGCCATAAGATCATCCGCCTCGGTATTGGGCAGCGAAACCGACTGAAAACCCAGTAACGCGATCAACTCGCGCAATACAGGCAATTGAACATCAAGAGCCTCTGGCATTTCCGCCCGTTGTGCCTTGTATTCCGGCTGGAGACTCGAACGACGCTCCGGCACCCCCATGTCCCAAACCACCGCGGCACGATCGGGACGCAGATCTCGCTGCATTCGTCTCAAAGCCTTGAGGAATCCGTAGATAGCTCCGTTGGGTTCTCCCTTAGAATTTTTCAGGCCGATTAGCGCGTGGTAGGAGCGGTAGGCGTAATAGTAGCCGTCAACAAGAAGCAGTTTCATGGGGTGTGGAAAAGCGGCTGAGCATGGATCAGACTGCTCGCGTAAGCCAGCGGGACGCTTGGTAGAATGCGGTTTGGAGCTTGAGCTTCAGGCGGCGCTCGGTCTTTTTAGACTCGTGCGTTCTGCTATCATTCTCACTGCAGGTTTCGGGGAGGGCCACAATGCGGCTGCACGTGGTCTAACAGAAGGGTTTGCAGCTCTTGGCGATATGCACCCAGAGGCGCTCGATTTGTTCACCCCAGCTTTCGGCTCCTTCTACCAAAAGATGCGCCGTGACTACATCGATGTAGTCAATAAGAGCCCTGGAACTTGGGCGGCGGTTTATTCGGGGGCCGAACATTTGCCCTTCGTCAGTCTTATTTTAAAAAATCTATGGCCGCTGAAGCGTGAACTCGTAACGGCCCTTCGCAAGTGGCAACCCGCTGCAGTGATCGCAGTCTACCCCGCCTACGGTTATGTTCTGGAGGCAGCCGCTCAAGAAGCTGGCCTGCTTGATCTTAAACGCTACATACTCATCACGGATTCCATCACCGTGCATCCCGTATGGCACCGATGCGACGCGGATACCTTTATGGTACCCAATGAGGATACGGCCAACGTTCTTTACCAGAGGGGAATAGACCGGTCACGTGTGTTGGTGAGCGGCTTCCCTGTCTCGCCGCGTTACGCCGTCGAGGGACCTGTTCGTGAGGACCCCCTCGAGCGCCCGAGAGTGTTGTACATGATCAACGGGCAGCCTGGACGCGCGATATCGTTGGTGGAGCGCCTGCTTCGGGAGGATAAAGTGGAGCTCACTGCCACCACCGGACGCGATGAGGCGCTGAAATCTGAGCTCGAAGCACTTGCAAAGCGCTTACAAAAGCCACTGAAGGTGCTGGGCTGGATCGAAAACATGCCAGACCTCCTGCGCAGCAACCATTTACTGATCGGCAAAGCAGGCGGGGCCACTGTGCAGGAGACGCTCGCGGCCGGCACCCCGATGCTTATTACACAGATTTTGCCCGGTCAGGAGGAAGGCAACGCCCGATTGCTACTCCAAAACGGGTGCGGCGCGTCCTGCCCCACCAACGAAGCCGTGTTGGAGACCCTCTCCAGTCTATTCGCAAACGAGGCTCAAGGCTGGCAACAGATGAAGCGTCACGTTTGCGCGCTGGGCCGACCAGATGCGGCTACTTCCATCGCCCGCTGGGTGTGGAAAAAAGTTCAATCGATTGAAGATGCGCCCAATCTTGGATTTGGACTGAGGTCGAACAATCCCCCTGACTAACCAACTTTCTGTTTTAAACCCCTTTCCTGCCCAAGCCGACTCCATGCGGGTTACAGCCAGTCATTCAGTACTAAAAAATTTTGAGGATGAATGTTGGCAACGGCTTAACCACTCATTTACAAAGAAGGGCGTCTTAGTCGTTCTTGACGCGTTCCCGCGCTCAGAAAGTCTGCTTTTAGGCCCTCTTTTAATTCAATCACTCACTCTTTCGTGAACCTTTTGATCAAACTCTGGAGATCTTCTATCGGGAAAAAATGGCTCGTCGCCCTCACTGGCTTGGCGCTCCTCGGCTTTGTTGTAGCACATTTGCTTGGCAATCTTCAGATGTTCTCCGGTGCGGAAAAGATCAACGCCTACGCGGAGTTTCTAAAAGCCAATGAAAAGCCACTGTGGCTCGCCCGAATCGGTCTGATCGTTTTTTTTGTTACGCACATCCTCGCAACCCTTTCCCTCGTTCGGATGAACCGTGCCGCTCGCCCCGACGCCTATGCCCTGAAGCGGAGCGTACAAGCCAAGATCTCCACCCGCACTATGGCCCTGAGCGGCCTCACCGTTCTTTCCTTCGTGGTATTCCATCTGGCTCACTACACACTTCGCATCACCGATGCGCGCTTCAAAATCGAAGCTGAAGGCGGACTACTAACATCGGCACATGATGTTTATCACATGGTCATTATGGGTTTCCAGAACCCGCTTATTTCCAGTTTTTACATCCTGAGTGTCGGGTTACTCTCACTCCACCTCAGCCACGGAATTTCCTCCGTCTTCCAAACCTTGGGGTTAGAGACCAAAAAAAGCGCCATCTGGATGCCTAAGGCCGCCGCTCTCATTGCACTTTTACTCTTCACGGGTTACGCGTCCATTCCAGTGGCCGTCCTCAGTGGCCTCCTTAAGTAATTTTCCAAACCAAACGGTTCCAACGCCATCTGCAGAGCCTCAACCAGCGCACTATGAGCCTCAACCTTGATTCAAAAACTCCCTCCGGCCCTCTTGAGAAAAAATGGGAGCAACACAAGTTTGAGTCCAAACTCATCAATCCAGCCAACCGGCGCAAATTCGAGATCATCGTCGTGGGTACCGGTCTCGCAGGCGCCTCGGCCGCAGCGACGCTTGGGGAACTCGGCTACAAAGTAAAGGCCTTCTGCTTTCAGGACTCCCCGCGCCGCGCCCATTCCATTGCCGCTCAAGGCGGAATCAACGCCGCCAAAAATTATCAAAACGACGGCGACTCCGTTCACCGCCTCTTTTACGACACCATCAAGGGAGGCGACTTCCGCTCCCGCGAGAGCAACGTGCATCGTCTGGCGGAAATCAGCGTCTCCATCATCGACCATTGCGTCGCTTTGGGGGTTCCCTTCGCCCGCGAATACGGAGGTTTGCTCGACAATCGCTCCTTCGGCGGTGCCCAAGTCTCTCGCACTTTTTACGCCCGCGGACAGACCGGCCAGCAACTCCTCCTCGGCGCCTACTCAGCTCTCAACCGGCAGATCGCCGCCGGTTCAGTCGAGATGTTCCCTCGCACGGAACTCATGGATATTGTTCTGGTGGATGGCCATGCCAAGGGCATTGTCACCCGCGACCTGACCAACGGCGCCATCCGGACTTGGGCGGCCGACTGCGTCATCATGGCCACAGGCGGCTACGGCAACGTCTTCTACCTCTCCACAAACGCCAAAGGCTCCAACGTAACTGCCACCTACCGAGCACACCGCCGTGGCGCCACTTTCGCCAACCCCTGCTACACGCAAATTCACCCGACTTGTATCCCCGTCGCCGGTGATCACCAATCCAAGCTCACCCTGATGAGCGAATCCCTACGCAACGATGGCCGCGTCTGGGTGCCGAAAAAGAAGGGCGACACCCGCCCTTACAGCCAGATTCCAGAAGACGAGCGCGATTATTATCTGGAACGCAAATATCCAAGTTTCGGCAATTTAGCCCCACGCGACATTTCTTCTCGCTCGGCGAAAGAGGTCTGTGACGAAGGGCGCGGCGTGGGTCCAGGCGGTCTGGGTGTCTACTTGGATTTTGCGGATTCCATCAAGCGCTTGGGCGAGGATAAAATCCGCGAACGCTACGGCAACCTGTTTGAAATGTACCACCAGATCACTGGGGAAAACGCCTACAACGGGCCCATGCGTATCTTCCCAGCCGTCCACTACACCATGGGTGGCCTTTGGGTGGACTATAACTTGATGTCCAACATTCCCGGCCTTTTCGTACTAGGCGAAGCCAACTTTTCCGACCACGGCGCCAACAGACTCGGAGCCAGCGCTCTCATGCAGGGACTCGCCGACGGCTATTTCGTCATTCCCTACACTATCGGCAATTACCTCGCCCCGCATGTCGGCGAGCGCCCCAGCACCGACCACCCCGCCTTCAAACAGACCGAAGCAGATGTCCGTGGCAACATTCACAAACTTCTTTCCATAAAGGGAAAACGCTCCGTGGACTCGTTTCACCGCGAGCTCGGTCTCATCATGTGGGATCATTGTGGCATGGCGCGAACGGAAAAGAGCCTCACCCGAGCCCTCAAACGACTGCCAGAGCTTCGACAGGAATTCTGGCAGAACGCGAACGTCCCTGGAGAAAACGAATCAGTGAATACCTCCTTGGAGCGTGCTGGACGAGTTGCGGACTTTCTAGAATTTGGCGAGTTGATGTGCATGGACGCCTTGACTCGCAAGGAATCTTGCGGTGGCCATTTCCGCGAGGAATACCAGACTCCTGATGGAGAAGCAGTGCGCAACGACGCGGAATATTCGCACGTGGCCGCTTGGGAATATCAGGGTGAGGGCGTCACCCCGATTCGACATACGGAACCTTTGACTTTTGACAACGTAAAACTCGCCACCCGGAGCTACAAATGAACCTGCATCTCAAAGTTTGGCGCCAGAAGAACGCAGCCACCAAGGGCGCGCTCGTTAGTTACGAGGCTCGCAACATCCCCGAAGATTGCTCCTTTTTGGAGATGCTCGACCTCGTCAACGAAGACCTACTTTCGCGCGGGGAAGAGCCCATTGCTTTCGATCACGACTGTCGTGAGGGAATTTGCGGAATGTGTTCGCTCACTATTAACGGCATCCCTCACGGCACGAGCGACACGACCACTTGCCAGCTTTACATGCGCAAGTTCAAAGATGGTCAAACCATCTATATTGAGCCCTTCCGCGCCAGCGCGTTTCCGCTCCTGCGCGATCTGAGTGTTAACCGCTCCGCCTTCGATCGCATTCAACAGGCTGGTGGCTTCATCAGCGCCCACGTCGGATCCGCTCCAGACGGCAATGCGATTCTTGTTCCCAAAACCGATGCAGACCACGCGATGGAAGCCGCCGCATGCATCGGATGCGGAGCCTGCGCAGCCGCCTGCCCCAATGCCAGTGCAATGCTGTTCGTCGGAGCAAAGGTCACCCACCTCGCGTCTCTCCCGCAAGGCCAGCCTGAACGCGAGCGCCGCGCCTTAGCGATGGTACGCCGGATGGACGCCGAAGGTTTTGGAAATTGCTCAAACTATCTTGAGTGCGAGGCAGTTTGCCCAGCGGAAATCCCCGCTTTGGTCATCGGCCAACTCAACCGCGATTACGCCCACGCCTTGGTTAAGGAAAGCCTGTAACCCGAGGAAAGAAGTCCGGGGAAAAAGCAACGACTTGCACTGCCGCTCAATGTTTTCGCTCGATGCCAAACGGCACGTCTGGGCCAACTCTCTTCCGACCTGCACGCCTCTACTTCACAGGCGGCTTCCCTAATCCGGGGTACTTCAACCAACGGAAAAACTCCGAGTCGGTAGACAATAACAACGTCGTGTCTCGCGACATCGAACTGCGGTAAGTCTCCATCGTCTTGACGAAATTATAAAACTCAGCAGCCTGCGGGTTCTGGTTGAATGTTTTGGCGTAAATCTCTGAAGCTTTCGCATCTGCCTCCCCGCGAATCTCCTGCGCTTTCAAATAGGCGCCGGATTGGATCTCGCTAAGATCTCGCTCCCGTTGACCAGCGATCTTCGCCGCTTCCCCTTCCCCTTCCGAACGGAAGCGTTGCGCGATCTGCTGGCGTTCGCTGATCATACGCGAATAAATGCGATCCAAGACGTCCGGGTTGTAATTCACCCGTTTCAAACGGAAATCCAAAAGGTCGATTCCGAACTCCGACAGCTTTTTGCTCGCCTCCTGAGCGATCTCGGTCTCAATGCGCTGACGCCCCACCTTGATCGGCGGTAAAACGCCAACCGCCCCCGGTCCGTCCGTCTTCAGCGTCTCGTCCTTCGCCGCCTTGCGACTGGGATCCGTCCTCACAATTTCAATCAACTCATTGCGAGCAACCGCATTGCGCGTTTCACTCCCCAGAATGTCCTCGAGACGCGACTGCGCACTACGCTCGTCTCTCATCCGCACAAAATACGTTTTGGGATCTGAAATTCGCCACCGAGCAAAAGCCTCAACTCGGATATACGTCTTGTCCTTGGTCGGGATAGCCACTGGCGCTCCGTCCCACTCTAAAAACCGTTTATCCAGACGGTGTACTTCCTGCACAAAGGGAAGTTTTGTGTGCAAGCCCGGCTCGATCACAGGGTCGCCCACGGGCCGCCCAAACTGCGTGAGAATCACCTGCTCCGCCTGGTTCACCGTATAGAACGCTCCGCTCCCCACCATGAATCCCACCACCGCCACCCCCATTATCAATGTCGTCGCTATTCGATTCATAAAATCAACGCCCCTCCTGGTTTTTTGCCGCCCCATTCTGCGAAGACTGCTGCCCGGAGAGCCCCGGCAACGCCTGCAGTGGCAGCACCGGCAATAGACGCTGCAGTCCCTCGTCCACGATCACTTTCTGCCCTGCCTTGGGCAGCACCTCCCCCAACATTTCCAAGTACATCCGCGTGCGAGTCGCCTCCGGAGCTTGCAAAAACTGCGTAAATAACTGCTTGAACGAGGCGACGTCTCCCTCCGCCTCATTCACTCGCTTAAACCGATAGCCCTCCGCAGCACTGAGCGTCTGCTCCGCCTCACCGCGCGCGCGAGGCACCGCCTTATTGTATTCCCCTACGGCCACGTTGATCGCATTCGCGCGATCCTGCTGCGCTTTGTTCACCTCGTTAAACGACCCCTCAACTTGCCTCGGCGGGTTGACGTCCTTTAACTGCACGCTATCCACCTTGAGTCCAAGTTGATACCGCTTCGCTAATTCCTGTATGCGAGCCAATCCCGCGACCTCGATCTCCTGCCGCCCTACCGTCAGCAATTCGTCTACCGTCCGATCTCCGACGACCTCCCGCATCGCCGCCTCGGAAAGGTCACGCAGCGACATATCCGGGTTGCGAACATCGAAGAGATACTCCCTCGGATTTTCGATGCGATACTGAACCACCCATTCCACTAACGCCGCATTCAGATCCCCCGTCACCATCGACTTCTCTTCCATCTGCTGCTTACCAGGTTGAAACCGGTTGGTGTAACCGGGAGTCGCAAAACCAAACTCCAACTTTAACTGCCGGCGGGTCGGCAAGATAATCGCCTCGTCAATTCCCAGAGGGAGTTTGAAATGTAGCCCAGGCTCCACAATCCCGAGAAACCGGCCGAATCGCAACACCACCCCCTCACATTCCGCCTCCACGGTGTACGCAGAGCTCGACACCACGACCCCAACGACCACCAAAAGCACTATCCAGCGCATCTTGGACCCAAAAAATTGTCCCAGATCCGGTCCCCCGACCCCTCTTGCACTGCCAAACAAATCAGCCATGTTGTAATCATAGCGCGCTATATCAAAGCGGCAACTATTTCCAAGCTGGCTTCACTCTTGCACCAACGGCGCAATTTAACGCGGAACGCGAAGACTTTGAGGGCAACAAACTTTTTGCCCCAATTGCCAACTCGCAATTCCGGGAGCGCCAAGCCGACTTAGCAGCAGGCACCCGCGCCTTCTCCGAAATACGAACCCATTTGCATGCCCGAGGACAGTATTCATCAACCCAATGACAAACTCCTCAAAGCCACCTTCTCCTCTCCCGAGAACGCCCGCGCTTTCTTTCAAAACCATCTCCCCCCAGAGCTCGCCGCCGCCCTTGACTGGAACTCCCTCGCCCTAGAACCCTGCTCCTTCATCGATCCTCAATTCGCGAGTTCCGAAAGCGATCTGCTCTTTCATATCACCCTGCAAAAAAGCGACGCCTTCCTGTATCTTTTATTTGAACATCAAAGCTCCGAAGACCCCCGCATGGCCTTGCGCCTGCTTTCCTACATCTTGCGCATCTGGGACCGCTTTGCTCAAAACCATCCACCGCCAGCACAGCTACCCGCCATCCTCCCGATCGTTCTTGCCCAAGGGAAACGCCCTTGGAAAACATCGACCCGTCTCGAGGACATCATCGAGCTGCCGCCGAGCGTTGCGCATATCCTCCGGCCTTGGCAGCCCACGCTTGTTTATCATCTTCTCGAACTCTTTCGGATTCCTTACGAGGCTATCGCCGGCACACCAGAAGGCATCCTGACTTTGCGCGCGCTGAAAGCCGAGCCCGTGGACGAACTCCTTGGTGATGCGGTTTGGGACGAAGCACTTTTGTTTTCCATTTCGGAGAGTGCGTTGGAGCGAATCCTGCGCTACATTCTCAACGCAGACGTCAGCGTCCCCCAACTCAAAAAGCGCTTGGGCAAGATTCAAACCAAACCCCTGCAATCCAAAACCATGACACTCGCCGATCGACTCAGAGAAGAGGGCAAACTCGAAGGCAAACTCGAAGGCAAACTCGAAGGCAAACTTGAAGGCAAGCTGGAAGGACAAATGCGCGCTTTCAGAACCTCAGTGTTGCGTGCGCTGGAAATCCGACATGGCTCGTATCCCGAAGGAATCCGTGAAGCCATCGAAGCCATTGACGATCTCCACCGGATCGAGGCGCTTCTTGAGAGTGCCATTCGCTCCGACTCACTCGAAGAATTCGCTCGGAAGCTTTAACCCGACAACCGAAGTTCGCGCGGAGGCGCGGAAGCGCGGAGAAATACAAAATCCTGTAAAAAAGGGATTTTCCATTTCCAATCTTCGCGTTTCCGCGCCTCCGCGTGATGATCTCCTGTAACCTTGATTTCGGAGTTAGGGTTTAACGCCGAACAGCGTACATCCATCCCCTCGCGGAACACTGACGAACCGCCCCAGAACTTCTTTTCAAGACGCGCGCGGCGGATTCGTTAAAGGCCAAGGACCGCCGAGGTGTGTTTTCTGATCCTTCTACAAAGCTCCCTGTCTTTACCTATGGAGAGGCCGTAGGAGGGGATCATCTCCTTCAGTTTGGTCTGCCATTCGACCGTATTAACCTGATCGTGAAAACAACGTTGAAGCAGGTCCAACATAATTGAAACCGCGGTCGAAGCACCGGGCGACGCCCCAAGTAGGGCTGCGACCGAGCCGTCCGCCGAGTTCACAATCTCTGTTCCAAATTCGAGTTTTCCTCCTTGGTCTCTGTCCTTTTTGATAATCTGCACCCGTTGCCCAGCCTCCTCAAGCGTCCAATCTTCAAGAACTGCCGTTGGCACAAATTTGCGCAGTGCTTCCAAACGGTCTTCCGGAGACTGACGGACCTGATCAATCAGATACTTGGTGAGCGGAATGTTGTGCAGTCCCGCTGAAAGCATAGGCAAAATATTGTCCACCTGCAGCGATTCCGGCAGGTCAGTCAAAGATCCGTGCTTGAGAAACTTAGTCGAGAACCCCGCGTAAGGCCCAAACAACAGCGCCTTTTTGCCGTCGATAATCCGCGTGTCGAGATGAGGAACACTCATGGGGGGAGCGCCCACCTCTGCCTTGCCGTAAACCTTGGCTGCGTGCTGCTGAATGATCGCCTCATTCTGGCAGACCAACCACTGGCCACTCACAGGAAAACCACCATAACCAGCGGCCTCGGGGATTTCCGTCTGTTCCAGCAACGGGAGGGAGCCGCCTCCGGCACCAATAAAGAGGAACTTGGTCTCAATCGTGCGTTTCTGTCCGGAAACCCGATCTGTCACCTCAAGTTCCCAATGCATGTCCTTTTTGCGCCGTTCGATAAAATGAACTTCGTGCGAAAGATGGATCTGAACATCCGCGAACGTCTCCAGATGCGCGAATAAAGCGCGTGTGAGAGCCCCAAAGTTCATATCCGTGCCCAGTTCCATCCGGGTCACGGCGACTGGTTGGCTGGGGTTTCTGCCCTGCATGATCAGCGGAATCCACCGCTTAAGCTGCTCTTTATCTTCGGAATACGACATCCCTTCGAACAAAGGAGACTGTATAAGCTGCTCAAAACGCTGTTTGAGGTATGGTAAGTTTTCGTCCCACACTATACTCATGTGAGGCGTGGAATTGATAAAGCTCTTGGGCTCCCGAAGACACCCTTTCTCCAATAGATAAGTCCAAAACTGTTTGGACACCTCAAAGGACTCCGCAATTTTTAGAGCCTTGGAAATATCAATCCCACCAGCTTCGTCCTGCGGAGTGTAGTTTAACTCACAGAATGCGGAGTGCCCAGTGCCTGCGTTGTTCCAAGCGTCAGAACTTTCCCCCGCAATCACGTCGAGGCGCTCATAGATCTCGATTTTTAGGGAGGGATGCAATTCCTTCAGAAGAATCCCCAGCGTCGCACTCATGATCCCCGCACCAATGAGTACGACATCGGGATGCGAAGTAGGCTCATGATGCCTGTGGAATAAATGAGAAATAAGCATAGATGTGAAACGTAGAGTTGGAAGGCGTCCGGATGCCCTTTTCTAATCCTGCACGGTCGGCCCGCGGGACTTCTGCTTCTCGGAAGAACGGGCGCGGAGGTTAAGCATTTCAACGCCGAAAGAAAACGCCATCGCGAAGTAGATGTATCCCTTTGGAATGTGCTGCCCCATGCCTTCAGCCACTAACATGAGCCCCACCATCAGAAGAAAAGCAAGTGCCAGCATTTTAACCGAGGGATGCCGGTTCACAAAGTCCCCTATGGGTTTGGCAGCGAAAAGCATGACCCCCAAAGCAATGACAACGGCAGCGATCATCACGCTCACTTCCTGCACCAGACCGACGGCAGTGATGACGGAATCCAGCGAAAACACGATATCAATGACCAGAATTTGTCCGATGACAGATGCAAATTTTGCGTGACCACCAGCGTGCGGACGATCGTCTGGCCCTTCCATTGAGCCGTGGATTTCATGAACGCTTTTCCACAATAAAAAAAGGCCGCCAGCGATGAGCACCATGTCTTTGCCCGAGATCGCACGTCCGGCAACTTCGAGTAAGGGCTTGGTGAGTTGCATAAGCCAAAAAATGGAGCAGAGCAGGCCTATGCGGGCGAATAGCGCCAAACCCAGCCCCAGAGAGCGCGCCTTTGCCTGCTCGTGCTTGGGAAGTTTCCCAGAAAGGATCGCTATGAAAATGATGTTATCAATTCCAAGTACAATCTCCAAGACTGTCAGCGTGAGCAGTGAAATCCAAGTTTGTGGATCGGCTAATATAGACATAACGGGGTGTGGTTCATCTTTAAGTCGTGCAAGTTACAGGCCTCATTGCACGCTTTGAGCTGAGGGTTTTCGACGCGTGCCGAGATTCCCCGATCTTATAAGCAATGACAACCTCAACCTGAGTTCAACGAGTCGCCCCCTGAGAGGCAATCAAACTCTGCATCGGACGTCCTCCAAATTTCACTCACCGACGCCGCGGAGCAAACCCGTTACCCCATCATTTTACGAACAAACTTATTTGAACCGTGAATGAACGTTTGCCTAGGCCTACGCTAAATGGCACTCTTGCCTCTCAAATTCAGAGAATTGGGCCGAGGTGGCGAAATTGGCAGACGCACCAGACTTAGGATCTGGCGCCGCAAGGCATAGGGGTTCAAGTCCCCTCCTCGGCACTTCCCAATCTCCGAGTAAAGTGGTGGTGACCCATTCAGACCAAGTCATTGCAATACAACTTTGGCATCCGACCACGAACCCCATCCGTCTGGCAAAGCTGACTTAAACTCCTCGCTGGGATGCACTAAAGCAACTCCGGATAAGGCAAGCATTCCGCAAGTTTTGTCCGGTGGGAAGTAGAAGGCTTCCACCTGAGAATTCCCAGAAGGGATGACGTTCTCCGTGACTTACACGAGGCGAACTTCCGAAGGGGACTCAAACCAGTAAATCTTACGGATCTGAGGATCTCCCTTCTTGGCTTCTTTTACGAGGAGTTCGACTTGTTTTTGAAGGTCAGCAGGCGAAACGGAAGTAGCCATGGACGAAAGGTAGCTCTTTCCCCACTCCCACGCGAGGGAAACCGCGTTCGGACACACTCAAAAAAAGAACCTAGTTGCGGGCGGTGCAGAAAAAAGTGAATGTCACCTTTCTCACACGCCGTAAGCAAGGGGCTACTTCTATGTAAGACCAAGCCACCTTTGCACGGCGGCTTCCACTTCTGAGAGTTTATCCCCTCCCAAACGCGTCAGGAACCGTTCGAGTTTTACCAAGGGCACCGAGCCAATGTTCTGCGCATCAAAGACTCCAGACAGGAACCTGTGATCGATATGCTCCACCTCAAAACGCCCGCCATGTACTTGCGTCGTTCGAGCCACGTAGGTCACAACCGCTTTTTCGTCGTCCGCAAACGGCACACTCAAAATCAGACAGGGCCGCACTTTTGCCGCCATTCCCAAATCCACAAGCCAGATCTCCCCGCGCTCGGCTTTGCGCTCTATTCGCCAAGCCATTGACTTCCAGCCTTTTCTCCTTCTTCCAAATCAAGCTGCAAGAAGAGCGCTTCTGAAGTCGTGATCATCCCACGTCGTTCATCCAGCCAGCCAGCCACTTCCAACATCTGCTGAGTCGGCAACTGCTCAATGGCGGCTTCTATTTCGGCAACAGTGCTCATACCCTCACCTTATCTCCAAGATCGCTTTCAAGCAACCTCACTGTGAGCACCCCAAGCGGATACCACTTCGCTTAAAACTCGTGTAATTGCCGAATGTTTACCTCCGCGTAAATCGCCGTCGTTTCCAGCTTCTCGTGTCCAAGCAACTGCTGGACGTAGCCAATTTGCGCCCCGAACCAGACCTGCGGTCTGGCTTGCGTAACTTGACTAGAGAGTGTGGAAAAATCCCGAAAACATGAAACCGATTTTGATCCCGAATTCATAAGTGCTTGAAAAACAGTCGTTCACTTCAAACTTAGGATCTGGCGCCGCAAGGCATAGGGGTTCAAGTCCCCTCCTCGGCACTTCCCAATCCCCGAATAAAGTGGGGATAAAGCGCTAGTTGCCAATTTTTATCAGAATGGCCCTTGTGCGGTTTCCCTGGGCACTGTCCATTGAGAAAAACTGCCTCTCAAGCGGGTTGCTCGGTGGCTACCGAGTGAAAAAGGTCAAGTGCGGAGAAAAGTGACCGTCACTTCTCTTTTCTCCCAATTGGAATACGCAGGGCAACATTTTTACAGGAACACATCTGCCCACGCGGCATGACAGACATAAATTTGAAATCGGCTTTCAATATCCCTCCTCAATTCGTAAGTTGGTTAGATGAAGGTGGAATTCGCACCGCTTTTTGAGTTGAGTTGCGCTGAGCGGATACAGCTTGTCGAAGACCTTTGGGACAGTATCGCGAAAGAGGCAAATCAAATTCCCTTGCCCGATTGGCAAATTACCGAAGTAGAACAGATACGGATTAAAGCTGAAAAGAGCCCAGAGTCGTTGGAATCGTGGGATTCTGTTCGGGATTGGATAATTAAAAATCATGGGTAATCGGATCACGATTACACAAGAGGCAAAGTTTAAGCTTAACGAAGCTTTCCAGTGGTACGAATCAAAGGAAATAGGGTTGGACCATGAGTTTTTGCGAGCTTTCTCGGCTTGTTTTGCAATGGTCCAACGGCATCCTGAGATTTTTCTTGTGGGTAAAGGTTATCGCAAGGGATTACCGCGTAAATTTCCGTACATATTCTTTTATCGGTGCGAAAATGGTTTGGTGACCATTTACCAGATCTTCCATTGCTCTGAAAATTCGCAGAAATGGACTAGGGGGTTGTAGATGTCAGCAATTGCCGGTTTAAAGGCCGTCTGAAAGACCTTCCTCAAATCACAAGGAGGCAAAAGGGTGCAACCAACCTAAGCCAACAACCATGCTCCGACCAAATTCGCTCAATCCCCTCTTCGGAACTTCCTAATCGCTGAACGGAGGAGAGTCAAAAAATGTCCAGGGCGAGCTCATATGCAAGCTTCCCCGCATACCGTTTCACAAGTCGGCGAAAACCTCAGCAGCCAAGGCTGCGACGCTTTCCACGGTGCAGCCCGTTCCCCCTTCCAGCTCGAGGCTAGACATCTTGACGCCCTCTAATCCACAGGGGGTGATGTGGTTAAATCCGTCGAGAGGTCCGCATACATTCAGCGCAAATCCATGCATCGTGATCCAGCGCCGCACGCCTACCCCAATAGAGGCCAGCTTTCGCTCACCGACCCAGACCCCCGTGAGGCCCTCCCGTCCAGAAGCGGTAACTCCGACTCTTGCGCTTAGCTCGATAATCCCCTGCTCCAAAACACGCAAGTACCGGTGCAGATCCTGACCGCGGCGCCGCAAGTCCAGCACGGGATACCCCACCAACTGGCCGGGGCCGTGGTAGGTGGCCTTACCGCCGCGATTGATTTGCAAAACCGGATAAGGAACTTCACCCAACTCCTCAGGAGCGATCGTGCGCCCAGTGGTGTAAATCGGTTCGTGCTCCAGCAAAAGCAAGTGATCCGGAGCCGTCAAATCCTCCGCTTTAGATTGCACCAAAGACTCTTGCATCGCCAGGGCAGCGTCATAAGGAACACGACCTAACCACTGAATTTTCAGGAAGTTCATCGCTAAATTTG
>Ga0114967_10002586_pt1 | contig 15131 bp, 12 predicted proteins | sample M_130628_MF_Meta_FD_92639 | JGI IMG/M metagenome (GOLD analysis project Ga0114967, IMG submission 92639) | Freshwater microbial communities from Lake Montjoie, Canada to study carbon cycling - M_130628_MF_MetaG | ecosystem: Environmental > Aquatic > Freshwater > Lake | place: Lake Montjoie... | reverse complement strand
GGGTGAGTTTCCGTCCATCGCGCCCACCTGCGCGGGCGGCAATATCGATGTGCGCTACCTCACCGCCGGCGCCACCATTTACCTGCCGGTGTTCAACGAGGGCGCGCTGCTCTCGGGCGGCGACGGTCACGGTCTGCAGGGCGAGGGCGAGATTTCGGGCACCGCCATTGAGGCGCCCATGACGGCCACGCTGCGGGTGAATCTCATCAAAGGGCAGGCGCTGCGTGCGCCGGTGCTCGATATTTCCACTCGCCGCTACACCGAAACCGAATACCGCGATTTTCTGGGCATCGGCCCGGATTTGTTTCAGGCCGCGCGCGACGCCACGCGTTTCGCGGTCGAGGCGCTGGCCCGCCATCTGCAAATCGAGCCCTTCGAGGCCTACGCCATGCTCGGCATGGTCGGCGAGTTGCGCGTGCATGAAATCGTCGACCAGCCCAACTGGATCGTGGGCTGCATGATTCCGCGCCGCTTGTTCCAGCGCCAACTATTTCCCGCCTTTCCCTAATCCACTTGCCCGCTCGTGAGGAGAAATTGATGAAAAGCCCCCTGCACCGTGTGTTGTCACTGCTCGCAATTGCGGGCGTCGTTCTTCTGGCCACAGGCCCGCAATCAGCGCTGGCCGCCGAGCCGGTGTTAAAAGTGGGTGTCCCGGTATGGGTGGGCTGGATGCCCTGGTGGGTGGCGCAGGAGAAGGGCCTGTTCAAGGCCAACGGCCTTGACGTTGATCTGCGCAATTTCGCCGTGCAGGGCGATGCGGTGCTGGCGCTCGCGAGCGGCAAGCTCGACGCCGCCAGCGTGGCCACCAACGACGTGCTGACCGTCAACGCCGACGGGCCGAAAGCGAGCGTGGTGCTGCTGCACGATGAATCCGCCGGCGCCGACATGATGATCTCGCGCGGTATCGAGACGCCAGCTGGCCTTAAAGGCCAGCGGATTGCGGTGGAAGTGGGCGGCGTGAGCCATTTCTTTCTGTCGAAGTTGCTGAGTCAGAACGGCCTTGGTGAGTCCGACGTCACGGTCGTGAACATGACTGCGGCTGACGCCGGTGCAGCGTTCGTCGCCAAGGCGATTCCAGTGGTGGTGACCTGGGAGCCTTACGGCACGCAGGGCATTCAGTCTGGCGGCAAGCTGCTGTTGTCGAGCAAAGATACGCCCGGTGCCATTGTTGACGTGCTGGGCGTGGGCAACGGGGCGCTGAAAGATCACCCGGAGCAGGTGCGCAAGCTGGTCAAATCCTGGTTCGACGCCGTGGCCTATGTCAGCGCGCATGAGGACGAAGCCTTTGCGATCATGGCGAAAGCCTCGGGCGTGTCGGTGGCCGAGTTCGCGGAGATGTGGAAAGGCGTGAGGATTTTCTCCGCCGCTGAGAACGCCAGCGCGCTCGGCGCCGGCGGTGGTTTCCACGGCACCGTCGACGCAATGGGAACTTTTATGGTCAAGCAGAAACTTCTGTCCGCGCCGGTGGCCTCTGGCAGCATGGTGTCGGCGGCATTTCTGCCCAAGCCTGCTAACTGAGCAAGCGCGGACTGCCCTGTCGTTCACGCCGGTAGCGCGCCGGCGTGCTGCCGTATCGGCGGGTGAAAACTTGCGTGAGATGTGCCTGATCGAAAAATCCGCAGCGGCTGGCCACTTCGGCCAGCGACTGCGGCGAGTGCTGCAGCAAGTCGGCGGCGCGGTGCAAGCGCAGGCCAAGCACGAACTGATGTGGCGTCTCGCCGGTGCGAGCGCGCAGCCGACGGCTGAATTCGCCCACCGAGAGCCCGCTCCACAGCGCGAGCGTGGCCACCGTAATCGGCCCCTCCAGATTGGCTAGACAGGCGTCGCGCAGGCCTTGCAGCGCGGTGGCGGAGAGCGCACGCCCGGATGCTGGGCGCGATGGGACGTTTTGTGCACCATGGCGGAGCAGGCTGCCAATCACCACCGGCGCCAGCGCGGTCTGAAAATAGTGGCCCAGCGCGTCGCCGCGTTGGGCCACGGCGTAGGCCTCGGCACACAGCCGGGCCAGAAACGGATTGCGGAACGGGCGCTCGCAGAGCACATCAAGCGCGCTGACTTCGCGTTCGCACTGCGCGGCCACGGCGCTGAGGCTGGCCGCATCAACTGTCACCATCAAATGGCGTTGATGCGCCGATAAACGTAGCTGCGCCGCGGTATGTGGCGGGGTAAGCGGCGCGAACATGCCCGGGCGCAGACGCGCCGAGACCCAGCGGTCGTCCTGCTGCCAGAAGAGTTCCGCCTCCCCCTGCAGCACCAGGCAAAGGCGGTATTCGGGCGCCGCCGGATCGCTGAACTCGGCCGCGGGCAGCCGCAAATCTTCAAATGCGAGTGCGGCGCTGACTAGCATGGAGACCCTTTCATAAAGCCAATTAAAAGGCGCGCCTATCGGCCTTTAGTCTGTTGCGGGCAGCAAGCTTTATGCCCAAGCGCCGGCTGGGCAGGGAGCCATAGGGGGCGGGGTGCAAAGCCAATAACTAGCCCGAACTCCAACCCCATGGGACCAGAGCGGCACCAATTCGGGAAATACATCCACTTTGGTTGCATTGATCGCCAAACTCAATGATGCTTTGATGGCTTGGTGCTTTGATTCAAGGCATCTGCAAGGTAATGTTGCAGTCGGCATTAAAATTCAGAGATGTCCTGCCGCCAAAAAGGAAATTTACCGTGAGCGGACTCGAACGATTTGTCTTTGAGGATTTTAATAAACGCTCCGGCGGGGAATGGCCTCGCCAGGACGGTCAAAGGACTGAACACGAGCCAATGAACCTAAGCCTCCCCGTGATCGACGTGTTGCTCGTGGATGACGACCCCTATGCGCTGGAGGAGATGGAATCGGGCTTGAAAGCCGAGCAGTTGGTGGTGGCCGTTGCCTCTAATGCCGCAGAAGCGCTGGCCGTTCTGAGAAATAACCGCGTGTCAGTGCTGGTGACCGACATCAACATGCCCCGGGTAAGCGGCCTGATGCTGGCGGCGGTGGCGCGGGAGGAGTTTCAGGATCACGCGCCGGAAATCGTTTTTGTGAGCGGTTACGCAGACCGCGAAACCGTGATTGAGGCCATCCGCTATTCGCCGAAGGCCTTCTTGTTAAAACCCACCAAGCTCAAAGAGTTAACCCACGCCGTACAGCAAGTGTTGCTCAAAGAAGCGGCCGCGCCGGGCAATGGGCTCGACAGGGGCTTCCCGGGCGGGGGACTCTCTTTCTCCTCGAAAAAACGCACCCTGTTTGAGGTCATTCAGGAAGAGCGAAAAATCCGGGCGTCAATTTTTGATGCGGAAATTGCGGATAGCCCGGCGTGGCAAATTCTCCTCGACCTGTGGTCTGCGCCGGGAGATGACCTTCACAACTATGTATCCAGCATTGCCATCGGCACGGGACTCCCGCTGACCACCGCGCTTCGCTACATTGAGTCCTTGTTAAACGCGGGCTTGGTGGAGCGTCGACGCGACACCGGCGATGGCCGGCGGGTGCTGGTGCTCCTGACCGAAAAAGCCCGGTGGCTGTTTTCGCAATATCAGGCCTTGCTTGACGAATCCTTGTGAGTTTTTAAATCCGCGGCTGGCGGGAAACCCTCTTCCGCTACCAAACGGCTGCTTCCACCTGATGGATCATGGCGCCTTTCTTATCCTCGCCGGGCGGCGCAACACACCATTCCCAGGACTGCGCTGCCGGTACCGGCAGGCCCAGCGTCCCCCGCAATTCCACCACGTCCTCACGCTCCCCCAGGCGGTTCTCTCGCCACATTTCGGCGTCGTAAATCAGCGCCCGGCGGGCGCGGAATCGTTTCAGATAGGCGACGTGCTGACGCATCAGCCACACGCTGAGCTGATTGATGGCCGCGGGCGCATACCGACCGCTTTGCAACAGCTTGCGCATCGGCATCAGCGGCAGTTGGGAAACAAGATTCACCGACGCCACAAAATCCACGGTGGCATCGTCCAGAAAGCGGGAAGCTTCGACCGCACGAATCGTCTGGAGCGGGTCGCTAGCGCCGGGCGCCTGAACCAGCGCCAGGGTTTCGCTAACGTCGTGGAGTTGGTACTCCACGTTGGGAAAGGCTTTGATGATCGCCCGCGTGCCCCGCAACAGCACCACATCCACCAGCACCACCCGATCAAAACGGCGGGACAGCGCCGCGAGCGGAATATCCAGACACGCGCCCGCGCCCAGCAACACGGCTGTGCGGCGGCTCACGCAACCTGCTGCTGCTTCCTCAATGAATTCGCGGGTTCGGCGCAAATGCGGCGACCAGGCGTCGTGGCAACGCCGATGACGCTGGCTGATCGCCACCGCCGCGGTGACCAGTCCCAACTGGCGGGCGGCCGGGATGGCACTGGCGCCCAGCCATTCGTAGATTTCTCGAAGCATCACGGGTGCTCAATAGGGGGCGCGCGGTAGCCTAATGGAACCCGTACTGTTTTACGGCCTCCCCGCGACCACTAGTGTCACCAGAATGGGGAAGTCTCAAGGTGCTGATGCGGGGTGCTGTAAGCTTGACCCTGCGCCCTCGCTATCCATGCATGGGTGTCGCTACGAGGCGGCATGGCTGGGGAAAACCGCAGCAGCCGTCACCGACGCAAGGCGAACAGGGCAGTAGCCGCATGAATCAATCTCCGTCGAGACCTTACGGCCCGCAAAGCCGTCGTTTGTCGATTCTGGAAGGGCTCCTAGGCGCGGTGGCGCTCTGCCTCTTCGGGCTGGCGTTGACGCTCATCCCTTTCGCCTGGGCGCCCATCATTCCCGGCGCCACCCTCTGCGCCCTGCTCGCGCGTTTTGGTCACCCGGTGCCTGGCTTCTTACTGGGCCTGATGGTAATGCTGCCCGGTTTGCGAACTGACGACGGCTGGTGGCTCGCGTTGTTGCTGGCGGGCAATTTAAGTTTCTGCATGAGTCCCTGGCGAATAACGGCCACCGCGCTCGGCTCTTCTGTGCTCTATTGGAGTGTGGTGAACGGGGTTTTTGTGGTGCTGGATTTGATCCTCCAGACCAATAGCCAGGCCGGTGGGTCAGCCGCGCCACTGCTGAGCATCGCCGTGCAAAGTCTGTTCGCGGTGAGTGTCTCGACAACTTTAGCGTCGCTGGTGCCGGTGAAGTTGGCGTGGCGCAGACGGTTTACTTACCCCCGAATCTCCACCCACGAGCTGCTTCTGAATACGTTGTTCTGGGTCAATTTGTCTTTCCTTCTGGCGGCGAGTGTGGCGTCGGGATTGTGGCTTCACCATGCCGATTATCTGGCTGACGATTTCAGATCCGGCGAACTGGCGATTGCCTTGGGGCTGAGCCCTGCCTTGTACTGGTTTAGCTACGGCATACTCGCTGCTGTGAGTCGGCGAGTGAACCGCCAACTCAGGCGCGCCATGAAGGCGCTGGCCTTGGCTGCCGAGCAGCCTGAACTGGATTTGCCGGTGGCGCATCAGGCCCTGTTTTCGCCTCGACTCCTGTCGACCTACGTGGTGCGAACGGCGCTCAAGTTGAACAAAGCGAAAGTCAGCGCCAGAAAGCTCGACGGCCTGGTATCGCTCATCGACCCTCAATCCCCGCTGGCGTTGTTTCAATTTGTATTTTCCCCAGCGCGCGACAGCATCACGCTGTCTTACCAGAGCCCCAATTTGAAAAGAATTATCGGCGTCGACTACGGGGTCGATTGGACCTGGGAACGCTGGATGGAGCGCTTGCATCCCGAAGACCGGCTCGCCGCACCGGAATTCGTTGCCTATTTGTTCAAGCATCCGCAAGTGCAGACTTTGGTCCGTATGCAAACCACCGAAGGTCATTGGCGCAGCCTGGCGGTCAGCTACGTGCTGGTGCAAGGCGACGGTCAAACCCTCCCGACGGAAGTGGTGGGCACGCTCATCGATGTCTCGGGGCAGCAAAATAGAACGCTGAGCAGCGGCGCCGCCCGGCAGCGACGAACGACGCTGGAAACCTTGCGTTCGCGCGTTTTTCACAAATTGGGTCAGCCCCTGAACATCATTCGCATGGCGTCAGAAAACCTCCTGCGCACTTCTGCGACGGCCCCTGCTGAGCCCTCTCGCAAGCTCGACGAGAAACTGGGTCGAATCGTGGAAATGGTTGATGAGACTTCTTACCTGCTTCGGGTGCTGCGGCTCGTAGACCGACTCTCTTTCGACGCCGCCGCAGGGTTTGACGCCGTGAGGGCCACTCGCAACGTGGTCTCAGATATGCTCACCAATGAGCAAAACCAACATCACACGCAGTCCGCAGCCATGCCCTGGGAAACTTGGGTGGTGAAGGGTGATTACGATGTCTACGAGCTCAGCCTTGAGGCATTGATTGGCGCCGCGCAGCAGCGGGCGATGGTCTGGGCGCGGGCCGCTGGCGCCTCTCGCGTGCTGCCCCATCTCGCCGTGAGTGTGACGCTAGTGGGGCAATCTTTTCAGGCCTGTGTGAGTCTCATCGCGCAATCCCCGTTGCTCGCGCACGACTTGCGCGAGCTATCCGGCGCAGAAGCGAGCTCGAGAAGGGTCATCCCGGAGTTGATCGAAGATATCATCGACGCCATGGGTGGTGTGGTCACCTCTCAGGACGCTGCGGACCAACTCGTGTTCACCATTGCCTTGCCGCTGTTGCGCTCCTCGTCCCTTTTCACGGGCAGCCAGCCGTTGGCGGCTGCTCAATAAGGCAGCACTGGAAGCGATGAGCATTCGCCAAACCTTGCCTGACCACTTCCCCCTGAACTGGTTTTTGCCAGCGCTGATGGGCAATTGGATCGTGCCAATTATGGTGATGGGGCTCTTTCGGCCCTCCGTCGACGGCACAGTCTGCGCGGTGTGGCTAGGGCTCAAATTAATCAGCAGCGCGTTTTGGATGTTCCATGAAGTCAAGCGCGGCCACCACGGCATGACCTTGATGACGCCAGACTATGGCGCCAGTTTGGTGTTAGACGGGCTGTTGTGGGCGGTGTCTGTTTCTTTGCTCGTCACTTTGCCTCGCAATGAAGGGGGGGACCTCTTGGCGATTGGCGCCGGCGCCGCGCTGATGGTGTGGTGCTGTCCGCCCGGTTTGGGGCGTCGTTTGTTTTTGGCGCCAATCATCGCGCTGGCAGCGGCCGGCGCCTTACAGGTCGAAACTTCCGAAGCGCGCGGTCGCGCGTTGGGCGCCTTGGTGGCAGCTAGCGCCCTGTTCGTTGCCACCCGTGGTCGCGTTCCCTCAGGCGTGCGGTTAGCGCTGGACGCCGCCAGCGCGGCGCTTGCGCCTACCGCAAACGCGCAAGTCCCGGCGGCCGCAGAGCCGGAGCAAGCGGCGGCCACGACGGTATCGGCCCGCCAAGCCGCCGACGTTCATGGGTTTGAACGTGACGCGAGCGCTACCCCCCCGCCGCACGAGCACCCGAACAGCCCCGTCGTTGAACGCCAGCCACTCGCGGCCCCGGCACCCCAGATTGAAGCGTTACCCTTCGATCTGGTCGCCATGACGGCCGAGGTGTATCGCCAGTTTCGTGCCGCGGCGATCGAGAAAGGCTTGCTGCTGGTTCTGGAAAGCAATCTGGGAAAAGAAGCCTGGATGCTTGGAGACCGCACACGGCTTGCCCAGATCCTCGGCTCCCTCCTCAAGAACGCCCTGACCTATACCTTGCGTGGCTGCATCACGCTGAAAGTGAATCATCTTGGCTCAGATCTGGTGCTTGAAGTGACCGATACCGGAGTAGGGATGTCGGACCGCCGAAAGCATGAGATTCTGGACGTGCTCGAAGGCAACAGCGCAAGTTTGCCTGAGGCGCCTCTGGCGGCGGCGCATGGGCTGTCGCAGGTCTGGCGGAACGTGTCAGCAATGCACGGCGCACCTGCACTCAACAGCCATCTGGGCCTCGGCACCACGGTGTCAATCAGTGTCCCCTGGCACGTAGCCGCGTTGACGGCCCTCAGTGCAGTAGCGACCCCGCCCCATCTCAGGGCCGGCCCTTCGGTGCTGGTGGTTGATGACGATGATGACTGCGCCGATTTGCTGCTGGCCTTCCTGAACGTCTTGGGGATTGAGGCCTCGCGGCTGGCTAATGGCCGTGAAGCGGTACGCCGCTTTGAGATGGCGGGCGCCAGCTTGATTTTGATGGATTGCTGGATGCCGGAGATGGATGGCTTTGAGGCCACCCGCATTATCCGGGGTTACGAAAGGGAGTCGGGTTTACCGCCCGTGCCGATAATCGCGGTGACGGCCAATGCCTTTGTGCACGAGCGCGATGCCGCGCTGGCGGCCGGCATGACTTCGCATCTCTCCAAGCCGTTTTCAATGATGCAGCTTGCCGAAATGATTGAAACCTATGCCCCGGAAACCAGCAAAGCGTCTGGGGCGGCCGACGCATCTATCACTTCCGCTTTGTCCTGAGCCTGCGGCCAAGCCCCGCATTTCAACAGCCTCCGTGCAAATGCTGTGGCGGGGATCAGGATCTCGAGGCGCGCCCCAAATTTTCAAACGTGAGCGCCGCCCTGCCCGTCATGGGAACTCCTTAGTGAAGCAAGGGTAAAGGCGCGCCGACCGGTCTTTGGTTTCTGCCGGGCGGCAAGCTTTAGGCCGATGCTTGGCCGGACGGGGCGTGATCCCGTTCGCGCTGAGCTTGTCGAAGCGCGGGATTTGGCAGGATGTCCGTTCATGCTTCGACGGGCTCAGCACGAACGGGGTCGAGGCCGAGCGGGACTCAAAGGGAGTGGAGGTTCACTCCCGGCGTATGTGAAATACGGCCAGCGAAGGTTTGGAGTCGGAAGACGCTAGCAAGTCGAAGTCGTCGGGTTGCGCTTTCAATTGAGCGTTTAGCGCCTCTGCAGCGCACAGCACGTAGTCGGCTTTAAAGTGCTGACGCAAATCGGTGGCCGGCGATGGCGATAGCCCGGCAATCAATCGTTGGCGCAGGGCGTATTTCACCGGGTCGTGGACCCATAGCAAGGCCGGATCGAGGATATCGACAAAGCGTATTGCCGGTCGGGCGTGGAGGACGTAGGGCGCCGCTTCCCATTCGCAGTTGAATAGTTTTTTTCCATCGGCGTCGTCCGGCAGTATGGTCATCGCGCTGAGATAGACCTCTGAGGTCTGCAGGATCTGGGCTGCGCCGAGGGACCGATACACGGAACTCGTATTTGACCACTGCACGACAAGGACGGTGGCACAGGCCACCACGAGCGCGCGCGCTCGAAAAATGCCGCAATGCATATCCGCCAAGCAGGATGGCGCAAGGAATTGAGTACTCGATAGCGCGGGCGCTTTTCAAACCCAACGCGGCGAATACGAGCGTGACGATTAGCAGGTATCGATAGTTGGCGCGATCGGTGCCGCCTCGGTAGATGCCTAGTGCATAGCACGGGAGCAAGCACGCCAAGGTCAATGGCGCCACCCTGACGACGCCGTTCACGGCAACATTTTGGGCCACGGTGAGCGGCATTACTTCAATGCCTGAGCGCATGTCCGCCGGCATTCCGGTGCCGATAGCGACCCAGATATGGGTGAGCGCCATGATGAGGTTCGAAGGAAATTTGGATTGAGCAGCAGACCTGCGACCAGCGCCAGAACCATCCATTCCAAACGGAGCCCTGCTGGATGGGTAGCGGTTCGGCGCAGTGGCCAGCTGCACACGATGGCGATCAGCGGGACATAAAAGGCGTGATAAGCAAGCACGAAGCCGAATACGGCGGCGCAAGAGATCAGCCGCCTGCGTCCCAGCACCGCCCATAGCAGCAGACAAAAGAACAGGATGGCCAAAACGTGTGGCCGCAGGAGCATGAGTCGGAACAGAAATCGTGCGCTGAACACGATCGGCAGCAGCGTGAAGAGCGCGGCTTTCCAGGGCGGTAGTACCCGTGCCAGCGTCGCGTAAAGCACCAGTGCGATGGCCGAACCCAGCAGCGGGATGATTGCCAGCACGCCGGCGTCGCGCCCGCCGCGATATCCGAGTTCGGTCAACACATGGAACAGGAATTCCTTGTCAGGAAAATACTGGCCCCAGCCTAAATCCTCGACCTGGGGCAAGACCCGCAACAAGCCGTTTTCGGCCGCCATGCGCCCAAGCGCCAGATGGTAGTAGCGATCCGGGTCGCTTGCACCGGCCTGCAGCGGTGACCAGTAAAGCCCTGCGTAGCAGGCGAGCATCGCCCCCAATACAAGCAAGCCCCAGACGGATGCCGGAGTGAGAGGTGGCTTGCGGAGGCTGGGCGGCATGCGCTCGTTCTACCGAAGAATTCTGGTGACGGCAATTGAGTCGGCTGTACGGGCGACACCTTCATTCCCGCTGCGTGAGACTGTTTGAGGTCACGCGACGGCGCTGTCCTGAAGGCTGCGCCAGCCCGTCCAGGCTTCGACAGGCGCTGCCCGGAGGGATTGAGCAGTGCTGCCGTCGCCGCAGTCCGCGTCAGCGCGCTTTCTTTGCAGGGCGAAGACCTCCGCGCTCCCTCAACTCCGAATCGGCCCCGCCTGCTGCCGCCACTTGTTCATGCTGTTTAACCAGCGATCGACGTCGTTGGTTTTACGCAGCATGTAGTCGCGCACGCCGGGGTGCGGCAGGATGAGGAACTCCTCTTTGGCCATCGTGGCCACCACGCAGTCGGCGAGCTGTTCGGGTTCGATCATGCCGTCAACCGCCGCCACGGCGGCTTCGTCCGGACGATCGGTCATCGGCGTGCGCACCGCCTGCGGGGCGAGCACCGACACCTTGATGCCCTGATGTTTGTATTTGATCGCCACCCATTCGGCGAAGGCGACGCAGGCGTGCTTGGTGACGGAATACGTGGCCGACTGGATATGGCTCAGAAGTCCAGCAGCAGACGCCGTATGCACCAGATAACCGCTGCCGCGGGCGACCATGCCGGGGGCGACGGCGCGCACCGCGTACACGTGGGCCATCACATGGATGTCCCAGTTCAACTGCCATTCCTCGTTGGGCACGTCTTCGTCGCCCAGCCGCGCAATTCCGGCGTTGGAGCAGAAGATGTCGATGGGGCCGAGTTCGGCCTCCACCCGCGCCACCAGCGCCTGAACCTCGGCTTCCACCGCCACATTGCAGCAGATAGGGATCGCGCCGGTGTCGGCGGCGACCTTGGTCAGGCCGGCTTCGTTGAGATCGGCGACCCCGATACCGCGCGCGCCCTCGGCCTGGAAGCGGCGGGCGAGCGCGGCGCCAATGCCGCTGCCGCCGCCGGTGACCACGATGACTTTGTCTTTGATAACCATGCGGGGCCTCAGCGACGCGCTTCGCGCCGGATGTAGTGTTGGAGGGCTTTGAGGTCGCCGTCCGTGAGATCGGTAAAGCGCGGCATGCCGGCCGTCTGGCGCGAACCTTTTACCACCACGTCCTGCAGGGCGGCGTCGTACAGCGGGATGGTGGAGGCGCGCAGGTCTGGCGCATAACCACCGGACACTGCCCCCGAGCCGTGGCAGAGCACGCAGTGCTTCGCCCACAGCACGTTGCCCTGCTGGGCCAGCATCTCGTCGACCTTGAAATCTTCCTGCTTGAGGGGTTTGGCGAAACTCGGCGGCGGCATGGCGGGCAGGCTGGCGTTACCTTCAAGGCTAAAACTGAGCAGCCGGCGCGGTTGCGCCTTGTAGGACCAGCCGTGCTGGGCGAGTAGCGATCCGCCCACCGACGGGCCCGCGCCGCCCCAGCCCACCAGGACGGCGATGTGTTGTTTGCCGTCGACGGTATAGGTGACCGGCGGGGCGGAAATCCCGAGCCCGGCGTCGAAGGTCCACAGCGCCTCGCCGGTGGTGGCGCGATAGGCCACCAGTTTGCCGGTGGCATTGCCCTCCAACACCAGATTACCGGCGGTGGTGAGTGTGCCGCCGTTCCACACGCCGGCCTGCGGCACGCGCCACGCGGGCTTTTGTTTGACGGGATCCCAGGCCAGCAGCGCGCCGGTGCCGGCGTTCACGGGGATGTCGTCGCGCGCGAACTCAACGCCGGCGTCGATGGAGAAATTGGGCGACTGCCAGAGCTTGGGATCCACGCCCTTGTCGGTGAAGAGCCCCGGCAGTTCGGTGACCGGGATATACACGAGCCCGGTCTTGGGGTTGAACGACATGGCGTGCCAGTTGTGCACCCCAAATGGGCTCGGCCACACCAGTTCCTGACCATCCTCGTAGCGCGCGCCTTCGCGTTCCACCGGGCGGCCGGTCTTGAGGTCGATGTGATCCGCCCAGTCCACCTTGCCGAATTTCTCGGCCGACAGCAGCTTGCCGGTGGCGCGGTCAATCACATAGAAAAAGCCGTTTTTAGGCGCGTGCAGCAGGGCTTTTACCGGTTTGCCCTTCAGCGTTAAGTCCGCCAGCACCATGTCCATATTGGAGTTGTAGTCCCAGGTCTCGCCGGGCGTGGTCTGGTAGTGCCAGACGTATTTGCCGGTGTCGGCGTCGAGCGCCACGATCGAGCACAGAAAGAGGTTGTCGCCGCCGCCGGGGCTGCGGACCTTCCGGTTCCAGGGCGAGCCGTTGCCGGTGCCGATGTAAATGCGGTTGAACTCGGGGTCGTAGGTGAAGCCGTTCCAGGCGTTGCCGCCGCCGCCGTGCTTCCACCATTCGCCAGTCCAGGTCTTGGCCGCCATGGCCTGAGTTTCATCCTCGAAGCCGTCGGCCGGGTTGCCGGGCACGATGTAGAAGCGCCACGCCTGCTTGCCGGTTTCGGTGTCGTAGGCCGTCACATAGCCGCGATTGGCGCCGACTTCGGTGCCGCCGTTGCCGATGATGACCTTGTCGCGGAACACCCGTGGCGCACCGTTGATATACATCGGGAGCTTGGGGTCGATGGTGACCGCGCTCCACACTTCCTTGCCGGTTTTGGCGTCGATCGCATTCAGGCGCCCGTCGCCGGTGGCGACAAAGACTTTGCCTTTCCAGAAGGCGACACCGCGGTTCGAGTCCCAGAAAATCCGCTGGCGGTCGCCGGCCACTTCCAGCGTCTTGGGATCGTAGGTCCACAGGACTTTGCCGGATTTGGCGTCGACCGCGCGCACCACGCTGTAGCTGCCGCTGATGAACATCACGCCGTCGACCACGATGGGCGTGGCGAGCAGCGTGCGGTCGGTGGGGAGTTCGAGCGCCCAGTCGGCTTTGAGGCCGGCGACGGTTTTCTCGTTGACTTGATCCAGCGGGCTATAGCGTTGCTCGCTGTAGGTGCGGCCGTAGGACAACCAGTTCCCGGTGTCCTGCTCGTTGGCGATGGCCGCGCCATCGACGGCGGTGGCGCTGAATGCGCCGGTGCCCATCAAACTCGCCACCAGCCCCAAGGCCAGCGCAATTTTCGCCTGTCTCGTCATGATCCTTCTCCCCGTTGTGTCGTTTTTATGGCTCGCGCGTCCCGCGCGGGAACGCCCCGGTCTTACGCCGTGAGTCGTCCTGCGCGGTAATCATTCACCGCCGTCTCCAGTTCTTCGCGGGTGTTCATCACGAACGGCCCGTGTTGCGCCACCGGTTCGCCGATCGCTCGGCCCGCCACGAGCAGCACACGCCCCCCGTTGGGCCCGCCGCTGAGCGTGAGTTCGTCGCCGTTATCAAGAATCGCCACGCCGCCGATGGGCACGGGCGTGCCGGCGGCCAGTACCGCGCCTTCAAACACGTACAGAAACGCGTTGAGGCCGGATTTGACCGGCAGGGTGAGGCTGGCGCCCGCGTCCAGCCCCACGTCGGCGTAGAGCGGCTCGGTGCTGAGCCCGTTGATGGGGCCGGTGGTGGTGGTGCCGTTCAGCGTGATAACGCCCGCCACCAGCTTCACCCGCGCGCCGGGCGCGGTGATGACCGGAATTTCCTCCGCCGGAATATCGCGGTAGCCGGCCGGTTTCATTTTTTCCTTCGCCGGCAGGTTGATCCACAGCTGAAAGCCGCGCAGCAGGCCAGCGGTTTGCTGGGGCATTTCGGAGTGGATGATGCCGCGCCCGGCGGTCATCCACTGCACGCCGCCGGCTTTCAGATCGCCCCGGTTACCCAGATGGTCTTCGTGCAGCATGTGGCCGTCGACGATATAGGTCACGGTCTCAAAGCCGCGATGCGGGTGGGCCGGGAAGCCTTCGATGTAATCGTCGGGATCGTCGGACGAGAAGAAATCGAGCATGAGGAAAGGATCGAGCCGCGCGCCGGGATGCTGGCCCAGCGCGCGCTTCAACTTGACGCCGGCGCCGTCGCTGGTGTCGACCGCGCGATGGCTGGAAAGAACGGTACGGACGGTCATGAGCGGCTCCGGCGCAAGTGACAAAGAGGCCTACAGTACGAGGGTCGTCCGCGCCTTGCCAAGCGCTACCACCGTGCAGCGGTCTTCGCTCAAGCGTAATTCGGTGACGGCGCAGTAGTCGGGCTCGTACACCACCAGCCGGTCGTCGCCCATCGCGCGACCCACCAGCGCGTTAATCACCATGAAGTGGGTGAAGAACACGGTGTCCTCCGCGCAGGCCAGCAAGGTCTGCCACGCGCGCTCACGCCATTGATGCAGCGGCTCGTCCACCTCCGGCCAGCGCGAGCGCATCACGCCGGTGAGCCACTCGCGGCGGGTGGCCAGCGGCACGCCGGCGGAGGGCAGCTCGCGCACGCCGTCTTCAATATGAACCGGCGCGCCCCAGTGCGCGGCCAGCGGCGCGGCGGTTTCCTGCGCGCGCTGGAGTGGGCTCGACACCAGCCGGCGCGGCGGCGTGGCGCCGAAGGTGTCGAGCAGCGCCTGAGCTTGCTGCTGGCCGGCCACGGACAGGCCGGGATCGACGGCGGTTTCCCAACTGGCGGCGGCTTCGCCATGACGAACAAGATAAACAGTGCGCGCAGCGGCCATGGGCGGGACTCCGGTGAATGAGGGCAGCATTCTCGCGTGTGCCAGCGCCGATGGACATATCCGCCGCAGCTCTGGACGGGGCGGCGTGCAATCGACCGGGCCCTGGGGCATATTCGCCCGCGTTGAATCCGTCACCTCTCCTACGAAAGACCCAAGCCATGAGCGCCGAACTGCTGGACCGTCATCATCACCGCCGGATTCCTTTCGAAGGCGCCTGCAACTGTCGCGACCTCGGCGGCTTGACTACCACCGACGGGCGCCGGACCCGGCGGGGCGTGGTCTATCGCTCGGATGCCTTGGCGACATTGTCGGTCGCCGATCAGGCGGTGCTGGCCGACCTGGGCGTGCGGGCGGTGTACGACCTGCGCACCACCGAAGAACGGGCGC
>Ga0114967_10002585_pt1 | contig 15133 bp, 13 predicted proteins | sample M_130628_MF_Meta_FD_92639 | JGI IMG/M metagenome (GOLD analysis project Ga0114967, IMG submission 92639) | Freshwater microbial communities from Lake Montjoie, Canada to study carbon cycling - M_130628_MF_MetaG | ecosystem: Environmental > Aquatic > Freshwater > Lake | place: Lake Montjoie... | reverse complement strand
GCTTGGTTTGATAATGACAGAAGACTGTGTAGAAACTATGAGCTATTGATCGATTCTGCAGAATATATGACCAAACTATCCGCTATAAAATTATTGTTGAATAAAATTTAAACAGGCTCTTATATAATTATAATTTTTTATTTTTTTTTAAGATAAAATATTCATAACTTTAGTATACGGGTTTGGCTCGGGAGGGGGGTCGCTTCAGTGTAGGCGTTCTGTTTGATAAGAAGATGTGTGATGTGTGATGTGTGAGGCTCGTAAGAATAATTATTCATCTTAAAAAAATAGAGTTATGATTTATGATATTGGTGGTAACGAGAGAAAAATAAATGTAAGCGAAGGAATTAATTCGATTGCTGGCAATAAAACGCTGCTTGCGCAGCAGTTAACGGATAAAGCACCATTAAAGCCAGAGGTAGTGGAAGGACTGACTACAGTGGAGGCGGTTTTTGAACATTTTAAACCATCAGTGAATTTAGAATTAGAGGCTGAGGATGGAATGTCCGTTAAAGAAACACTTGGTTTTACGAATGTGGGTGATTTTAATCCGAAGAATTTAGTTGAGCGCAGCACCTATCTCAAGGAGGTTGATGATCGTAAGATGACTTACGTTCAGATTTTGAAACAGATTAAAACGAATAAGGTCTTGCAGAAAATAATTAACGATCCTAATAATAAGGCAGCTTTACTTGGTGCGCTGGAGGATTTGGTTCGTGAGTTGGACGAAGCTGACAATAAAAAATAGATGGTGTTATTCTGCGGATTTCGCAGGGTAAGGCGTTCGTTGTACCAGTATTGACTTTATGTAAAACTAGTTTTTATGGCTAAAAGTGTAGCAACAACAGAACAGGATGGACTGGAGAAGGCTCCCGCAAGGCAGGAGGAATCGATCCAGGGTGTGAGTCAATTAGAATCAATGGGAGGCTTCTCTCTTCTAGAGGCTTTAATTGATGGGGTTCAAAATTTAAACCCAGAACGCAAGGCTCGCAAGGATATTTTTTTACATGAGGGCGGTAAAAAGGCCGAACGAGCTTCTCTGAAAAAAAAGATGCAGGAGTGGGTCGCCTTGCTTAAAGAGTCTTCTTCTACAGCCGAAATTATTGAGAAGGGTAATGCGAAGTTAGAGTCTGCAGAAAAAAATGTGAAGGAAAATCTCCGGAGGACTTTAGAGGCAACCCATGAGCTGGAGCAGGCATATCGTTCTGTGAGTTTGTTTTATAAAAATACGGAACAGGATAAACTTAAAAATTTGTCTATCATGAATGCATCTATGGATCATTTGACTGATTTAGATAATCCTCGTTTTATAGAACATGTTGCAAAAGAGTTTAAACAAAATTTCGATCGACTTGATCTGCGGGAAAATTACTCAATGTTGGTTATCCCTGGTTATTTAGGATCTAACAAAGTCGTAGAACGCTGGGCTAAGATTGCACACGATAATAAGGTGATGTTGATAACCGATTTTCAGCATTTTGATAGACCAGATGATGTAATGGAGGTTTTTGAAACTGCTAATTTGACTGGTGGAGATGCATACCGCGCGAATGTGGTAATGGTCTGTAACTGGCTTCTTGGTAGAAGTAAAACGGATTGGGTAGGCGAGAAGGATGACCTCTTTGTACCTCCTTCAGCAGCGTTGGCTGGACGAATGTATAGTACACTCATGTCGCAAATAACTGCTGGTAAAAAACACGGTGGGATCAATGAAGTTGATGCAGTTGCTTTTGATTTGACCAAGAGTGAGCTGTCACAACTGGAGCGTATGGGCTTGGTTCCGATGATACAGGAATATGGTAAGGTGATGGCTTTTTCGGGCAAGACTTTGTTCAATGGTGACAATCTCGGTTTACAAACATATTCTGTAGTACGTGTATTTGACTATATCACCAAAGTGCTATTTGATTTTTTGAACAGGCGTAGCTTTGAAAATTGGGATCCGTACGTTCAGCTGGATCTAAAGGGGCAAATGGAGAGCTATTTAGATAGTATCAAAGGGAATAACAATTTGATAGAATATTTTAACATCGTACGGTTTGAGCGCGATGAAAATCAGAAAGATCGTATTTTATTGGATATTCACATTACTCCCTTTTTCCCAGCCAAGAGTTTTGTGTTAAAACTGGATGGGTATAAAGGGGAGGATGAAAGTGTCACGTGGGCTAGTGATGTCCAAAGTGAAGGTTAAATGATGTTAAAATTAAAATAATAATATGTTTAATGTTTAATTTAGTAATAATCAATTAATGTTTAAGTAATACAAAATCTGAAAAATTATGGCAACAAATGCAAAAGCACCAGAGGGTGTGGCAACGCTCACTCTTGATGGTAAGGTTTATGAATTAGCTCAAATTCCGGCTGTTGGGCCAGATATGCGCTATGGGTCGGTTTCTGTTGAGATTCCACCACTTTCGATGAGTCATATTACACCGGCACAACAGAAAGATTTAGAGTCTCTTCAGGTACAAAGAAAAATTGCTAAAAAAGGCGAATTGTCGCTTCCGAGAGCTGTTGATGGGAATTCAAATAACAGGGTTAAAGTAACGATGGACAATATTTTGGTAAAAGATGTTCAAATACAGCCCATGAGTGCTGAAGTATGGTACGCTACAATTATGCTAGAGGTAGAGACTATTACGCTGCCTTCTGGATTTAAATATGAGAGACCTAGCTTTGGTAAAGCAACTTAAGCTTTGACAAATTGTAGAGAACAGCAATCTGATTTTTGGCATTGTTAAACTTGGTGGAGCTGGGTTGTTTTACTTCAAAACGAAGAAGGGGGGTGTTTTTCTGCCATTCTTTGATTGTTGTACGAAAACCACACATCATTTTTAACAATGTCTTAAATTTTTATGCGCTGGTTGAAAGAGATTCTTATTTGTGTAAGTGGTTATTTGACTAATTACGAACAATTTTTGGTACACTGATCTTCGATAATTGGGAACTGTTTGGCGATATTTTTAAGGAACGTCTTTAAAAAGATTAGGGGGTATGTATGGATTTTGACTTTAGCAAGGAGGCTATTTTAGGCAGAATGTTGAGTTCTGCCGAAGAGCTTTGGGGGATAAAATATAACGACAATTTGGATCCTGTGGTTCGGTTGTTGATGGAGTCCTTCGCTGTTGAAATTTTTAAAGTACAGCAAAATATACATGCTTCGAACGGTCGATTGGTGGAGCATCTTGCGGAGGTGCTTACTCCTACAAAATTAACAGCGGCGGTGCCTGCTCACGGAGTAATGCATGCCGGATGTACCCAAATTACTCAGGTTGTAAATAAGAATACATCCTATGAAATAACTGGAGGAACAGTTAAAGACCAGAAATTTCTATTTACGCCTATTGATAATGTCAAGTTATATCATGCTGAAGTGACAGATGTGATTGCGTCGCACAATGCCTGTAGAGTGGATAGCTGTATCTATAAAAGTGTTATAACAGTACCGAAGGCAGGGAGTATCCCACAGAACCATATGTGGCTGGGCATTAGTGTATCGCGTCAGCTACATGATATTGATGGTCTATCTTTTTTTATCGATTGGCCTAATTTAGGTTCTAAGAATGATCTCTATAGAGCTATGAGTATAGCTAAATGGACTGTTTCTGGAACAATTCAGCTGCAAATGTATAAGGGCTTATTATATGTTGTTGCTGATCGAGATAAGACAGAAAATTCATTCGAAAGACCAGAAGTTCATGAACTGGTAGTAAATGACATCAAGAACAGTTATCAAAATCAATTTTTTACAATCAGTAACAGTTCTCTTAAACTGCAGGAAAATATTCAAAAATACCCTGCTGTTTTCGAAAATTATTTTTCTGAGCAGCAGTTAACACAATTTTTTACTGAGGATAAGCTGTGGGTTAAGATTGAGTTGCCTATTTATCTAGAAGCCGAAATCTTAAATGATATGTTGGTGAATACGAATGCTTTTCCAATCATAAATAGAGAGCTTAAGCAGGCAACAACAAATTTATATGCGATTCCATTGGTTTGTGAACGTACGGAACGGATCGTATCCGTCAAAGAGGTGTATGGAACAGTTAATGGTGTGTATAAACCTATAGAGCTACAGGAAGTTCAAGAAAGTTCCAATACGTATACATTTAAAAAAGCTGGTTTAGAACGCTTTGATCGGCGTGATGCGTATGAGTTAGTTAAATATTTGGAGTTGTTGTTGAAGAATGAAGTCCAAGCTTTTGTTTCCCTAAATAAAGAAGATAGTCAAGAATTAACTAGGGCCTTAAACGAGGTGGTTAGCAAAACAAAGAAAGTTTCAAATAGCGAATACAAAGCTTTGCAGTATGTCATGTTAGAAAAAGAAATTCCGGATGAGGTAGTCACCGCGGAATTTTGGGTAACTAGATGTGAGGAAGCTAATCAGATTAGGATGGGAACATTATCTCAGGATGTTAGTGATTCCAGTCAAGTTGGCTGTATATTATTAACTCCCACCATTGGTGGTAAAGATAGTCAAAGTGAAACAGAGCGAATCCGAGCCTACCAGTATGCTTTGCTTACTAAAGAGCAAATTGTATCGGCACAGGATATAAAAAGTTTTATCCATTATCAACTTGGAGAGCAGGTTGTAAAGGTTGACGTAAAAAGTGGTTTGGTGATCGGGCATGGCTCTAAACAGGGGTTGGTTCGATCCATTGATGTATACATTGGTACTGTGAGTGATTTCCAAGAGGATGCTATGCAAAGACAAGTGGTAAGCGATGCACTGTTGCAGAAATTACAACAACAATCTGATCCATCAAGGACTTATCGGATTTTTTGGAATGAATCACACAAAGTTTAGAATATATTATTCATTTGTTATTAAAAATTTATCACATGACTATGACATCTACTCCAGTTGAAGCTAATACCTCAATTACTATTGACGGAAAAGAGATTGAGTATTTTTTTGATCTTAGGATAGAACAAAGCTTCAATGATCATCATCGATTTTCATTTTATGTGCCTAGTGATAAGATCAATTATGATGGTGGTGTGTCTTTTATAAAAAAGGATACAATTAATTATATAGGCAAAGAAATTATCATTAAGTGGGGGGTAAACAAAGGCACTGCTAATATTTTCAACGGACTAATTACTGATACGAGTGTCCATGCACAGTATAATGCTGCGGTTAATCTTCATATTACAGGGTACAGTAGCAGTTATGTGCTTTCTAATTTGCCAAAAACACGTTCATTTTTTGATAAGGATCCCAAAAATCCAGAACAAACATTAGAAAAAGTAGCTAAGAGTGTGGTGCAGGGAGCTATGGGACCTTATTGTGGACTATCATGCAACATTGCTAATAATATTGAGCTGCCTTATGTGGTGCAATACAAGGAAAGTACGTTTGATTTTTTGAATCGGTTGGCTGTTCGCTACGGGGAATGGCTTTATGTAGATGGGAAAACCCTTCACTTTGGTAAGCCAAAAGGGGAGCCTAAATTTCATGAATTGTTGCTTGGTCGTGATCTCTTAAATTTAAATTATGAGTTCAATATGAAGCCTGTTAGGCGTAATGTCACGGGCTATAATCATCAAGCAGGGAAAACTTTCGAACCATCGGGAGCTAATCCTGCAGGAGATTTAGGGGACGTGTTTGGTACATTGAATGATAGACAGCAGAATATATTTAATTCAGACAAGATCAATGAGCATTTATCATGGCAACCAAATAGTCTGAATGAAGTGAAAGAACAGGGAGCCTATCGTGGTGGGGAACAATTAGCACACAGTTTTACACTTAGTGGTGAGAGCTGTAATCCAGATGTCAAGCTGGGTGATGGATTGAAATTCAAAATAATGGATCCTTCCAAAAATAATGCTGAGCAAAGCTTCCGCGAATGTCGAGTGATTGCTATTACGCATTATATGCAACGGTCAGCGGATGGAGCCATTCTATATACGAATGAATTTAAGGCTATAGATGCGAAGGCAAAATATATCCCCGTAAATACACTTAACCCATACAATGCACAGCCCGAATATGCGAAAGTGGTTTCTACCGAAGATGCTAGTGGTCGTGTTCAAGTTTCCTTCTTTTGGAATAAGGATAATGAGTTAAACAAATCTTTCTTTATGCCCTGTTTGAGTTCGTATGCAGGGGGGGAGACGGAGCCGAAAAATCGGGGTATATTATTCATACCTGAGGAGGGAGATATGGTACTGGTAGGTTATTACCAAAATGATCCGAACCATCCTTATGTGATGGGAGGCCTACATAATAGCAAAACAGCCAGTATTAAAGAAGACAATAAGAAGAATGATATAAAAAGTATTACTACTCGTACTGGACATGTGATTGAATTTAATGACAAGAAAGATGCTGAAAGCATCACGATCACTGATAAGAATAAGAATGTTATTCTGATGAATAAGGATGGAGTCAAGGTGACAGCCAATGAAGCAAAGAATACCATTTTAATGACTAAAGATGGTATCAAGATGACAGATGATACCAATACAAATAGTGTAGAAATGGGGAAAGATGGTATTGTACTTAAAGCGGAGAAGGATGTGAAGATCATGGCTCAAAACATCACCATGGAGGCTAAAAAAGCCATTGAACAGAAAGTGTCAGCATCTTCTGTAAAAATAGAAAGTGCTGCAATTGAGCAAAAGACGGGGTCTTCTAGTGTCAAGCTAGCTGCTGCATCAATTGAACAGAAATCAGGATCTGGTTCTGTTGAAGTGGGTGCTTCTGGAGTAGATATCAAAGGACCTATGGTTAAAATTAGTTGATAAACTTATTAATAATTAAAATTATGAGTATTTCAAAATTATATGCAACAGGACCAGCCACATGCAAATGCTCGATGGGGTCGGCACCAGCTGTGCTCGCTCCACTTTCGCAACAGAAACTGTTTGTGGATGGAAAGCTAGTACTGACAGAAGCTGATAAACTAACTATGCCACCCACGTTTATAACGTGTATCAATATACCAACACCCGCTGGACCAGGTCCGTGCGCTCCGGCACTTACCATGTGGAGCGGAACTAGTACCCCAGAAACGGTGAATGGACTCAAAATACTGTTAAAAACATCAACCATATCGTGTGCACTGGGAGGGGTCGTTACATTGATTCCACAGGGGTAGTTTTTGTTGCTATTGAATGTTAAACCAGCAATTGGTGGGACATAGTCTGCCAGGCTTTGGAGTTATGGAATTATGAGGGGGGCCTTCTTATGATAAATGCACAACTTATAAAAGCGCTAAATTCGAAAAAGAACAACCTGTATACTGATTTTAGGGCAGAGGTTGTTGCTGTGGATTTAATTAAACAAGGCATTGATCCCCTGAAAATTTTTATAGTACCGAATGGAGTCATCGGAAAAAGTTCTGCTAAAGATGTGGAGGTGATACGTCTGCAGCGGTCTATTTACGCGTCGGATGACTATGTCTACTTGATTACAAACAGGGCTGGTATTTATGATACTTTGCCAGAGGGGTTGTTTCACGAACAGTATAGCTACAATCAACCCGATATAAAATCAAAAATAAAAAAGACTAGGGCGGAAGAGAAAAAAGCAAGACAGTTTTTTCTTCCATTTGAAATAATTGTCAATAGATATAAAACAAGTATAGCTTATACTGAGGATGTTGGGTTTTATGACAATTTGAATCCGATCATAAACCAATTTGCAGTTAACTGGCCCATCTTTAAACTATTAGATCAAAGACAATCTGTTTTATTTCTTTATACCATTCCCATTTTTCATCAAATACGTAACAACTTCGATTGTGTATCGAGTTTTTTATCCTTGCTTTTAGGAATTTCAATTACTGTCGTTTTAAAGAGTAAAACCGCATCACAAAGGGTATACCCAGAGCTGTCTTTAAGTGAGTCTAGATTGGGGGTATCATCTGTTTTGGGAGGAGTTTTATCCGAGACGATTTATACGATTCATGTTGGAATCGGGCCAACATCGGATGAGTATTTGGGCTCTTTCGTTGCCAAATCAAAAAATGATGTACTGCTAGATGAGCTTTTTCTTTGGCTATTTAATTGTCAAATTCCCATCGAGAAAGAGCTTGTTGCTATTAATAAATCGAAGCAAAGACCCTCCACTTATTATTTAGGTGTGAACACATTTTTTAACTAAGAAAACAGGTATGTACTATAAAATACCACTTGCTTTTGAGCATATATTTGACAGCAAAAGTTTGGTTTTATGCTCCTTAGGGGAGTCGATAGCACAGCAGATACAGCTGATCGTGGAAACACGCTATGGGGAGCATCAAGGGGATATGAGCTTCGGGTGTGAGATATGGAACTTTGACTTTGAGTTAATGATCAAAGCTGAAGATTATGAACAGCGACTCAAAAAATCGCTGTTGGAGACTATTATTAAGTATGAACCTCGGTTAACTGATATCGATTTGGAGGTTAAAATTACCGATGAAGAGGTGTATAATAGTGTGGTAGGATCTAGAGAAATGAAGAAACAGGCATCTATTATTGTTCATGCTACGGTACAAGAAACATCTCAGCCATTTTATTTTAAAACAATTTTTCATCTAAACCCAGTTATATCTGTATAAAACATGAAGTTGTTAAAAAAAAATCGATACGTGATAGCCCTGTGGCTATTGAAGAAATATAATTTATGAAGAACAACGATCTTTTGTTGCCAATTGTAGTACTAGTTGTGGCACTTATTGCCGCGATAGTGCTATTTTTTGTTGTAAAAAAAGATCAAGTAATTAGTCCGAAGAAGACAATCCTTGTCATCTTGTTGGGAGCTATTATCCTAGCCGTGCCATCTACCTTAATTTATGTTGGAGTGCCATATATACCTACTTTGTATATGATCTGTGCACTGTACAATTTGTTAATGGGTTGGGCGTATGTGGCTTATTATCCCAATATGCTTATTAGTCCAAATCAGGATCAGTGGTGGATGCAGATACTCATTTTACTCATTACTGCCTTGATTGGGGCGGCACTATTTATCATTATTTTTCATTATCTTTCAGATATAGATTATGATTTGATGGTTGGTTTACCCATTTCATTTGTCTTTGTTCCTCTTTTTTTTGCTCGTACGCTCAACGCTTTACTCTCCATACCTGTGGAGATATATAAAATATGGCACTATAGTGAGGGACAACAAACAAACTGGTTCGATGACCATTTCAATGTGATGTTTGTTTTTGAGATAGAATTATATAAAAATCAAAATGATTCAAATCTTACCAAAGTAAAAGCCAAGGCTCCCAAAACAATCATTTTTAAAGACTGGTTTCAACGCTTTTTGGATGATTTTAACAAAAAATACCCCAAAAGTCCTATTGAGTGTACCAGTTATGGCAATCAGCATTTTGGGTGGATTTTTTATGTTAAGCCCAGCTTTTGGCCCGTAAAACGTTACATAGACTTTGAAAAAACAATTTATGAGAATGAAATCGACGATAGAAGTGTGATTGTAGCTAAACGAGTAGTGGAAGATCGTTTTGTTCAGCCAGAGATTTACTTAACTCAGGAAGGGCCAGAAGAAAGTACACCTGTAGCAAAAAATCCCACTGACATAAAGCCAGAAGGCGAAGTAAAACCTAAAGAAGAGGCCTCAGAAGCTAATGGGGGGCCTTCTGTTGTAGAACAAAAAGGAGATCAGTATGCTCAAAGTATTAAAAGTCAAGGGGTAAATAGGGTAGAGCAAGCTGGTCAGAAGCTGTTTACAGATCATATGCCGAAAATTTAAAATTTAAATCGTACTGAAGATGATTTTACCAAAAAAATATTTGCCAATTAATTGGACAGGCAGTATGAAGTTTAGTGAAACTCATTTTATAGAAAATGAGCAAAGTATTTATGATGCCATTAGAGATGCCATTTCTATATCCATTAATACATACAATTATGGTGTTCTACAACCTTTTTTGGGGCAAAATGAATCGCTGGATATACAAATTGGTCAGCTGGGTTCTGATCAATTCGTTCAAGTGACAGTTAATGGGCTGAATGCAATTACTGCAGGTGGTATGCGAATTTTTATTAACCCTAAGAATGAAAATGATCGCGTCTCTTGTACACACTCTTTTGTAGCTGCAGATGACAATGTTGTAGATATTGGGCAAGTATTTGATGTCATATTGAGAGTGATTCCTGAAGAACGAGTAGCTGTTGGTGAGCCTGATCCAGAAGAAATGCCACCACGAATTCCCTATGTGAGGCCAAAATATCTGCTTAGTGTATTACCAACTAATCAAGGGAGCTCGGATGGTGCAGGTCATCTTGTTGTTGCTAGAATCATCCAACAACGAGATCAATTTTTGATAGATGAAAACTATATCCCCCCCTGTACAGCTATCGTTAGCCATCGCGCATTATTACAGGCTTACAGGAACTTTGGAGATATACTAAGTTCGTTACAAGCTGACGCTTTAAAAGTGATTGCCAAAATAAATATTCGGAATCAGAACCCTAGTTTATCTCGTACGATTGAAGCTTTATGCCGCGAATTGCTAAACTATATAGCTGACATTCAATTTGAATATCAAAATATGGTCAGACAGCAACCACCAATAATCATGATTGGTTATTTTTCTACACTAGCCAATAGGTTATTGGTTCTTATCAATTGTTTTAGCACGGTGGATAAGGAGGAGTTGCTCAACTATTTTTATCAGTGGATCGATGTTACTCCTGGTGGTTTTGGAAAAGTATTAACGAGGTGTGCAGGTATCATCTATCAGCACCAAAATATAAATGAAAGTATTGAACCTATTTATCAATTTTTAGACATGCTTGATACGATTTGGAAACGTTTGGGCACACTGGAATATATTGGGCAACGTAGAGATAATATTGTGATAGCTGCTGAGCAAACTCAAACAAGAAATGCTACAAATGGCAGACAAGCATGGAAAACGATCGATTAAGAATAAGGTAGAAGCAACAATATAGTAGGTTTATACATGTCATTTTTTGACATGTTTTTGGCGTTGTGGTACCTATAAAGGCTAGGATTATGAAACCATTAAATGCCCTCGAAATTAGTAGGCGGGTCTGGATTTTTGCTATCAATTTCACCTTTCTACTGCTAGTATGTATACTATGTGTATATACGTATTTCAGTATTGCAGAAGCAGAAGGTGTATTATTAGTCCGGCAAGCTAATAAATATGATCAGCTGGCTATAAGATATGAATCACTATCAGATCAGGTGGATTCTATATATATGCATATGCAATTGCTAAATAGTGATCGGGTGACCAATGGCTTAGAGCTCCAACGCCTGATTAGTAATGAAAAAGAAAATTTGAACAAAACCATGCTTGGTGGTGTGGGTGACACCTCTGTTAATTTTGTCGCTTACAGAAATTTGAGCAAAAGAATTAACAACATGTTGAATATAAAAGACTCTATTAGACTTGTAAGTATTGATGAGGAGGCACTACGTGCTGATTTAATTACATGTATTGACGATAATCAGCAGTTAAAAAAGAAGTTGAAAACACCAGCACCTGCCGATGAACTATTATCAGAATGAAATCGAACTTAAGTGCCAGAGAAATAAATATTTACTTTATCTACCTACTGCTCGTTCTTATATGTAGTGTATGGGGTATTTCTTTGCTGGTTTTTAGGAATTATAATACCAATGATGTAACTACGCGGTCCCTTGTTTACAGAAAGGCAGCACAGGAAAGAATCTTTTTAAAAAAACAGAAAGAGGCTTTGTCATTAATTGACACTGCGTATAAAGCCATTAAAATATTTAATCCAGCATTGAACGCTGTTTATGCGGATAACGATATTAAAAATCAACTTAGAAATATTAAGGCTTATTATGGCGATAATGAGGGTGCGGTGCGGTATAAAATATTTGCCCAAACGGCAGCCTTTTACATGATGCTGTTGGATGATAAAAAGATCTTGCAAAAAAAACAGAGCAACGTTATTTTGTTTAAGAATCAATTGCAGAAGTGCCAGATAGGGTTTAAGGAGAGTCAAAATAAGATGAATCTGAAGGCTGTTCTTCAACAAAGTGCTGATAAAAATACTCCTCAATGAAAATGGCAAGGCTGACTTTCATTATGATATTCATTGTGATTGTCACAGGATTTACGATAGGTGCGATACAGTCTACTTTTCCTAAGCGGATTGTTTTGGCACATATTAGTACCATTACCGTCCCTGTGAATAAGCCTTTCACTTTTACAGATAGTACGAAGATGGCACAATCTTGGCTCTGGCTTTTTGGTGATGGGAGTAAGTCAACTAGCAGGCATGGGTCGCATAGCTATAAAAAAGAAGGGCAGTATCTCATCAAACTCATCGTTGATGATCAATTAACTCAGATGATGGCAATTAATGTGTACGACGAACCTGTTATCCTTACACAAAATGATGCAATAACTATTGATGGGCCTCTTTCAGGTTTTCAAGGAGAATATCTTTTTTTTACTGCGAAAGGACATGATGCGCATTGGAGGTGGAATTTAGGTGAAACCCCTGGTGTAGATTCTCGTGAAGCAAAGGTGATGTACAAGTACAATCAGCCAGGTACCTATACAATTCGATTGATGTCTGAAAACAGTAAATACCCTTCTTTATTTGTTGTCAGGATATTGCCAACCTATAGAGATGTAGACTCTACTGATGTAGTTGGTGTGATTAATGCGGTAAATAATGACATCCGAGTCCACTTGCAGCGGATTGCTCATGGGAAAGATTTTAATGACAACTATTACTATTTGGTGAATAAGTACCTGTGTAAAGATGAACACGTTCCTGTAAGTATTGATGGAAGAAAAATAAATGATTTTTTTTCCTACTGTATGGGCTTAAGGTTAGATAACGGAACAGCTATTGGGTACGTAACGAGTGAACAAAAAACGGTAGATACAGCTACATGTGTTGTGCATATTCATGTAAAACAACATTAATCATTGCGATATGAAAGCAATAACCTATTGTATTGTTTTATTACTATTTAACGTATGGATGGCACAGGCTCAGCAGATTCCTAGTTTGCCTACTGTTCCCACTTTGCCTACTGCTCCAAGTTTACCTGGTGCAGGTTCGTTGCCTCAGCCTGCTCCTCGTGGATCTTCTGTGAAAAATAAGCCAGCTGAAAATGAGTACCCGAATGTAATTCCAACAGGTAAAGAAAAACCAGATAAGGAACCATGGGTCGTATATAGCGATCGCGATAATAATACAACGTATGTGCAGCCAGGAGGAGTCAGCAAAATGAAAACGATGGGCTTCATGGAAAGCTTTTATGTGATTAATGAACATGATGGCTTCTTACAATTGGTAAAATACGATCCGAGTATTATTGGTGGGAAAATATTTCCTAGGCGTATAGGGGATGTTAAAAAAGCAAGTTATTATGGCTGGGCTGAAAAGAGCAAGTTTTTGCTTGGCAAGAGAGCTTTTGTTGATTCATTGACACTATACTCCCAAAAGTATCTCTCTGTTTTAAAATCACCACAGAGTATGTTGCAATGCGCCGAATTGTTTCACAACGATAGTATCAAAGTACTATCGAACCCCAATCAGGGAGCCAAGGTAAGGGGCTATTTAGCTTTTCATCAGTACATCTATGTTTATAAGTGTTCTGCCGACAAGCGATTTTATTTGATTGGAATAAATGCCCAATTTACTCCAGATGGTGTTGGTTTGGATATATTAGGCTGGGTATCTACGCTAGTAGTGCAAGAGTGGGGATCTCGTCTTTATTTTAGTCCTCAGGACAGTTCTGGAAAAAATGCATCCTTTTATACGATGGAAAATGCGCGTGTAAGAGATAAAATGGATTACCCAGTTGGTTTAGTTTGGGAGGACACGTGGTCGGCAGAGCGGGTGGCTCCTTGGTGCGCTCAATTGCCTGTAAAAGGTAAAGTACAGCAAAACCAGAATGCATATATTAAAACAGAGCTACCCATCACCTTGTACGACAAAAGTAAACGAAATGCTTTTGGAGTGGATGGGAATACCATTACTTATGTTGATTTTAAAAACATATTGAACCATGCGAAGGTATACAATGTCGTGTTTGTGATAGAGGGCAATAGCCGAATGGGTAGTTTTTTTCCCTATTTGTCAAACATCTTGCAAAGCACACAAAGCAGTTTTAATCAAATATATCCAGGTGCGCGAGTGAGTTATGGGGTTGTTACATACACCAATATGGAGGTGCAAAACTGTAAAACAAATCAAAGAGTGACTGATGCATTGCCATTAACAACAAATTATGATGAGATTGCTGCCTATTTGCGATCTATGTTAAGCCGTTCATCCTTTTGTAATACACGCGATAATGGTGTCTCCGCTATGTATCCCGGTTTGCTTCAAGCAACTAGGTTGTTGAAAAAGCATGAGGACGAAAATAATATTATTGTACTTATTGGAAGTGTAGGTAATGAGAATGAAGATGCTTCAGCACTCATAGCCCAAATAAGTAGTGTAAATGCCCGATTGTTATCTTTTCAAGCCAGAAATATAAATTTTATTTCTGCGAATAACTTTGTACTACAAAGTCAAAATATCATTATTGAGTCGGCAAAGAACTTGAGCTATACGAAAAGGAAAAAGTTGGTATCGGCACAGGATATAAAAGAGCAATTGATATTAAGGGGGGGAGGAGCAGTTAAAAATATGTTTTTTTTAAACTATCCTACAGAGAGTATGGTGGAAGGGGGGGTTATGTTTCCCGAAAAAGGAAAAAATATGGCTGTGCGATTTTTACAAGTAGGTTTAGATAGTTTGATTAAGCAAATTTCGGTAGACAATAATCATATCATCAGTAAATTGTCTGGTGAGATTTTAAATGTAAATTTTCAAAATGAATCATTTAACCCGCTCATTAGAAAAGATTTTGAGCAAGCGGGCCTCAGCGACATAAATAATGACGGCACTTGTTTCAAAAGTGATCATTTTATATACACCAAATCAGTGGCAACTCCCATTGGAAACAAAACCTATAAGTTGGTACTCAGTACAGATGAATACAATGCATTGCTACGGGATATGCAAATTTTGGGTGGCACTAATTATAATTTAGAGAAGCGCGCTAGTCGAAGAAATTTATATAAACAGTATGTTGACAAAGCAAAAGAAGCACAAGTAAATTCCCGAAAAAAAATGGCCGTCGATAATATGCGAATAGCAG
>Ga0114967_10002584_pt1 | contig 15135 bp, 16 predicted proteins | sample M_130628_MF_Meta_FD_92639 | JGI IMG/M metagenome (GOLD analysis project Ga0114967, IMG submission 92639) | Freshwater microbial communities from Lake Montjoie, Canada to study carbon cycling - M_130628_MF_MetaG | ecosystem: Environmental > Aquatic > Freshwater > Lake | place: Lake Montjoie... | reverse complement strand
GTCTTCTAGCTTACATTATTGAACAAGATATTGTTCGCTGGGAAAAAATTAAAGCTTTTAAAATTTACGCGAATAAATAAAAAATTATGCCTAACAGTATCAATATTCCATTTTCAACTACTATCATAATACCATTTAACATCAGTAGTAACGAAGAAGATATTATTTCTGAAAACAGTTTAAAAGATACTGTCTTTTATGAGGAACTCAGACAGTATTTATTTCGTATTTCAAATAATAAGAATAGTATTATAGATAAATTTAAATATCATACTTATATATCCAATTATTTGGGCTCTAATGAAAATAAGGTTAATGATTTAAGTTTTTTGGAAACATTTTTCATTGACCCCGAAAAGGTTAATAAAATCATTAAGGATAAAATTCCATTTAACTTTTTTTTCAATCGAATCAATTTAAAATTAGGTAAAAGTAATTTGCATTTTGGATTAAATGAACCTTTAATTATTTTAAATAAAAAAATAAAAATTGGGTATGTAATTTTCAGATTCAGATTTATTGAATCCTCAGACGATAACGATAAAACATATCCTTCAGATGAAGAAAGTTTAGCTTTCATTGAAGCTCTTTCAAAAATTGATTTCTTTAGATTTTTCAATGAAAATAGAGATAAACATTGCATTTCTTGTGTTTACGAAGACAAAACATATTTTATCCCAATGATTGAAATTATAAACGGGTTATTTTCTGAATATTCTAAATCTATTATTTTTACTTATCCTAAACCTATTTTATTCCACCATGGAATTTTCCCTTTTGAAACAATAAAAGATAATACTTATTATAACCTTTTAAGAATTCCTCCGAAGGATATGGGAGATTTAAACACACTTCAAATAAATAGTACTACTGTCGAAGGTAGAATTAAGTTTATTTGTATGAACGAAGGAGCATTAATTATCGATCGCACAACTACATTTAAAGAAATGCATAATATTTTCAATAAATATTTTCCAGCATTTATTATTGCTTTAAATCAAAGGGAGATAATGATGAAAGTGGCCAGAATTATTTCAGAGATTCCTGGTCTGGAAATTGAAAAAAATAGTCCAATATTTATAGAAAAGCTATCTGAATTAAGAAAGCTTATACATATTTTACAATTAAAGCAAGTTTTTTATAGTATAAGTAATTTTAATGAGGTTGCTTGCTTTTATAAAGAATTGCAAATTAAATTTAATCTTGAATTATTGTTAAATGATAATAAAGACAGCATCGATTCAATTCATGGAATTCTTGATTCAGAAAATAGCAAGAAAGAAAAATTAAGGAACCAGAAAATTGAAAATTTTGTCCTTTTAATTACAATTATTGGTGGATTCACAACGATTATTCAAATAATTGAATATTTTGGATTGAATCATTATATATTTAAAATTATCTTTTTGTTAATAATATTGATGTTGGCTGTAATAAAAAGAAAATGGATTTTTAAGTTATTTGATAATAAAGCTAAAAACCAATAATTTAAAAATATTTACTTTATTTTTCAAACATAAATTTTATGAATGTAGAAAATATTATAAGTGAAAAAATAAATTCACTTGAAAAAATATTGAGTTCTGAAGTAACAGAGTTCAATAGTAAGTATGTTTATTTAGAAAATGAGCTAAATAGGTTACAAAATATTTTAGATAGTGAGATATCTTTGTTAGCAAATGAACAATCTCAGGTTCATGAAGATCTAAAGAAAAAATGTGAATATTTAAAAGCAGAAATCTGGCGCTATAAATATCTACTGCAGGATTACAGTAAAGCAAAGGTAGGTGTAGAATTTGATCAAAGAATTATTGAGTTAGAAGAGGCAATAAATGAATACACCGACTATAAAATTAGTTCGCAACTCGGCAATCAAAAATTACACAGGGATAATAAAGAAGTTGAATTGTTAAAGCAACAAAATGAAACGAAGGTCAAAATTGACATTCTTAAAGATCAATTTGAGGCAAAAATTAACGCTCAAATTAATGAATTACAGACTTTTTTGAAAACCCATATTTCAGCTTACAAAGGTACAGTGGAAGCAAATGAATTAGTTAACTTCAGTCATGCAAATTATGACCGTCACTCATCTACATTGAATATAGGAAGTATCAAAAAATTATATGATACACCAATAGCTACCTTCAATTTTAATATTCCATGTATTTTAGAATTTCAAAATTCAAAAAATATATTAATAATTTATGATGAATCGTCAAGGAATAAAGCTGAGGCAATAGCAGATACTACAATACTTAGGACTTTAAGTTCAAATTTACCTGATAAATTGCATTTGCATCTCTACGACAGGTTAATGCTTGAAATGTTTAGTGAATTTTTGGTTTTGCCACCTAAAATTCTCAGTAAGGGGTCAACGTTTGAAGCTTTTGTAGGTGAAATTGAAAAAATTGAAAATGATGTCAGGTCTAAACTTTCTTTAGTTTGGTCCGATATAAGTGATGGAAATCAATCTATCCTGGAATACAATTTAAAAAAAATCAGCATTGAGAAATATGATGATATCATCCCTTATCATCTTTTTATTTTTGATAATTTTCAATCTTTGATCACTAGAAATACTGGTTCTGATTTATTTGAAAGAATGAATAATCTTACTCGTTATGGATGTAATTTTATTCTTTTATTTAGGGTCAATAATGATCCAAATGTAGAATGGCTTGAATTTCTTCAGAACTTAAATGACAATTTATTTCAAGTGATTGATTTTACTGGGAAATTTAAAAATGATATATTCAGTTCTAATGAATTTCAAACGGCTAATATTATCAACGAGCACAAAAAGATTATTATAGATGAATTTATTGATGAACTGAAAGAAGTTGAAAAAAATAGATCAAAACTCAAATTCACTGAATTTTTAGATAAGGACTTTAATAACTGGTTTTTAAAAAGTTCAGGTTCTCAGGTTAAAGTGAATATTGGCAAATCAATTACTAAAAATAGGCATGAAGAAATGTCATTTAATACTAAAAATGAATTGGCTCATGTGTTATTATGTGGAGGTATTGGTTCGGGTAAGACTAATTTTCTAAAAACTATAATAACATCAATTGCAATCCAATATTCACCAGAAGAGGTTGAGTTATATCTCATTGATATGAAGAGCGGTGCTGGCTTTAGTATTTTTGAATCTGAAAAATTACCACATGCTAAATTATTTGTGTTTAGTGCGGAGAATGAGTTGGTTAATGATGTTTTCCTAAAACTTAAAATCGATATGGATCAAAGATATACCGAATATGCCAGGTATAACATTGATAATATTGAAGATGTTTATAAACATCCGGATTTAAAGTTAACGGCGCCTAAACGAACTATCGTCATTATAGATGAATTTGCTTCCATTTACACTGATGATGATTCTTACCACAATGAAATATCTAGTAATATTTTAAATATAGCACAGAAAGGTAGAGCAATGGGAATAAACCTTTTCTTTGCTACACAAAATTTTAATAACATCAGAGTTTCAGAATTTAGGCAAGCGATGAACCAATTTGCAACCAGGATAGTTCTGAAAGGGTCACCAGAAGCTTCAGCCTCTATTTTGGGAACCTCTAATTATGGATATAAGGAGGTAACCAGAACTGGAGAGGGTCTAATTAATTTGAATTATGGAGAAATTAATTCAGATGGTGGCAATGAATTATTTAAGTCGTATTTATTAGACAACGAGGACTTATTACCTATACTTAAGGATATTCGTTCAAAATCACAAGAAAATCAATTTAATATATCACCTGCTCAATTAATTGATCCTTCCAAACATATCATATTTGATACTTCTAAGCTTTTTCCAACGTCTATTACGAGTGATATAGTTGATGAATCTTTTAGAAAGCTTGGCGTACATTGTTATCTGGGGAAATCTTTTCTCATTGAAGAAGCCAATTATTTTTCATTCAATTGGAAAATTAATGGAAATTCGTTAGGTCAAAATATATTAATTTCTGGTAATGAAAGAGAATTCACTGTACAAGCAGTATATTCAATTATCTCAAGTTTATCTTACACTGTTCCATTTGGTTATTTTTCAATAAAATTATTAAATCCATTAGATGAATATTACAGCAAAGATTTAGGTTTTAATAAGTTGAAGTCTTTTCTGTCTAATTATGCTTATGAAGAATTTCATGAATCTGATTTAGAAATGGTAATGGCAAAATTGAAATTACTTTTGAATGAGAGAAAAATGACCAAGGAAAAGCAACCTGTAATAGTAGTAATCCCAGCAATAGAGGTATTCATTAAGTTTCACAAAAATAATTATGACCTAACTTCTGAAACAAATGACTTCTTAGAATTACTAAAAAATGGTTCTAATCATGGCATATACTTTGTTTGTGAAATTAATAAACCTTCAAACCTAAGTAAATTGGCAAATAGTCAGGATATATTACCCTATTTTGAACACAGAATAGGCTTTTTTATGAATGAGGATGAGTCAGAAATTTTAATTGAATCAAGGAAAGCAAATAAACTTATTTCAGTATCTAATCAAAACGTCAGAAATATAGGTTTGTATTACTCTTTATCCAGTCAAGCATCAGTCAAATTTATATCCTTTACAGATTTAATGAAGAATGATAAATTGATTCATAAAATGGATGAAGATCGGACTGGCTTTTTAAAATTGGAAACCATTTTACCAGAAAGGACTGAAAATTCTTTAACTGTTATTTCAGCGGAAGAAAAGGATGATATTTGGGAACAGTTGAAAGATGATGACTCTACAATTTTCGTAGATTATAATAGTTAACTTACTAAAAATTAAACATAATATTTATGGCTTTCAAAGAACTGGCTAGGGTAGATGTCGATGAACTGCGTACCCTTCATAAAAAAATAGAGGAGCAAAACCAAAGTCTCGGAAAAGTTTCAAAGAATATTGAGAAGGGGGTAGCAGATCTTAATCAGGCAGGATTTAAAGATAATAAATTTAAAGAATTAGATCGTACACTGGTTCAACATAAAGAGAGCGTAAAAGCTTTACAGGGCTTTATGCAACGGTATGCTGTTTATCTAAAGGAACAAGAGAAATTTTTATTAACGTATCTAAATTCACCAAAACTTTAATATATGAGTAACAAGGTAGCTATTCCTGTAAGGGATGTATATGAGTTTACAAAGACTTTGAAAGCTTTTAGTAAAGAACTGGAAACATCTTTCCAGAGTATGGATTCAGCCATAAAAAAATGCGGAAATGAATGGAAAGATGACAAGTATGAAGAGTTCAAAAGTGAATTTGGAAAACATCTTGACAAATTAAAACCATTATCGGAAGAACTAACCAGAGTTCAAAATCATGCAGATAATGTTTGGATTCCAATTATTGAGCAATATTTAAAGAATAAAGTAAGATGATTATTTCAAATGATTATCAGGCATTAGATCAGTTGATCAAGGAGTTGAGAGGGAATATGGAAAACCTCAAAAAAACAAGACATCAGCTCCTTGAGCAACTTGATAAATTATACAAAGCAGGTTTTACAGATAAGAAATTTACTGAATTGAAAGGCGTGATAGATAATGGAAGTAACACTATAACAGGTGCAATAAAGGCACTTGAAGTATTCATAGTTTCATTACAAATGCGCTCGCAATTAATTAAAGAATATTACGCCCTATTATCATGACAAATCTAAAAATTAAAGATATTGGAATATTTCAGGAAATTGCAAACAATATTAATCAGGTAGTTAATATTGCCCCACAATTAATGAAAGAAGTAAATAAAGCCCTAGAGGATTTAAAAAGGGATTTATTTACAAACATGAATGAAACAACAATTGAAATTAAAACCGTAGCCGCTGAAATAAGAGAATTAGGTCAAGCAAATCAGGAGGGTGGGCAAAACGACAGTCAAGTTAGGGAACTAAGGGATAAATTAAATTACCTAAATATAAGATTACAAGATTTACAAAATTCTAGTTCAAAATTAGACCATATTATAAACCTATTTAAGCGCTCAGAGAATAAACTTATTGTTATACTTTCAAAAATGCCAAATGCAATAAGTAAACTTAATGCTATACAGCAAATTGCACAAAAATACCTCAAAATAAATTCATCAGGAATTGATTCGGGAAATAATCAATCAACGAGACAAAATAACGGTAATGAGTCGACTAAAATTAATGTACTTGGAGATACGTGCAACGTAAAGTTTAAAGTTGGCAAGAATATAACTGAAATGGATTTAAATGCTATTCAAAATAAGTTGAAATCATCAGATTTTAAAGGAAATAAAATCTCAATAGACCATGTAAGTCAGTCTGACTTTAACGTACTTCAAAAAAATGGCTATACAATTAATAAAAATGGGCCAAATGATTTTTCAGCTTTTAAAACTATCGATAAATGAATGTAGAAAAGGGAATTACCAGTAAGACCATTAAAAATGTTGAGATGGAACTAGAAAAATTAATAAATCAAACAACTAATATTCTACAAAAATCTTCAACCATTTGGACTGATAATGGTCAAAAGTTGTTTTTTCAAAAATATATGAATGATTTTTATGATGTACAGAAAGAAACGGTTCAGGATTTAAAATCTATAGAATTTGAAATTAAGCATATTGAGACTATTCTTAAATCAAAAATATATTAGAAAATGGCATTGCCTATTTACAACTATCAATGTTCAAATAATCCGGAACATAAATTTGAAAAACCAACTGGGGATTTTTGGTGTCCGTTATGTGATATTTCGACAAAGCCAATGCTAAATCCAATTCAGCAAACCCTGGAGGAAATAATAGAGACTGCTCCAATTACGAAACCTGAGCAAGAGGTAGAAATATCCACTACCAAATTGGAAAAGTTGGAAGTAATTAAACCTGCTCCCGTTTTTCATACAATTAAGATTGGAAATCAGATCTGGATGAAATCATTTTTAAATGTGCAAACTTTTCAAGATGGCACCAATATTATTCATGCAAAAAATGAGAAGGAATGGGTAAGGGCTAATGAAAATAAATTACCTGCCTTTCGATTTCCACATTTTGATTCAAATATAGGTAACACTTTAGGTTTTCTTTACAACTTTTATGCGGTCAACCATCCTTCTCTTTTACCTCCCACTAGTGACTGGCAAGTTCCTTCGCTTGATGATATAGCAGTCTTACAAAATGAAAACTTTAGTATTTTCTTAGAAGATCATCTTAAGAAGTCGATGGGAAAGGATATTTTTCATTGTTTAGCTTATGGAACTATGATTGAGAATGATCACAAAAGAATTTTCTGGTCTAGAACTCAAAAAATTGATTATACGGCCCATGCATTTTCAGTTGATAATGAAAAAAAGGTAATGAAAGTAGTTTTGTATGACAAAGGTGCTGGTTTTTTTGTAAGATGCATTAAATCGAACTGATGGCTGAAATTGACGTTTACATTCTGATTTTAATTATTACCGTCATAATCATAAATTCTAACTTTAGTCTTAACTTAACACCAAAACAAGAGGATAATCTTTTATTCATTGAATACTTAGCTCAATTTTCTTCAAAACAAAGAAATTATAGAAAGTCTGTTGAAAATTATCAAAGTTTTGGTTATTTCGTTAATGGGGAGATTAAGGATGGCTACGGAATGGTAACTTATAAATTTCCTCTGATTGAAAAAAAGGAATCCATATTTTGGTTAAAGTTTGATCCAAAGATTTTTTCTGACACTTTAAGTAAGTTTGGTGTTTCACGTTCTTTTTTTAGTGAAATCAATTCAAAAGGCTACCATATTTCGGAGAGTGATGAGAACTTACTAAAGGAACAATTAAACAATAACGGTTTTTATTTTAACAATAATGGAGATTGGGGTCTTGATTATAAGTACCTTCTTTCAATTTCAGCTGAAATAAATACTTCAATAGCTCGCTTCTTAGCTAATGAATTGTACAAAAATAACTTGGATAGTTACGTGAACAGGATAATAGCTGCATTGAATTTTGTTCAGTTTATTCCTTATGGTGTTCCAGATTTTGATAATAAATATGTTTATTTCGGTTTGGCATTACCTCAGGAAAGTGTCGCAATCTCATTTTCTGATTGCGACAGTAAGTCCACCTTACTTGCGGGCATATTAAAAAATTTGATTGATGTAGAAAATATCATACTTGTAACCTGTATATCTGACGGAGGACCACACATGATTTTAGGTATTTCTGATTTACCTTTTGAGGGTCCAAGTGTAAATTATAAGGGTAAGGATTATTTTTTGGTTGAGACGACAACACCAATTCCTTTAGAGCATCATGATACATTGTCAAAATATAGTAATTTAAAGATTATACCTATTAGTTAACATGAAAGAATTATTTGATTGGTTATCCACATTAAACTCAAGCCTGTTAAGTATAATAGCGGTAATTACCGCATTAATTATGTTTTTGATTCCATTTATGGATCAGATTACTTCTATTTTTTGGATTATTATTTCAAATAAAAAAGCTGAAATTGTAGATTTTTCATGGAGGTTAATTCCGGATTTGAATATAGGAGAAAGAGCTGAAAAAAAGTTTTACTTATTAAAAACTGAATACCCTATAATTTACGAGGGTATGATTATTTTAATTAACTGGCAAGTAATTGGGGCTTATCGAATTGATATAAAGCCATTGGGTAAAAACTTAAAGGGAAATACTGCCAAAGTGGTGTTAAGCAGTGAAAGATGCCATTATACGTTGATAGCACATACTTTTAAAGGAAAACTAAAGAAAGAATTGACGATAGATTCAATTAAAATACTAAAACTAAAAACCTTTAATATAAGTAAAGAGCTGCTTTATGGTCAATCTAATCATATCTTGAAAACTAAAGAATTAGTAAATAATAATTATAATTCCTTTGAAAAATTTACATATTTATTTTTTAGAAAATTAACTTATTTGAGTGAAAGAGTCTATTTCAAGCGTAATAGCATACGTATGAATGTAAAACGTTTATATTTCAGCACAAACTTAAAAGAAGATAAGAGTAATCTTAGAAATATTTTAACTCATTCTTTTAAAAACAAGCACTTTATATTTAATACTAAAGCTTATAATGAAGCAATTAGTGATTTTGAGAAAAATAACACCATAATTTAAAATATTTTTACGATGAACGAGAACAATAACTCTATCGGGTTAAATGAACTGGTTGATTACCAGAAGAAAACCTACAGCCCTGGAATGGATAAAGTGATGAAGTTCCTTTGGAGATGTGCTGGTGCAGATGCACAAATTCTTCAATTTTCACCCTATTCAGATCATATTAAAAATGCAGGTATTGGGGGTGTGGTTCTTGCCACATCTGTGATGGCTTCATTAGCAATGGGATTTGCGATGCATACTATTTTTGCTAGTCCTGTTGAAAATGAAGTTGATCCAATTACGGGGGGCGAGTTACTTGCAGGTAATTGGTTTGTAACCATTCCTGTTTCCATAGTATGGGGTTTAATTATTTTTAATCTGGACAGATTTATTGTTTCCACCGTTAAGGGAGACGGAACAGAGAAGATCACAGGTCAAGAATTGTGGTCGATGCTTCCTAGGCTAGCGATGGCAATTCTTATTGGTCTTACCATATCTGCGCCATTAGAAACTTATATTTTTAAGAGAGAAATACATAGAGAATGGAAATTATCATTGGATAAATTAGCATTAACAAAAAAGTATGAAATCGAGCAAGAGGAAGCCAAGCAAAATAAAAATAACAAAGAGGCGTACGACATAAAGTTTAAACAAGTCAAAGACCAAGAAGCTATATATTTAAAAGCACTCGAGGAAGTAAATCTAGAAATGAATGGTGCTAGAGGTGAGAGAGGCTTTGGACTAGAAGCCAAAGAAAAAGCAAAGATACGTGATTTAGAATGGGCTAAACTTCAAAAATTTGAAGAGGAATTAACAGATTTTGAAACTAAAAAAATTAATAATCAAGACAATGAAAAAATCAAACAAAATGTAGAAATGGAGAAAATCAAAAAGGAGCAACCTGGTTTTCTCGACCAATTAATGATGTTAGAGAGATTGTCATCACATGGTAAAGAGGTAGAGAAATTTAATGCAGTAACTAAGGACATAGAACAATATAAAGATGAAAAAACAGGAGAAATGGTTGCAAAAAAAGAAGAAATTTATGGTGCAGCATCTTGGCCCATCTGGTTAGTGCGCTTACTATTTATGATCATTGAGATTGCACCAGTTATTTTTAAATTTATGATTTGGAAATCTTCCTACGATTATTTACAAGAAAATGTTTCCCAAATTCTTGAGGCTAAACAAGGTATTTCTTTAGATAATTTTTTAGATGAAAATAATAAAAGTACGTTGATAAGAGAAAATTATAACGCAAGAAGAATTGCAGAGGTTTCAAAACGACAAAATGATTTAGAGAAAGAAAATGCAATTCATGCCATAACACTTTTTGCTGAAAAGGAAAGGGAAGCTATTCAAAAGAATCCAGAACTATTTGTGAAGGAGGAGAATTCTGATAGTTTAAAAAATTCAAATAATGATACAGCGTCTTCAACTGCTGTCTAATCTCAATTTGTAAGAAAAATGGCTGGTGAACTTATAGTATTTGGAAATTTTAAAGGGAACTTTTTTACTAATCAGATAATTGCTTTAAATAATAATGAAGCTATTCCAAATGATGACAACCATTTAGTTCAGGTTTATAAAGGGGAAATGACCGATGTACATTTTGAGGAAAATTATCAACCTTCTAAATATAAAAAATTAGCAAGTTTCGTACTAACAAATGTACCCAATGTTTCAATACCTCATAAGACATTAGATGCTTCACAAAGTCACAATATACACAACTTTACTCAACTTATTTTAATTGAACCTAGGGTAACAAAAAATTATGTTGTAAACGGAAAAACTTACGGAGTAATTGAATCTTTAGGATACGGTATTACTGAAAACGTTTCTATGCCTAAAAAGGAAAAACCAAAGGAGGAAGAAAAGGCTCCACCTCCAAGTGTAGATGAGGGTTATACCGGACAAGATGAAAATTCAGATAAAGACGACCCTAAAGATTCTGGTTTTAATAAAGTTGGGGATGGATGTATTAATTTTGTAAAAGGCTGTTTTTCAAATTTTTGGCGAATTCTATTTTACTTATTACTTTTTCTTTTGTTACTCGGATTATTTGATTGGTATAATAATCGCCTGGATTATTGCGAATTAAAAGAGGAAGCAAAACGTACCTTAATGAAGGAAAAATTAATTCTGGATAGTACAAAGTTAGCATATAATGAAAACCTCAAGCAAGCGTTAGCATCGATATCAGTCATATATTTCTATAAAAATACTACTGAGTTTCATCTGAACTCTATTGGGAATAATAGTCCCATAGAGCGTTTATTTCGACTTATGAAAGTTTATGAAGATAAAAATTTTCTAATTGAAGGGCATCATAGTGGTCATTTTTTGGAACCTGAACCTAATCTTGATATTTTACGAGCACAAAAGCTAAAAGAAAAATTAGTTTCTATGGGTATTGAAGGCTCAAGAATCCAAACTATTGGAAAAGCCAATATTGAAATGTTAGATAATTCGGGAAAAGTAAGTAATTTTTTCATTTCAGTGGGTAAAGAAAAAGAATATAACCGAAACATGAGGGCACAGGTAAATTATGCAAATAAACCATAACGATTAATGATTAAGTATTTGATTCGTGGAAGGTTTGAAGGTAATTTTAAGACTTTACAAAAAAAGCCTTTTGATTATTGGGAGAAGATACCGAAAGGAAATGAGCATTTAATTCGCATTTATAGAGGTACAATAACTGACCAGTATCAAATTAATGAAAGTGATTTCGAAAGTGATTTACATGAGATTTCATTAAATGGGATTAAAAATATCCAGATAAACAAAGCTATAAATTGGCCTGAGGCAAATGATAGAATTTTTTTTATTGGAAAAATGAAACTTAATAATGTTAAGATTTCTGAAATACAGCAAATAAACGGGTTTACTTATGGAAAAATAATTGGGGATATAGTGGCTTCTGTTATGGATAATCCAGGGATTGTAAATGTCGACGAAGCTGAAAAGGATATAAATGGAACTAACCACCCAGACTTTGAAAATGAATTATTAAAAGGAACAGATGGTAAAATTGAAGCTGTGGATGACACAGCTAATTATCAGGAGGAAGCTTGGGGTAATGTTACGCCTGTTAAAGAATCTAAAAAGTGGTTTAAAAATTTATTCAAGTGGATTTTCCTTTTGTTAATCTTGCTATTTATTTTCTTTGGGTTTGATTTTGGGAAACAAATATTTTGCAGAATCGAGTATTACAAACAAAAAGAAATCATAACAGCTGTCGAAAAAGAAAGGAGAATTTTGGAGAATAGAATAAATAAGACAAGACCTAGTATTGCAGAATGTGATGTACAAAAAGCTTTTGAGGGAGATAATAGAGAGCAAACCTTTACCTATATTTTAGGAAACAACAGTGGTCTGGTCTTTATTGAATATAATATGTTTAGAGTGCCCGATAGGATGGAAGTTATATTTAATGGGGAATTGGTTGCGGAAACCAATGATGATTTTACAGGAACACCTTTTGAGCTGTTGAATAAAAAAGGTTTTGGAGCCATGGAAGGCGTGCTAACTTTTAATTATTTATATGATTCAAAAAATCTTAATGAATTAACTATTAGGATTATTCCAAATCAAAAGGTACCTACAACAAAATGGGAATTTAAAATTGATTGTCCATAATGAACTTAGCAAAGTATATATTTGGTTTCCGGGAGGAATATTTTAATAAGGTCTCATTGGAAGAAAAGAAAAAGCAATATACTGCTTATAATTTACTTTCATTAATGTTATTTATTCTGGTAATCTTTTCATTTTTAGCTGGAATAATTTATGGTGCAATTATATTCCAACAATGGATTTTTGCAATTATTACTGGATTATTTCTCGGTGGTGTCAGTTTTATATTGTTATTATTAGTTCTGTTTCTAAACATGACTACAGATTATAATAGGCTTTATGACTATATGACGGATAATTCAAAAATTATTGAACCATATTTAGACAAAGATTTAACACAATTATCAGATGAAGAACTTCAAGTAATTGCTCAAGAAAAAAAAATGCTTTTAAGGGAAGAAAATCAGGTTCCTGATCCGGCACGCTTTCATATATCAAATATATTTACTTCTGTAATCAAAGTAACGTTAATTTTAATATTGTCCAGCATTGTGGCGAATGGCTTTGAATTTTATATTTTCAGGAATAAAATAAATGATTCTTTAAATATAATTCGAACTAATGATAAGATTAACGAACTAGCGCAACTGCAGGTTGCGGATTCAAAAGAGCATTCTAATAATTATTTAGTAATTAATGCTCATTGGTTACTCGAAATGCTTAATGAAAAGGCAGAACAACCTTTTTTACTTATTCGGAGCTATTCAATCTTGTTAAGTTTGGAAATAATGCAGAAAGCACTGGGAAATTTTAAAATTGTGTTTGATTTATTTTTTTCAATTTTATTTCTTACCCCTCTGGTCTTGGTGAAAAAAAGTAGAAAATATGCAGGCGGCGTATTTTTGAAAGAAGTAGCTTTATCGGATATTACCACTTCATTTATGTTCTTTTTGTTAGCTAAAAGAAAGATTCAACAGGTTAAAAAAACGATTGAAAATGAATATGATTACTCAAAACTTTTAAAGCAAAAGAATGAGTAAAAAGTTGAATGTATTAAGAATTAGTTCCTTGGTTTTCTGGATAATTTTAGCCTTAATTCTGCTTTTACCTTTTTTCAAAGGTATTTTTTTTTCAGTTGAAACAACCGAAGATTGGCTTAAATCATTTGATGAAGAACAATTTATTGAGGAGGATTCAATAGTATGGAAGAAGGAAAAAATTGAAACTGACTCAATAAATCTTATAAAGGAGGATATTGCTAAACTTCCTAAATATGATATAAATTGGGTTTGGAGTGATTACGATGGTTTTAATCATCAAATTTCATTCAAAGTCTTAAAAAGGGATGTGAATAGAGCAATTAATTTTAGGAAAAGTTATTCAGTTTTTTTTTCTGAGAGTAAAATTTATAATGATTTTATTAAAGCTAGTAACCCTGTTATTGACTCCATGTTAAAAGCTATGAAAATGGATATGGATAAAAAGAAGATTAGAGGTAATGATATGTTGAACTATGTTGTAACTGCTATTCAAACTCCACGTTATACTTTATTATATGATAAATGTGAATATATGTTTGGAATAGATTTTATTAATGATTGTAGACCAAGGGCTGACGGAAGAGGTTGTTGTGAAAACATTTATCCATTCGGATTATTTACACCAGCTGAGTTTATTTTACAGAAAACCGGGGATTGCGATACTAAATCTTTAGTTGCTTATGCTTTGTTAAAAAAACTTGGATTTAACGCTGCAATGCTTGTCGGTGATACGGAAAGAGGACCTCATGCGATGCTTGGTCTTACAAATGTGGTTCCTAGTATTCCAAGTAAATATGTTCTGTACAAGGGTAGAATTTATTATCCCTGGGAAGTAACAGAAAAATGGGATGGATTTCAATTGGGAAATATGAAGATGTGGAGAGGTTGGTTAAATTGGAATGTTGTTTGTAACTAAAAAAAGTAAACCTATGAAAATCGAATTTTTGAACTTGTTAGTAGCACTTGGAGTTGCATTGTGTTATTTATTTGTGACGATTAAATTGTTAACGCCTTTCTTTTATCAATTTTCTAAACCAATGACAAATGCAACTGGTATTTTATTTTTTGGGGTAATTCTTGGGTTTGGGATTTGCTTAAATGATTTTTCAGCGATTTCAACGAATGCACTTATTTATTATTCTACACAGGGTACTGTATTGCTGGGAATTGGATATTGTCTTTTGTTTGCATTTATTTCCCTGGTCTTTTCTTACGTATTATTTAGGATTAGTTTTTTTGTCATAGATTTTGCAACGAATGAAAATGAAAAAGTAGAACTAGCTAAAAATAACTTTATTATTGCGGGAATTCATGCTGTTGTATTTAATATACTTTGTTTAGTATTGTCTCACTCTGTATCTATTTGGGCTAACACATTTATGAACTATCCAAATTTCCCCGATTGATTTTTTAAATACTT
>Ga0114967_10002581_pt1 | contig 15140 bp, 10 predicted proteins | sample M_130628_MF_Meta_FD_92639 | JGI IMG/M metagenome (GOLD analysis project Ga0114967, IMG submission 92639) | Freshwater microbial communities from Lake Montjoie, Canada to study carbon cycling - M_130628_MF_MetaG | ecosystem: Environmental > Aquatic > Freshwater > Lake | place: Lake Montjoie... | reverse complement strand
TAAAAAATCCCATTCTTTCGAGTGGGATTTTTGTTTTAAAAGAGCCACATCGCTGCAGCTCTTTTTATATAATACTATAGGGTTAGTTTCCTAAAATTTTCACATTATCAATTTCCCAAGTAGAAGCAGCCGTAGTTGACGAGGTATATTTAAACGCCACATAAACAGTGCTATTTCCAGCGCCAACGAAAGAAGCTAAAGATAAGTTACCTGAATTGGCATAAACATAATTACCAGCTGAAAGCGTTGCCCCCGTTAAGGTAGTCCAAGTTACACCTGCAGCATAAGGGCTTCCCGTTCCAGAATAGTTTTTAGACACTAAAACAACGATAGGATCGCCTGTAAATTTGTAAGCATTATCAAAAGATAAAGTAGCGGTTGTTAATGTAGATAAATTTTGTACTGGTGAAATTAACCAATCTTCATTAGCTCTATTAGTAGTTGCAAACCCTGACATTTTAGCCATAGACCCTGGATTTCCAAAAGTAGTACTGTGTACCCATACTTCAGCTCCAGTTACACTAAATGCAGTCCAAGAAGCAATACCACCATCAAAAGTTTCATTTAATAAAGGTGAAAATCTTGGCGATGTTAATTTAATATCGGCTTCAGTTCGTACCATAAATTGATAATCAGTATTGTATTTTGTCATAATCCCTCTAATTTTTCCACTTCCAGAAGCGACTGCTTTTGCAGCAAAATTAGCATATCCACTTGTTCTAAAAATTACTGAACTACCGTTAAAGTCTTGAATTCTTCTGTTGGTAGCTCCACCAATAGTGTTTGGATTTGATGGGCTTGGATCATAATAAGTGCTGTTGGCAAGAACATCATTGTCAACAAATTGAACTCTATCCAATTCAATTAATTTATTTAAATAGGCTCCACCACTTACTGCTTGGTCAATAGTTACTCGTTGAACTAATTGATCTTCATTTACTGCAGTACAAGTTCTATTTACCGAAGCTCTGAAATCAGTTTCTGACATTCTACCTACTTCAGCCCCTCCTGAAGAGTTGGCATAAAGTCCACCAATTCTCATCCCATCGTATTTTACATCTTTGTATAAACCATCCATTTTAATTAGAACTTTTCTTCCTGGCTCGTAATTAATAAAGGTAGAAGAGGCATCAACAGGAACACTAAAAGCTTTTGATCCGTCTAAAGTTTGGAAAGAAATAGATTTAAAGAAATTCCCTCCAATATCGCTAGAGGTAACATAAGCTTCAATTACATCAGAAACACCAGGCACAATGCTAGTATGAACCGCGACAACTGCTCCAGCAGAAATTTGAGAAACTTCTCTATTTTTTACTAATGATGTTTCAGAACAATCCCCTAGAGTAGGAGTTCCAAACTCATCTTTTACACAACTAGTAAACAATCCTGCAGAAAGAATACTAAAAACTACTGATTTTAAAATTATTGATTTCATATTATTGTTATTTATTTTATTAGAAATTGATATATAAATTTAAGAAATAGGTTCTTCCGAAACCGTAAAAATATTTAGGGGCAAATGCCGGAGTTCCACTTGAAACGTCTTGGTTTAATTGTCTGTAGTTGGAGTTTCTTGCTTGTTCAAATCCTCCTGTTTTGTATACAATATCCAGAACGTTATTGACACTAGCAAAGAACCCAAAGGTATTATCTCCTACTTTCCAAGATTTTCCACCAACTAAATTTAATAAAGCAAAATTATCAAATTTTTCTTGCTTTAGCAATTCGTTTGCTCTAGCTTGAGTGGCCTCAGGAAATGGATTGTTGTTAACCCCAAGCGGATCCGTAAAAAAGCGATCTGTTCTTGTAATTGGAGCTACATCAATATAGTTATTAGCAAGGTAATTTATATTAGCGCCAACCCACCAGAATTTAGGATCTCTATATTCAACCCCAAAAGAAGCTGCAGCTTGTGGCATACCTGACTGTTTGTAATTTTTCAATTTAGCTTGACCATAATCATTTAATGGCATTGGATTATCAACAGTTGCCGCAGCATCTGAACTCACTTTTACATTTGGATTGCTGTCAAAAATATAGTCGCCATAAGCAATGCTAGTCGTAACTTTAATGGTTGAAGTAATAGGATATTCAGCGCCAAATTCAATCCCTGCGTTTCTCTTATCTATATTAGTAACGGTTTCTGCTACAAAGACATTGCTTTCATTTGCATCAGTTGCCGGATCATCAATTCCTGCACCGTCTCCAAAAAAGAAGGAAGTTTCCGTTTGATTTTGAATTTTAGAATAAAAAGTCGTCAATCGCAATTTTAATTTTGGAGCAGAAATGATATAACTCGCATCGGCACTAGAAACAGTTTCATTTGAAACCCCGTCAGTTACATTGTTAGCAACTCTGGCATTATTAAATACATTTCTTAAACTTGGCGCTTTTGACATGTAAACACCATTAAAGTTAACGTATTGACGTCCTGAAATTTTGTAGGTTAAACCTCCTTTAAATCCAAAATTATCAAATACTTTTTTCGAGCTATAGCCATAAGAATTGGAAGCGTAGTAGCCATTTTTAAATAAACCTTCTCTTTCATATTCCGAACGAGAGAAAGATTGTGCTAAATAAAAATCTACTTTTTTGTAAACAAATTTGAATTGGGTAAAGGCATCGATTTTAGTGGTATGCAAATTATAATTGTAACCATAAATATCTCCTTTTCCAACCACTCTATTTGGATTGTTCAAATCAGATTGTTGTTGGTCACCAACGCCAAATAAATTCAAGTCACTGAAAGAACTACCTCCCAATAAATCAAGCATATTTTTAAAATTATGCGATTTCAATTTAGTAAAACTTCCACCTGCATTTAATATAATATTATCTGAAAGCTGAGAGCTTAATATTGAATTTGCAACATATTGAGTGTCATCAGTACGGTCTTCAAATAGAACGTATTTACTGGTTCCGCTAATAGAATTGGCACGATACATTGACGTCCAATCTATTTGTTTATTAGTGAAAAAGTTAGCATTTAGAGATCCAATATAAGCGGGGTTAGTAGGATCGTTAGGATTGTATAAACTGATCCCTCCCAAACCACCCGGAAGATACGCCGCTGGATTTTGAAGCGTTACTGCAGCAGGGTCATTTTCAAATAATGAAATATAGTAACTAGGTAAATTTCTATAATAAGTAGGATCAGGACTATTAGCTCCTTGAAAGTCAATTCTACTATTTCCAATTTTTCCTGTTTGATAAGAAACATTGATATTCAAATTGGTTTTTGAAGATAGTTTCCAATAATTACTTAAAATAAACAACGGTTCTTCTACCGTTTTTATTCTAGAATTTCTTTTTTCTCCATTTTGCCAACCCCAGTAAGAATTGTATTTTTCACCTCCAAGATTAGTTACCTCTTGTGTATTTGGCGAATTTTTAGCTCTACTATTTTGACCAAAAATAGCGGTAAAATTTAAGCTATTATTTTTAGTAATTTTTCTTTCAACTGTTGCAAAAAAGGAATTGGCACTATAATTTGTCCCCTGGAAATAGCCTTCTTGCGCCCAACGTCTAGAAGCAGAAATGGTATAAGCCCATCCGTCACTTCTCATACCAGAAGCTACAGTTCCCATAATTCTTCCAGTATAATTGGTATTCGTTCCTCCAAAAGAAATTCTATTTCCTGGGCGGTATAAAGAAGCTCTAGTGTTTATTTCATTAGTTCCTAAAATCCCTCCAAAAGTATAATCAGATGGAGCAGAACCATTGGTAAACTCTTGATTACGAGTAGCGTCATTCAACCCTCCCCAATTACTGTATTGCGGTCTTCCGTCATAGATTTTGTTCATGGAAATTCCATTAATCATGGTAACCCCATATTCATTATCTAAACCTCTCAATTTAAATCGAGCCTGACCCCAGTTAAAAGCTGCTGATTGTTGGAATACATCCCTTGATGCCTGAAGCAAACTAGAAGTGCTTTCGGAACCACTGTTGTCATCACCTAAATCGGAATCGGTAATTGTAATTAAACTTAATTGTCTTTCAGCGGTAATATCAGATTCTAAAATTATAGTTCCTAAATCCAATATCTTTCCAGCTACAATTTCAACAGGAAGTAATTGGTCTTTATAACCGGTAATTTAATTTGAACCAATTGATTACCAACCGCGACAGTTTCAAAAATAAATTTACCTTCTGCATTGGTGAGCTGAGTTAAATTTGAATTTTGAATAGAGGCAATGGCATTTTGTAATGGTTTTTGAGTTTTAGCGTCTACTACCTTTCCGGAAATCCCAGAAATATTTTGAGCAAAAACAAAAAACACTTGCATTACAAATAAGGTACTAATAACAAGTTTTTTCATAAAGTATTTTTAAATTAACCCGGCTTTTTTATTTATTTAGAAAATAGGGCTTACAAATTTACAAGAATTTAAGTTACAAAAATCAATATATTACTTGTATATGTTAAAATTGTTAATTTATTTACATTAAATTTTGGTCAATTTTTTAAAAAGTCTTGTAAACATGGGATTTAATTAAAGGTCAAGGCCATTATTAATTTCTTAAAATTGACTTAATCAGTATCAATTATTAATTTCTTAATATGGTTATGGTATTAATCTGTAATAATATTTTACATTTGTAGCCCTTCTGTATTAAAGTCGAGGATATATTAAAATTGAAATTCTATGAACTTAAGAAATAAAATCACGCTACTTTTTCTGATTTTTACAATTATTTGCGCCAATGCACAGCAAAAGAAATTTTCCGTTCATACGGTAGCGTTCTATAATTTAGAAAACTTATTTGACACCATAAACAACCCAAACTTTGATGAAGAATGGTTGCCAAATGGAGCTCAAAACTGGACTTCTGAAAAATACAATAAAAAATTAGAAAATTTAGCAAGAGTGCTTTCAGAAATTGGAACAGGTGAAAATCCAAATTCTCCCACATTAATTGGCGCTTCAGAAATTGAAAACAGAGGCGTTTTAGAAGACTTAGTAAAACAACCCAAATTAGCTATAAATGATTATGGAGTAGTCCACTATGATTCACCTGACAAACGTGGAATAGATGTGGCGCTTTTGTACCAAAAAAAGCATTTTAAACCAACAAGCTCCGTTAACATTCCTTTATTAATTTATAGAAACGATTCTAAAATTGCTGAGAAAAATACAGGCGAAACCGCTGAAGACAAAGCGGATAGCGACAAAAATGAAGTGGCAATAGACAACCGAGTTTACACTAGAGATATATTATTAGTTACCGGAATGTTAGATGGTGATGAGGTAAATATTATTGTAAATCACTGGCCCTCAAGATCTGGAGGAGAAAAAAAGAGCAGCCCTTTTAGAGAAGCAGCCGGAAGATTAAACAGAAAAATTATGGATTCAATTTATAAAATAAATCCAATTGCCAAAATAATAATTATGGGCGATTTAAACGATGGAACGTATAATAAAAGTGTAAAAGAAGGGATTGGCGCCAAACTGAAAAAAGAAGAAGTTGAAAAATTTGGGGTTTACAACCCTTTTGAGCAAATGGCAAAAGAGGGAAATGCCTCTCTTTTTTATCGAGATGCTGGAGATATTTTTGACCAAATAATGGTATCCGAATCATTAATCCAAAAAGACTATTCTTCCTACAAATATTGGAAAGCTGGAATTTACAACAAACCGTTTATGATTCAAACCACAGGACAATATAAAGGATATCCGCTTCGACATTCTATAAATGACCCTGGATTTAGTGATCACTTTCCAGTTTATATTTATCTTATAAAAGAGGAAAAATAAATAAATAAACCGCTATTGAATTGAGTAGCGGTTTATTTTAAAATATCAATTTTTTTGGAGCTAATTGCTTCTCCAGTTCGCTTCACTCGTGTCGGCCTAGCATAACAAATCCTCGTTAAAAAGCTCGGGATTTTCCATTCCATAAGGGCTAAGGAGTTCGATTCCTATTTCAATTCATATTGCAATCTAACGGTAATTCGTGCGGTTTTATTTTTACTAAATTGATCGTTATTTCCGCCGTAACTATCTTCTTCAGTGGATCCTTGACCTGTAATTTGAAAAACGCCCATACTTGCGTCTTTAAGTTTGCCCAAGTCACCATCCGCCGTATTTACTATTTTATTAGCTCGTTGGCTTGCATCTTTTGTTGCATTTTCAATTAAACTCTGTTTCAAACTTGGCAAATCGGAATAAGTATATTGAATAGTATTTGAGGTAAGTTCAATTCCAGAATTAATTAATTCAGATGTTTTATTTGAAACCTCTTCGATGCGTTTCATAAGTTCAGGATTTTTCTTTGCCGAAAATGAAATGCTTTGAGTCGCCTCGTAACCATCAAAAACCTGTTCCGTTTTTATGTATTCATCACTTGAATTACTAACCTTAATTTCTCTGAATTTTTTTTGAAAATTGACCGCTCCAAAAGAAAATTCATTTGACTTAAATCCCTTTCCAATAAAGTAATCAGAGACTATTTTTTGATCAGAAATAATTTTACTATATGCTGATTTTATATCCATACTAGTAGCGGTAAAGCTACCAGACCATAAAATTTCATCCGAAACAAAATCTTTGGAACCAAGACCAATTACAGAAATTGAATCAAGATTTTCATTCCTTTTTTTAAAGGATTAACCCAGAATAAAAGCGGTAATAATAATTGCAACCCCAATAATAATTGTTGATTTAAATTTGTTTTCCATTTCTTTTAAATTAAGATGAATAATGTCCTTTATTATATACGTAAAAGTAGGATAATAATTGTGTTTATTTAAAAATACATTATTTTCTTTTATTAGCAAAAAATCGCTTCATCAATTCCGAAGCTTCCTCCGCCAAAATGCCACGAACAACAGTTGTTTTAGGATGCAATTGCGTTCCCATTTTCTCAAAACCACGGTTTTCATCGCTTGCGCCAAATACAACTTTTGAAATCTGACTCCAATACAAAGCGCCAGCACACATTTGGCAAGGTTCTAAAGTAACATACAACGTGCAACCCGCTAAGTATTTTCCGCCAAGGAAATTTGCCGCCGAAGTAATGGCTTGCATCTCAGCATGAGCAGTAACATCATTAAGGAGTTCTGTGAGATTATGAGTTCTCGCAATGATTTTATTATCAACTACAATCAAAGCGCCCACAGGAATTTCGCCTTTTTCAAAAGCCAATTCTGCTTCTTGCAAAGCTTTTTTCATAAAATAATCGTCACTGAAAGGGTTTTCCATAAATACAAAAATACGATTTTGATATAATTTTCGTTACTTTTATAATCAGAAAACACATTTCTATGGAACCAAAATTTAAAATCACTATCCCAAAACCTTGTCATGAAGATTGGAATAATATGACACCTGATGAAACAGGAAGATTTTGTAGCGTTTGTACAAAAGGAGTTGTTGATTTTTCTGATAAAAGTTCTGAAGAAATTCAGAACTATTTATTTCAAAATCAACAGCAAAAAATTTGTGGAAGATTTAGAAATGATCAAATAAATACATTTGATATTAATGTACCTAAAAGTATTTTGTTTAAAAAAAGGTCTTTTCATAACGCGTTTTTATTAGCGCTTTTTATTGTAATGGGGACAACACTCTTCAGTTGTAAAAATCATAATAATGCAACTTTAGGAGAAGTTTCCATTGTTGAAGATACAACTCAAACGCAACATACAAAAGGGCTTATTTTACCCCCAAAAGACACGATTCAAAATCAAGAAAATAGTACTGTTGGTAAAATTGATATGGAAAGGTATGATTCCTTAGTTAAAGCAGGTGTTAAAATGCAACCACTTCCTCCACCGCCTCCAAAAGTTGAACAAATTAAATTTATTAAACCCCCAAAAAAACATAATACAAAAAACCCCCAAGTTAAAGTCGGTAAGTTATCAATAAAGCTAGTAAAACCTGAAGAAATCCCTTTACAAATTATAGATTCTTCAAAAACAGAAACCAATTAAATTTTAATAACGTAAATTTGTTTTTTAAACAATAATGAAAAGCAATTTACTTTCAAATATCAATTCTCCATCCGATTTACGACTTCTTGACGAAGGGCAACTTCCTCAATTGGCTCAAGAGTTGCGTGATTTTATAATTGATATTGTAGCTGTAAAAGAAGGGCATTTAGGCGCTAGTTTGGGTGTTGTAGAACTAACGATTGCCCTACATTATATCTTTGATACTCCAAATGATTTATTGGTTTGGGATGTGGGTCACCAAGCCTACGGACATAAAATTCTTACGGGAAGACGACAGAATTTTCATACCAACCGACAACTGAACGGGATTTCAGGTTTTCCAAAACGAAGCGAAAGCAATTTCGATACTTTTGGAGTAGGTCATTCTTCCACTTCAATATCTGCCGCTTTAGGAATGGCAATTGCCTCCAATTTAAAAGGAGATTTCAACAAACAACATATTGCTGTTATTGGTGATGCTTCAATAGCTTCCGGAATGGCGTTTGAAGGATTGAATCACGCCGGAGTTACCGATGCTAATTTATTGGTAATTCTAAACGATAATGCTATTGGAATTGATCCAAGTGTTGGCGCTCTAAAAAACTATTTAACTGCCGTAAAAGAAGGAAAAAATCCAAGGGGCAACAACATGATTAAATCCCTAAATTTCGATTATTCAGGCCCAATTGATGGGCACGATATTTTTGAGGTTCTCAAAGAATTAAAAAGATTACAAAAAACAAAAGGACCTAAATTCCTTCATATTATTACCACAAAAGGGAAGGGATTGCAACAAGCTGAAGACAACCAAGTGCAATACCACGCTCCCGGAAAATTTGATAAAATCACGGGAGATATTATTGCAAAATCGGAGCAACATTTACCTCCAAAATACCAAGATGTTTTTGGATTAACGGTATTGGATTTGGCGAAAGCCAATGAAAAAATAATCGGAATTACCCCTGCCATGCCTTCAGGAAGTTCCTTAAAATTCATGATGGATGCGTTTCCAAAACGTGCCTTCGACGTTGGAATTGCGGAACAGCACGCGGTAACTTTAGCGGCAGGAATGGCAACACAAGGAATGGTAGTTTTTTGTAATATTTATTCTACCTTTTTGCAACGAGCGTACGACCAATTGATTCACGATGTGTCTTTGCAAAATCTTCCCGTTATTTTCTGTCTAGACAGATCAGGATTGGTTGGCGAAGATGGCGCAACGCACCACGGGGTTTTTGATTTGGCGTATTTGCGTTGTATTCCAAATATGATTGTATATGCACCAATGAATGAAATAGCGCTTCGAAATATTTTATATACCGCCCAATTGGGATTAAACAATCCAATTGCAATTCGCTATCCTAGAGGTCGTGGGGAAATTGTAGATTGGCAAAAGCCCTACGAAAAAATTGAAATTGGGAAAGCCAACACCTTAAAAGAAGGAGCAATTACCGCTGTTTTATCCAATGGTACAATTGGAAATAAAGTCACATTGGCATTAGCCAAAATGAATAACCCTGAAACTATTGCACACTATGATTTTGCATTTGTAAAACCTTTAGACGAAAATGCGCTGCATACTATTTTTAATAAATTTGAAAAAATAATTACCATTGAAGATGGCGTAATCAAAGGGGGTTTTGGAAGTGCTATTTTAGAATTTGCCTCACAAAAAAATTATTCAATCCCAGTTCTAAATCTTGGGATTCCAGATGAATTCATTGAACAGGGAACGGTTGAAGAATTACATCATTATTGTAAAATAGATGTGGAAAGTATAATGTCAATTTTATCATAAAAAAAAATCCAACCATTTTCATGATTGGATTTTTTGTAAAACCATTCTAGTATTAGTTTTTAATAATTTTTTGAGAATAATTTAAGTCATCTCCAGAAATTCGTAGCACATAAATTCCAGATTCTACTGATTTTAAATCAATTGCTTTTTCTGAATTAAACATTTCGTTTTTAGCAGAGTAAACTATTCTACCATTTAAATCAACTACATCAATATTTACTTTTCCAGCGTATTGATTGATGTTGATGTTAAAGACTCCATTTGATGGATTTGGAGAAATTGAAACCCCTTTTTTATTGGAGAAATCTTCAGTTGCCAATGTTCCGTTGGTAAACAATCCAGAGAAAACCCCTCTTCCGTAGGTTGAAGCATAAATTGCATTGTCATTTCTTAAGTCCATATCGGTAACTTTTACGTTGCTCATTCCGTTGAAAGATTGGAACCAAACTGGAGACGCAGTGTCAAATGTTGTTGTAAACCAAACTCCCAATTCCGTTCCAATAATTACTTCATTAAGTTTTAATGGGTTTTGTAAAATACACTTCACCGGCATGTCAGGAAGATTTCCTTCTTTGTTTTCCCATGTTGTACCTCCATCAGAACTGTACCAAACATTAACTACGTTATAGTTGTGGAAAGTCACGAAAATATCATTATTTGATGCTCCTAATTCTACATCAGAAATACTTCCTAAAAACTCAGGCCCAGTAATATCTGTCCAAGTCACGCTGGCTACAGTAGTTGTATTCGCATTTACGGATCTTAATAATTTACCATTTTTAAAACCTGCTAATAATGTAGTTGCTGCCGTAGTATATTTAGAAACAGTTAAAGCAGTTACTGTACTTGTAATTAACGCATTTGTAATGGTAGTTTTTACAGAAGCAGTTGCATTTGTAGGATTAGTATTGGTATAACGTCTAATTCCGTAGGTAGTAGTTGTTCCTGCTACTGAATAATCTGAAAACAAAATATCTTTATTTGAGTCTAATGCCATTTGAGAGATAAAAGCGCCATTACTTGTAGATTCGCTATTTAATAATTTCGAAGTACCAGTTGTAAGTCTAGAATAAATACTTTGATTGTAAACATAATTGGTAATCATGTATTTATCGGCACCTTGATCAAACAAACTAATTCCTCCATCACCACCTTGAACTCTTGAGCTACTAGTGGCAGTTCCAGTTACACCAGAGAAATATTGAGAACCATTATCTTGAGCTCCTGCAACAAAATGATCGTTTGTTAAACCACTAACGGTTGAGGTTGGAGCAACCCCCACTGCATAAAATTGAGTTACATTAAATCCAGTATTTCTTGAAGTAATTCCTGAAGTATTGGTTGCAGTAGATAAACTACCACCGTAATAAACACCACCATCATTTCCAAATACTACAGAATTTGAGGTTCCTGGTTTGAATGTTATTGCATGTTGGTCAGAGTGAACTGCAGAACCAGAATCCCAAGTTGATATTTGATTCCAAGTTGCAGCACCATCAGCAGAACGGAATAAATCAATTCCTCCTACATATACTATTTGATCGTTACTAGGATCGGCTTCAATTACTAAATCGTACCAAGCTTGAGCACCTGTAAACCCATAAGTATCTGTTCTTGCTGCAGGATTTAAAGTTACCGCTGGCAAAGCAGGAGTTGTAGTTGTTGCAAAACCATCCGTTGTTTTAATTATTTGAACTTCAATTCCATCAGTTGCTGTAGCTTGTTTTAATTGCGCTAAAACATAAATTAAGTTTGGATTGGTTGCTGAAGTTTCAATTTCTGTTCTTCCGCCGCCACCATTTGCAGTAACGGTATATTTATCCGTGAATGTTGCCCCGCCATCAGCAGAACAAAATACTTTTCCACCACCATCATTTCGAGAAAAACTAGTTTTCGTAGCTACCCAAACTTTTCCATCGGCGCCAATTTCTATATCGTTAGGGCAATGTTTATTTCCAGCAGTTGTAAGCGGAAGGTTCAATAAAGCCCAAGAAGAACCACCATTATTAGTTTTATAAACACCATAATTGTTAGCTCCCATGTAAGTTGTAGCATTTGCATCACCATAGTAAGAATCTGCAGCAGCTACAAACACTTCTGAAACTCCTGCATTATTTCTAATAGCAATTTTATTGATGTGTTGCGCTCCTGGAACAATATTCCCTGAAACAGCCCCCGGAACACTTGGGTTCAAAGTAACATTAACTGCTCCACTTGCCAATGCTGCTTCAATAAGATTTCCATCAGTCATAGAAACCATAATTGAAGGAATAGTAATTGTAGTATCAGTTCCTCCCATAGAAATTGGTGGCCCAGAAATATTATTCATCATAATAACCGCTATTGCACCTGCGTCTTGAGCCATTTTTACCTTAACGGCAAACGTACAGCTACCTCGTCTTATTAATGCTATTTTGCCACTTAAGGCAGCTCCATTTGTTAGAGCGCTACATCCAAGGGAAGTTGGAGCAGAAACCCCATCATTTACTAGTACAATATTTCCTGTAATTGGAGTTGTAATTGCCGCTCCAAAAGAAGTATTAGGAATACAAGGATATACACCTGCAACTCCTGACGGGCTATTTACTGTTAAATTTGAAGCAGTTGTAAAAATGGTAGCTCCAGAAATACCTCCAAAAACCTTAGTCCAAGTTGCGCCACCGTTTATAGATTTCCAAACACCATCTCCACCAGCGTCTCCACCAGTCCAAGACTCTCCGGTTCCAACATAAAAAATATTGGTATTATTTGGGTCATAAGCAAGGCAAGAAACATTTAAGTTGTCTGAAATATTAACTCTAGTCCATGTAGATCCAGAAATTGAAATGGATGTATTTTTCCATAAACCACCACTTACTCCTCCTGCAAAAACAGTTTCACGAGTAGCATCGTTAGGATCAAACATAATTGCTCTTGTTCTTCCACCTACATTTGTTGGACCTCTTTCCACCCAAGCATTATCTACTGCGTCACCAGGAACTCTACCAGAAGCTAGAATTCGTTGTCTTTCTTCTAGTAATTCTTTTCTAATAACTTCTAAATTTTCAGGAGTTGGTCGCCCTAAAACAGGATTCATAGTTAATTCCCACTCGCTTTCGAAATATTTATTTGGCGGAACACCATTTTTTCCACTTTCTTCTTTAGATAGGTAGGCATTTTTTGAAAATGGGCTATGACTTTGGTAATAAGCCAATTTTTTTCTAAGTTCAAGTATTTTTTTACTTGGTTTGCCTTTTTTGTTTTTTTCAATTGTGGCGGATAATGCTTTAGATTCTTTTTCTGTTTTTGTCTGAGAAAACCCCGACACAATAAAGAAAATTGATAAAATCGAAATAAGTAGTTTGTTTTTCATATTATGAATTTGAAATTTTTAAGTTTGTAAATATAATAATATCATTTGTTATTGCAAATAATATATTTATAAACGTTTGTTATTTAACTTTTTGACGCATTGATAGTATTAAATAAAATGTAGGCATTTCCATCTGTTAGAAGAGAAATAAAATGACAAATATGTAGAAGTCTGTCGTATAAATTGTCTTTTTCAACTCTGAATTTTTCTGGAAGTAACTGCATAACTAAACTATCAAAATTGGAAGCTTTGCCTTCATAATTGTTATTATAGGCAGTAATAAATTTGTCTAAAAGTGTATTTATTATCTGATAACCCGTCAATTCTTTTTCAATAACTTCTCGGCTTTTATAAATATTTTTCACACTCAATTTGATAATATCATCCATTTGTGCTTTGTATTTACTTTTATCGGTAAGCGCATATGGGAATTTTCCATTTAAAATGGCTTCTTCATTTTCAATAAATACATTTACCGCATCATTTATCAAACTACCAATTGCAATGGCGCGTAAATAACTAATACGATCTTCTTTAGAAGTTAAAGTGTTGTATTTATTAGTGTCAATACTTTCTTTCACCAAATTAATTAGGTATTCCAAAGCATAATCTTCAGAAACCAAACCAAGGTTGATTCCGTCTTCAAAATCAATTATGGTGTAACAAATGTCATCTGCTGCTTCTACTAAATAGGCCAAAGGGTGTCTTTCAAAACCGACATCTTTTCCCGATTTATTTTGAATCATCCCTAATTCTGAAGCAACTTCCTTAAAAAATGCCACATCCGGTTGAAAAAAGCCATATTTTTTATCAGCAATTGCTGAGGTTGGTTTTTTAGGCAAACTCTCTTTAGGATATTTCATAAACGCCCCTAAAGTTGCATAAGATATTCTTAAACCGCCATCGTTTCCAGGTCTTGAGCTGGTTAAAACAGAAAAACCATTGGCATTTCCTTCAAAATCTATTAAGTCTTGCCATTCTTTATCAGATAATTTGGCTTTGTATTTTTGACCGTTTCCTATAGAAAAATATTCTCCAATTGCTTTTTCACCTGAATGACCAAAAGGAGGATTTCCAATGTCGTGAGCCAAAGATGCTGCTGCTACTATTGCCCCAAAATCGTTCATTTCATAGCCATGAATCTCATTTAAATAAGGATATTTTTCAATTATTTTCTTTCCAACTAATCGTCCAATGGATCTACCTACAACCGAAACTTCCAAGCTATGGGTTAATCTGGTGTGAACAAAATCAGTTTTAGACATTGGAATTACTTGCGTTTTATCTTGCAAACTTCGAAATGCCGATGAAAAAATAATTCGGTCATAATCGACTTCAAATCCCAATCGGGTGTCGTCTTGTTCTTTGCGCAAGCGCTTAAAAGTGTCTCCTTGTCTTTTTAGTGATAATAATTCTTCCCACTTCATTTGTTTGATAGCTTTGGTTTAATTCACGAATATACAAAATAGGATCGAAGTTCCTTAATTGCAATTAATAAAAAAATAAAAAAGCAATTCGGTATTATCTAGCTACTTGTCCCTATCATAAAATATCTTATTTTTGCATCTATTCTTGACTAGTTTCAAGGATTCCAAAAATACAATTATGATACAAAATCCTAAAAGATATACCATAACGGCTGCGTTGCCTTACACGAATGGCCCAATTCATATTGGACATTTAGCGGGCGTTTACGTGCCTTCAGATATTTATTCCCGATATTTAAGATTACAAGACAAAGACGTTTTGTTTGTTTGCGGAAGCGACGAACACGGTGTTGCCATTTCAATGAAAGCTAAAAAAGAAGGAGTTACGCCTCAGAAAATCATTGATAAATATGACGGAATAATTCGTCAATCGTTTATAGATTTTGGAATTTCTTTTGATAATTATTCTAGGACTTCCTCTAAAATTCATCACGATACCGCTTCTGAATTTTTCAAAAAATTATATGACAATGGTGATTTTATCGAGCAAGTAACCGAACAATTATATGATGCTAAAGCAAATCAATTTTTAGCCGACCGATTTGTGACTGGAACTTGTCCAAAATGC
>Ga0114967_10002576_pt1 | contig 15152 bp, 16 predicted proteins | sample M_130628_MF_Meta_FD_92639 | JGI IMG/M metagenome (GOLD analysis project Ga0114967, IMG submission 92639) | Freshwater microbial communities from Lake Montjoie, Canada to study carbon cycling - M_130628_MF_MetaG | ecosystem: Environmental > Aquatic > Freshwater > Lake | place: Lake Montjoie... | reverse complement strand
TTTGGGCTCTACGCGATGTACTTCACGCCGTTATTTGCAACTTTAATGGGTAGTCATACCGGGCATATTTTTATGGAAGTTCATTTCTTAATTTCTGGTTTGCTTTTTAGTTACGTGGTCATTGGCTCTGACCCAAGTCCAAGAGAAATCCCATATTGGTCACGCTTGTTGATTGTGTTAGTTGGTTTATCACTTCACGCATTTTTTGCTATCTCTCTCATGCAGTCGACTGAACCAATAGGTGTTGATTGGTACATCCAGGTGCAACCACCTTGGGTAACTAGTTTGTTAGCTGACTCTCAAGCAGGGGGCAGTATTGCTTGGGCACTCGGTGAAGTTCCAACTTTTGTGCTTCTCGTAATTGTTGCTGTGATGTGGGCTCGCAGTGACACTCGCTTAGCAAAGCAACTTGATCGAGCCGCCGACCGTGATGGCGATATCGACTTAAAGAAATACAACGCCGGACTTAGTGCGCTTAATAAGCGGGATAACTCAACTAGCGAATAAAACGATCTTTTTGGAATGGGTGTTCGGCCCTAAACTGGGCAACTTGGGCAAGCTCAATGTCTGCGTAAAGAACTTCTTCCAAAGTTCCAGCTTCTGCCACGATTTCACCACGTGGGCTTACAACCATTGAATGACCACCCAACATGATGTCGCCGTTTAGTCCAACCTCGTTACACGCAATCACCCAAGCCTGGTTTTCAATGGCACGGGCTTGGTTCAAAACTCGCCAGTGATTAATTCGTGGCGTCGGCCAGCCTGAGGTAATGAGTATCGTCTCAACGCCTAAATCTCCCATGCCACGGAACAGTTCTGGGAAGCGCAAGTCGTAGCAAATCGCTAAACCGGCATGACCAACAGGAGTATCTTTCGTAGTCACAATCTGCGTTCCCCGATTAAGTAAAATCGCTTCGCCACGATCAAATCCATAAAGATGCATCTTGCGGTAAAAATCAACAATTTCGCCAGCTGGATTAATGAGCACTGCAGTATTGGACATTCCGCCATCTGCAAGTCGTTCAACAAATGAGCCACCATGTAACCAAAAGTTTCCCGACTTGGCAGCTTGTTGCAATTGCTTGACTAATTCACTGTCAGTTGGTTCAGCGTAGGCTTCCAATGCGCCAGAATTAAATGCACCGATTTTCCACAACTCAGGCAGGATAGCTAACTCACATTTACCTTTTTGTTGCGCAACTAAATCTAAAACTCGCAGAACTCTAGCTTCGGGTGTCTCGGTATCGCTTACGTCTATTTGCAGCAGTGCGACTCGACTCATACCTGCAGTCTAAGCGGAACTACCGTTTCTGACATCAGGTTTAGCCGGCGGCTGTGGTAATCGGCAAATTCTTTCCAGCCATAACGCAATTGCCGCAGTTAATAAGCTCGCGGTGGATGTGACTAACGAAACGACAATTCGATTACTTGCTGCTGGTGAATTTGCTGCGGCAATGCTTGATAGTACGACTCCAAAATAGAACCCGAAAAATAATGAGCCCACTCGAGATGCTGACATTGCCAAAGCTGCCGTTCGGGCCGCAACTAATGGGTGAAGCCTTGGTGCTTGGGAACCCGGCTTTAGTCGCGCTCGTGTCATCAGTGTCCAGACCAACAAACTAAGCACCAGTAGCACCATTGCCACTGCGCTTCCAGTTGGTACTGGCAACCCTTGGGTAAACCAAATCGGCCAAAGTTGTGAAAGTGACCAACCGATCGCACTGGCTAAAACAGCAAGCGTCGCTAGCGTGCCAACTTTAGTTTGCTGAATCATTGCGAGACCTCAAGTGTTAAGTCTGGTCTTGGCCTTACGCCACTTACGTCAACTTGCGCTAAGGATTCGCAAACAGATAGTTTTCCTGGAATTAAATAGTCCGGATCGAGCATTGACCAAGGCAATAAGACGAAGCCGCGTTCATGCGCTCGTGGGTGTGGCAAAACTAAATTCTGCGAATTAATAGTTAGGTCATCCATCGCCAACAAATCCAAGTCCAGGGTCCGAGGCCCCCAACGTTCGCTGCGTTCCCGGTGAGCCGCAACTTCAATTTGTTGAGTTGCATCAAGTAATTGTTCTGGTGACAAAATAGTTTTTATTACCGCAACTGCATTTAGGTAATCATCTTGGATTGGCCCACCAACAGGGTCGGTCTCAAAAACTGGTGAAATGGAATGAACTTGGGTTCCAACCGTGGCATTTAGCGAGTCAATTGCGAATTGTAGGTTAGCGAGCCGATCGCCCATGTTTGAGCCCAGCCCAACAGTCGCCTTCATTACGGTAACGTCCTGGACACTGAAACATTCGTGAATGGGACTGGAATTGGTGCTTGAGGTTTGTGCACTGTAACAGTTACTGCGGTGACTCCAGCTATGTCTAAGCAATCAGAGGCAATTTGGTTAGCAAGTTTTTCAATTAAGTTAACTGGCTCACCGGTGATCGCAGCGTGAGCAATCTCAGCCAGTTCTGCATAATTAACGGTGTCCCGAACATCATCGGAGGAAATTGCTGAATCAAAATTAGTGATTACTTCTAGGTCGACCAAAAAAGTTTGACCGTCCTGGCGCTCGTGCTCAAGGACTCCGTGGTATCCAAAACCAGTAATTCCAGTGATCGAAATTTTGTCCATCATTTTGTTTGTGCCAATCGTTCTACGACAGCAATTGCATCCCTGGATGCTTTCACATCATGCACCCGTACTGCCCAGGTATTACGAAATGCCATCAGCGTTGAAATAGCAGTAGTTGCGGACTCGCGCTCTTCCATAACACGTGGTTCGCCATTTCTTTCAAGTAATTCACCCAGGAATTTCTTGCGCGATGCACCCATCAATATTGGAAGTCCCAGCTCATCTAAAACGTCAAGGTGCTTTAAGATCGGCCAGTTTTGCTCAACTGTTTTAGCAAATCCGATGCCAGGATCTATGACAATGCGGTCTCTGGAAATTCCAGCCGCAACAGCTACCTCGACTTGAGCATTTATTTCCATGGTTACATCTCGCACGACGTCGTCATAACTTGTCAAAGTATTCATGATGTTCGACGGTCCCCGCCAATGCATCAAAATATATGGTGAGGCAATCTTTGCAACATATTCCAGCATTTCTGGGTCAGCCTTTCCGCCACTCACATCATTAATCATGTGAGCGCCAGCGGACATTGCAGCCTTGGCAACTTCGGCGCGCATAGTGTCAATACTTAAAATTGCATCCGTTTTGGCCAGTTCGGAAATGACTAGAAGTACTCGATCAATTTCCTCTTGCGCCGAAATCCGCTCTGAACCTGGACGAGTTGATTCGCCGCCAATATCGATAATGTCCACACCGTCCAAAAGCATTTGCTGGGCATGCGCAATTGCAACTTTAGAATCTAGAAATAATCCACCATCACTAAAAGAATCTGGCGTGACATTAATTACTCCCATGACAAGAGTGCGATCTAATGAACTAATTTGATTTGGTAGCCCACTTGGATGCAGCATCGAAATTAATTTCCGTTAATAAGTGACATAGCTTCGATGCGCGTTGCGGGATCACGCAATTGGCCACGAACCACGGATGTTAAAGTTTTCGAGCCTGGCTTACGAATTCCGCGCATTGACATGCATAAGTGTTCGCATTCGATCACAACTATTGATCCGCGCGCGCCAAGTATTTCTGTCATGGCATCTGCGATCTGCGTAGTTAAGCGTTCTTGGACCTGTGGACGGCGAGAATACATATCGACAAGCCGAGCAATTTTGGAAAGCCCAGTGATCTTGCCATCTTCGCCAGGAATATAACCAACATGTCCAACGCCATGGAATGGTAGCAAATGATGTTCGCACGTTGAATAAATTGGGATGTCTCGCACTACAACTAATTCATCGTGTCCAAGGGAAAATGAAGTTGTTAAAACCTCTTGTGCGCTTTGATGAAGACCGCCAAAAATCTCTGCGTATGACTTAGCAACACGGGCTGGTGTTTGCGCTAATCCCTCACGGTCTGGGTTTTCGCCAATTCCAATTAGTAATTCGCGGATTGCCGCTTCCACACGAACCGCGTCAAATGGTCTAACTGCTGGCGGTTCATTCAATTTTTCAATTGGATCGATGCTCACGCGTTTGCCTAAGGAGTTTCGGCAGATGTTGAATCGGTCAATAATTCTTCGGCCGCATCAGTTACGACCTCTCCATTAGATTCAGCAACAGCCTTAGGGCCAAATGCATTAGTTAATGCAAGTGGTGGCACATCAACTGGCGGACGATCACTAGGCGAGCGACGAGCTGACCCGGTCCATGCTGGACGACCTGGGCGACGATTCAACGGCTGGAAAATGCGTTCTATTTCCTCGCGGTTAAGCGTTTCCTTTTCAAGTAACTCGACAACTAAGGCATCCAGAACATCGCGATTTTCAGCCAGAATTTCGTAAGCCTCATGATGGGCAACATCGATAAATGCGCGCACCTCTTCATCAATTGCCGAAGCTACTTCTTCTGAGTACTCACGACCATGGCCCATGTCACGACCCATAAATACTTCGCCGGATTCAGCTCCGTATTTAATTGCACCCAGGCGTTCAGTCATTCCGAATTGCATAACCATTTTGCGGGCAACTGAAGTTGCTTTCTCGATGTCGTTGCTAGCACCTGTTGTTGGATCGTGAAAAATCATTTCTTCGGCAGCGCGCCCACCGAGCATGTAAGCAAGTTGATCCTGCATCTCGCTTCGAGTGGTTGAGTATTTATCACTTTCTGGCAGCACCATGGTGTAACCAAGAGCCCGACCACGCGGCAAAATTGTTACCTTATGGACTGGGTCAGTGTTAGGTAGCGCGGCCGCAACAAGCGCGTGGCCGCCTTCATGATATGCAGTGATCAAACGTTCGTGCTCACCCATAACTCTGGTGCGCTTTTGCGGTCCACCAATCACGCGATCAATTGCCTCATCAAGAGTTTCGTTGGTAATAAGTTTCTGATCTGTACGCGCTGTAAGCAATGCAGCTTCGTTGAGTACGTTTGCTAAATCCGCACCCGAAAATCCGGGTGTGCGTCTAGCAACTGCCGTTAGATCCACATCTTCCGAAATTGGCTTACCCTTGGCATGCACCGCAAGAACATCGCGGCGGCCAAGAAGGTCTGGAACATCAACAGCAATCTGTCGATCAAAGCGCCCTGGACGCAGCAATGCTGGATCAAGAATGTCTGGGCGGTTAGTTGCCGCAATCAAAATTACGCCGGTGTTGGCATCAAAGCCATCCATTTCAACGAGCATCTGGTTCAAAGTTTGCTCACGTTCGTCGTGACCGCCACCCATACCCGCGCCGCGATGACGACCCACTGCATCAATTTCATCGATGAAAATGATGGCTGGTGCGTTCGTTTTTGCCTGCTCGAATAAATCGCGAACTCGGCTGGCACCAACGCCAACGAACATTTCAACGAAGTCCGAACCTGAGATTGAAAAGAATGGTACGCCTGCTTCGCCTGCCACTGCGCGCGCCAACAAAGTTTTACCAGTTCCAGGTGCACCATAAAGTAGAACACCCTTTGGTATTTTTGCTCCCAGGGCTTGGAACTTCGCTGGTTCCTGCAGGAACTCACGAATCTCATCAAGTTCTTGTACCGCTTCATCTGCGCCGGCGACATCAGCAAAAGTTGTTTGTGGCATATCTTTGGTAATCATTTTGGCTTTAGATTTGCCAAATTTCATTACTTGGCCGCCACCCTGCATCTTGCCCATAAAGTAAAACAGCAGGCCTAAGATCAAAATAATTGGGAGAACCGACGCAAGCAGGCTTACTAAAAACGACTGGGATGGAACCGTAACGTTGTAACCATCTGGAATATTTCCAGCAGCCTTTTCCGCTTTTAATAAATCGATTAAATCTGTACCTTGGCCTGAAATATAATTGGCAGTAACTTTCGTGCCGTCAGTCAAAGTGACATTGATAAGTTGATCTTTGTCGACCAAAGTAACTGACTTAGCTCTTCCTTGTTGGATGTCATCAACGATTTTCCAAGTGTCTACTTTTTCGCTGGCACTGCTTCCAGTAGCCGCGTTACTTCCAATTAACAACGCCATTACGGCAAACAAAATCCAAATTAGTGGGGATCGAAAAACTGACTTTAACTTCATATTGCGCAAACCAACGCCCTTATAATCGCGTAATTATTGAATCTTTACGGTACTACCCATTGTCTCTGACCGCGAAACTGTTGGCTCACGTTGTGGGCCCTGTTCGCTGCTAGCGACATCCCTTAATCGCTAAATCCCCATTCTGTAAAGGGATTTGCCTAGTGTTTAGGTGTGATCTTTAAGTCAGTCTTGGACGAGCGACCTTATCCTGGCCTAACCATTTCCAGCGAGGATTGGGCAGCCTTGGCGCCTCGGCAGATTCGGTTAGCGGACCTTGCCACGGTTCGAAGCACGCTGGACTTAAATGCTTTGTTGGCTAGTGACTCCACGTTTTTTGGAGACTTATTTGCGCACGTTGTTCGTTGGAATGGGCAGCTGTATTTAGAGGATGGATTGCACCGCGCAGTCAGAGCTGCATTGCAAGGGCGCACTTCACTTCATGCCCGCGTATTTGATCATCCAGGAAACTAAAGTCGTCCTGCTTCATGGACCCGTTGCAAGAAATCCTGGGTGTCCGGATGTTCTGGTGCGCTGATTACTTGCGATGCAGGGCCGCGTTCAACAATTTTGCCATTCTTTAAGAAGCAAACTTCATCAGCAACCTGTGTGGCAAATCCCATTTCATGAGTTGCTAATACCATCGCCATACCTTCAGTTTTTAGATCGCGAACAATCGAAAGCACCTCGTTCACTAAAACTGGATCAAGGGACGAGGTTATTTCATCGAGCAGAAGGAGTCGGGGCTTAACCGCAATCGATCGAATTATTGCAACTCGCTGTTGTTGTCCTCCACTTAAACGATCAGGAAATTGATCTGCTTTATCAGCTAAATCGAAACGGCGAAGTAGAGTCATTGCTTCATCACGCGCCTGTAATTTAGAAATTTTATGCACTCGGATTGGCGAAAGTGTGATGTTATCTAAAACGCTCATGTGTGGAAACAAATTAAATGACTGAAACACCATTCCTAAACTTCGGCGAACTTCATCAACATCAATGCCTGGATCTGATATCTCGCGTCCATCCAAGAATATTGATCCGTCATCGATTGAATCCAACAAATTAATGCAACGAAGCAATGTTGATTTACCAGAACCAGATGCACCTATTAATACAGTGGCTGTGTGATCTGGAACTGCAAGAGACAAGTCATCCAGCACCAAGTTGTCATCGAAACATTTCCGAAGATTCTTAATTTCCAAAACATTCATGCTGCGCCCTGCGCATTTTGACGATTAATCGATTTAGCAAGGACCCGATCGGTATATCTAGTTAACGGGATTGTGATGAGCAAAAATAGAATTGCTGCAATTACATAAGGTGTGTAGTTAAATGTCCTTGAACTTGCGATTTGCGCTGCCCGGACAGCATCGGTCACACCAAGGATTGAAACCAAGCCAGTGTCCTTTATTAGAGCAACTAAGTCGTTTAGTAGCGGTGGTACCACTCGCTTCACGGCTTGTGGCAAAACCACATGGCGCATGGTTTGTGATGAGGATAGTCCGAGTGATCTAGCAGCTGCCCGCTGACTTGGATGAATCGACAAAATTCCACTTCGCAGAACTTCCGCAACATATGCTGAATAAGTAAGCACCACCGCGGTTGTGCCGAGAATTAATACGCTGTTTGTTAGGCCTTCTATTCGAAGCGCAGGTAAACCAAAACCAATTAACAAGATCACCAAGAGGAGTGGGATGCCTCGGAAGATATCTACATAAGCAGTTGCTAGAACACGAAACGGCGTTAATGCCGCTGATCGAGAAGTTCTCAGCAGCGCTAGAACCAAGGCAAAAATTCCGATCAGAATTGTTGCAATGATTGTTAATCTGACATTTACAATCAGACCTTTAGAAATTGCTCCTAGGACTTCACTACCGTAAGACCAATCAAAAAAAGTTTTTTTCACTACTTGCCACCCAGGTGAAGTGACAATTAGCAATGCTAATGCGCCAAGTACCAAAGTTGAAGATGTTGTTGCGATGATGATTTTTCTCCGGTTGATTGTCTTTCGCGCTTCTTGGCGCTGGACTTCGCGCGGACTTGGTGTCCATAACGAAGCCCGACCCGAATCATCTCGGGCCGGGCTCACGTTACTCATGACTTAATTAATCCAGCACTATTTAAGTACTGGTGCTCCAGCGTCAGTTGAAAGCCACTTTGCAGTGATTTCATCTAGCTCGCCACTGGCACGGATAGCGTCAACCGCCTGTGAAACACAGGATGTAATTGGACTATCTTTTGCTAGCAACAATCCGAAGTCGCCATTGTCGCCAGTTGATGGAATCTGACCAACAATAATTCCGCCTTCAATTTCCACACCAGACAGATAGAAAGCTGTTGGCAAGTCAACGACGATGCCATCAATCTGACCATTCTTTAGCGCTGCTACAGCTGCGGCATTGTCATTGAATGCCTGTGGCTTTGAACCAAACACTGTTGAGATTGCATCTAGTGAAGTAGTTCCAACACCAGCACCAAGCTTTGCGCCCTTTAGTTCTTCAATCGTGGTTAGCCCTTCAATTGGACTACCTGCGTAAGAAACTATTGCTTGTGGTGCTGAGTAGTAAGGGCTCGAGAAATCGACAGCCGCTTTACGTTCTTCAGTAATTGAGAACTGCTGCAAGTTAAAGTCGAAGTCTTTTACACCTGGGGTAATTGCACCATCAAATGTGGTGCGTACCCAAGATACATCTTCCTTTGCGAAGCCAAGTTGAGTAGCAACTGCATATGCAACTGCTGCCTCGAAGCCTTCGCCTGATTCAGGTGCGTCATCGATAACCCATGGGAAGTATGCAGGTTCACCGGTGGCAATAGCTAACTTGCCAGTGGTGAGAGTCTGCAAACTTTCTGGGGCACATGCACTTACTCCTGTTTCGGCAGTGGCAGGCGCCGCCGATGCTGCTGTTTCTGATGACGATCCACACGCAGTTAAAAGCAATGCTGAAGCTGCAATTAATGCTGTGCCAAATCGACGTGTTGTTGCGTTGTTCACGCTGTCTCCTTGATATTTCAGGTGGCATGGGTCAACGGTTGTTCACCCATGTTGGGCCCGGTTATGGACCCGCGCTTGCTGCTTGCGCAGCCAGGTCTTCATCCGGAGGCACCCCATCGCGGTCTGCAAGGGTTGTCGGATAGCTAGCCGGGACTTAGTGCTATCACTCTTGACCTTGCTAAACCATAACAAAGTTTTCCTATTGTGAAAAGTCGGGGATTCACATGAAACAATTGCGGCATGCAAAACCCAGTATTTGAAGAACCCATGCGTAGGGCACTACTGCTTGCTGCCACTGCTTCGCAACAGGGTGAGGTTCCAATTGGCGCGATAGTAATGAATCCGGCTGGGCAAATCGTGGGCGAAGGATTTAATACTCGGGAACAAGAGCATGATCCAATGAATCATGCCGAAGTGGTTGCTCTGCGCATGGCCGCTGTTGCAAATAAGTCTTGGCGCCTAGATGATCACACGTTAGTTGTGACATTGGAGCCTTGCACCATGTGCGCTGGCGCCGCAGTTCAAGCTCGAGTTGGTCGAATTGTGTTTGGTGCTTTTGATAAAAAGGCGGGCGCAGTGGGATCGCTTTGGGATGTAGTTCGAGATCCCAGACTGCCCCATCGACCAGAAGTTGTTTCTGGGGTCTTAGCTGATGAATGTGCCACTATCTTGAGTGAGTTTTTCAAGGCACATCGATAGTTTTTCGATTTCTTGCAGGTCTGAATAGCAAGTAATCTTGATCTCGGTATCGTGTCCGAGCGGCCGAAGGTGCAACTCTCGAAAAGTTGTGTGCGTGTAAGCGCACCGTGGGTTCAAATCCCACCGATACCGCCACGCAAAACCTGCCTCTTGTGGGCAGGTTTTTTGCGTGGCCGGTTATTTCGGTTTGCGGGATTTGGGAGCGAAGGCAAAGCCTTCGTGGTTCCCACCGATACCGCCATAAACAAATCCCCCTTTAACGGGGGGGTTTTGTTTATTTGGGAGATGTTGTTGGGATTTGGGAGGAGCTTGCGCCAGCAAGTGACGGTTCCCACCGGTAGTTTCGCGGTTCCCACCGATACCACTTACTCACTACAAAGATTTAAGCGCGCCTACGACCTTGGTTAATGAGTCCTTGGCGTCACCAAACAACAACGAAGTCTTTGGATCAAACAGAACTTCATTCTCGATTCCAGCAAAACCAGGTCGCATCGAGCGCTTCAGGAATACCACCTGTTGTGCTTGATCTACGTTTAAAATCGGCATGCCATAAATTGGCGCAGACTTATCATCGCGGGCAGCCGGATTAACAACATCGTTTGCGCCCACAACTAATGCAACATCTGTTCCTGGGAATTCAGGATTGATTTCGTCCATTTCCTTAAGTTGTTCATATGGCACGTTCGCTTCAGCAAGTAAAACGTTCATGTGTCCTGGCATACGGCCAGCAACTGGGTGAATTGCATAATCAACTTCGATTCCCTTAGCCACTAAAAGTTCAACCAGTTCCCGAATTGTGTTTTGCGCCTGTGCCACTGCGAGTCCGTAGCCGGGAACAATAATTACCTTGCGCGCGTAAGCCAACATGATGGCAACATCTTGCGGTGATGCAGATTTAACTGGGCGATCTTCTGAGGACACTGCTGCCGAAGCAATGCGCTTCTTAAACGCACCGAACAAAGTATTTGTAAGTGGTCGTCCCATTGCTTGCGCCATCATGCGCGTCAACAAGGTGCCGGAAGCTCCCACTAAAGTTCCTGCAACAATTAATAGAACGTTGTTCAGAACATAACCAGATGCGGCAACTGAGAGGCCGGTAAATGCATTTAGGAGTGAAATGACAATTGGAACATCAGCGCCACCAACTGGTAACACCAGCAAGATTCCAAGAACTAGTGACAGTCCAAGCAGCAGCCAAAGAAGTGAATTTGTTGGATTAAGAATTAGAGCTACTGCAACTACGACAGTTGCAACCGCTGACCCAATAGTTATGAAACGTCCGAGTGGAATAACCACTGGGCGCGAAGTCATAAGTTCTTGAAGTTTTGCAAAAGTTAAAAGTGAACCAGTAAAAGATACTGAGCCAACAACCACAGTGAAAATAGTTGCGGTCAAAATTGCTGGGCTTTCGGAATGCACAGATAGGAATTCGATCACCGAAATAACGGCAGCTGCGCCGCCGCCAACGCCATTAAATAGCGCAACCATCTGAGGCATTTGGGTCATTTGCACCCGACGCGCCGCAAACCAGCCAATTATGGAACCAATTGCAATTGCGATCAAAATTTCCGGTAAGTGCTGAACTGGACCACCATAAAACTTTTGGCCATAGAAAAAAGCAACTGCCGTGGCGATTGCTGCGCCAGCTGCGCCTAGAAGATTTCCGCGGCGTGCAGTTTTTGGCGATGACAAACCTTTTAGCGCAAGGATAAATAGAACTGCAGCTAGCAGTTCAGCAACACGTACCCAAGTTGGTGTCATTTGGATACCCCTTCCTTTTCCGCCGTCTTGGGCTTAAACATTTCCAGCATGCGGTCAGTGACAACGAAGCCTCCGACCATGTTGATGGTGGCTAGGACAATTGCCACGAGTCCCAAATAAAGCTGCACATTGTCAGTTGCTTTGCCAGTTACCAAAATGGCGCCCACAAGAACGACACCGTGGATTGCGTTAGCACCGGACATAAGAGGAGTGTGCAAGATTGCCGATACTTTCGATACAACTTCAATTCCGACAAATATACTGAGAATAAAAATGGTTAACAGCGAAATAGCATCCATAACTATTCACCCTCTCCTGTTGCTAATGCGGGCATTTTTAAAGTCTCTCGTGCCATTGCATTTTTGATTTCACCATTAAATACAACCGCTGAACCTTGTACGACTTCATCTGCATAATCAGGCGTTACAACACCTTCACTTGTCATGAGTGTCAGTAATGAAACTACGTTTTGAGAGTAAAGCTTGCTGGCGTGCACCGCTAACTGACTTGCTAGGTCCTTGCAACCAATAATCGTTATAACGCCACCTGGAACTTTAACTTCAACATCTTGTCCAGCGCTGCTGCCATCAACATTGCCACCGGACTCAGCGGCTAAGTCAACGATAATTGCACCGGGCTTCATTGAACTCATCATGTCGCTGGTAATTAACGTTGGAGCTTTACGGCCAGGAACAGCGGCAGTTGTAATGACTACGTCGGATTCTGAAATGAATTTCTTTAGCGCATCCTGTTGCGCCTTTGCGCGCTCGGCTGTCATCTCGCGGGCATATCCGCCCGCGCCTTCAACTTCATCAAGTCCTAGGTCAAGAAAGGTTGCGCCCATTGATTTAACTTCGTCGGCGCTAGATGCACGAACGTCATAGGCACTTACGATTGCGCCCAGACGTTTCGCAGTAGCCATAGCTTGCAAGCCAGCAACACCTGCGCCGAGTACCAATACTTTTGCTGGTGGAATTGTTCCAGCTGCAGTCATTAGCATTGGGAAAAACTTGGGTGCGCGTTCAGCTGCTATAAGTACAGTGCGATAACCGCCACAAAGCGCCTGAGAAGTCAGTGCGTCCATGGACTGCGCACGCGAAATTCGGGGTAGCACATCAAAAGACAGTGAAGTTACTTTTTTATCCGCGAGTGCTTTGATGGCTTCGGAATCATTAGTTGGTGATAAAAATGAAATTGTTAACGCGCCAGATTTAAGTTGTGAAATTTGATCAGATGCCAGTGGTCTAACCGTTGCGACCACGTCAGCTTTACCAATGTCCGCAATGCTCGCGATCTGTGCACCTGCGCCTTGGTATTCGTCATTGTGATATCCCGAAACTTGGCCAGCGCCATCCTGAATCGACACACTTAGGCCAAGTTTGATGAGTTTTGCAGCGCCTTCTGGAGTTAACCCCACGCGCTTTTCGCCCGCTCTAGTCTCAGCTGGAATAAAAACCAACATACGTAAATCCACCTTCATTCAATTAGATACGAGCCTATGGGGAACTTTAATGAACCGCAGAACCGCCTCGGGCTTTTTGGACTTGCTGCGTTGCGATTCCTATCAAAATTAACGCGAACAAAATCAAGGCGATTCGCTGTGGCACCTGGTGGCTGAGGTAAACCCCTAAAAATGTGCTCGGAATACCAGCAAGACCAGAGAGCAGAGCGTAGGTAACGTCGATATTTCCCTTACGAAAATTAGCCCAGGTGCCCGATAGGCCCGATCCAACAATTACAACCAGGCTGGTGCCACGGGCAACTATTGAATTCATACCAGCAGCAATTATCAAGGCCGGCACCATAACAATGCCGCCACCAACGCCAAAAAGCCCGGACATCACCCCAGCGAAAAATCCAACTGCAATAAGTAAGGTCACGCTCGCCCAACCATCAAGGAGTTGATGCGGATTTGAAGACCAAATCAAACGTATGGCTGATAAGTAGAGAAGTGTTGCAAAGCCAAGCTGCAGGAACTTAAGAGGAACCTGCCCAAGTAATTTAACGCCATAAAGTGCGCCGAATACTGAACCTGCTAGGAGGGCAACGGCGGCACTTATGTCAACGCTGCCTTGCCCTGCATATCCAATCGCACCCGCCAGTGCGATTGGTACCACTGCTGCAAGTGAAGTGGCATGTGACTTTCGTTGTTCCAGCCCAAGCCATGAGATGTAAAGCGGAACCATTAAAAAGCCGCCGCCCACTCCGAACATTCCTGCCAACACCCCTGCAAGTAGCCCGATGACCACTGCTAGCCACGTATGGCGATTCTTAAATGTCAAAGACATTGCAGCGAAAATTACTTATTCGGCCGCTAGCTAGTTTTCCCTGCTCTGCTTTGCGGCGGTGACATCAAGTGTAAATTCTGAAAAAGTATCTGCGAGCGTAGTTCGGGTATCCGAGATTCGCGCAAACACTTCGGCTGCTGAAGATTCCGCGTCCGAGAAACGGGCTCCCGCTTGGTTAGAAATCTGTGTCAATGCTGCATGCGTATCAAACCATTGACTACGAAGCTCTGCTATTCGCTTTATCAATTCGTCAAATATTTTACGGTTTGCATCTATGGACATAAGTACCGAATCTCGGTACCTGATTGCAGCCTGACGCACTTGGGCAACAATTTGTTCAGCTTCCTTTTCAGCACGCTGCAATGTTTCTTGGGCCTCTAATTTTTGCTGAGAAGTAAGCCGATCGGTATCTGCGCGAAGTAATGCAACTTCATTTTCCACATTGAGCTTCAAGACTTCTGCCTCGGCGGCTACTTCATTTGCCTGGCGAGTTGCCTCATCGAGAAGCCTTGCCATAGCTATTTGATTTTCTTGCGCCTGCGAGTCAGCGTCATTTTGAGCTGCTTCTAACAGTTGAGTTGCTTGCTCGCGCGCCGATTCTAGGGTTGCGGTAGCTTCAGCACGAAGCTTACGGGCATCAACATTTGCTGCCTCCCGAGTTTGGCGAGCGTCAAGCTCACAACTTGCGCGAATTTGTTCACGCTCTGACTCCGCTTGTTGCAAAGTTTCTGTGGCTTGTTCAATAAGTTTTCCAGCACGTGTACGAGCCGCACGAATAATGACAGTGGCATCTTCGGCCGCAATGTTGGTTAGTTCGTCTTCATCCATATTGACGAAACTCTGACGACCGGCAGGCATGTCAAGTTCTGAGAGGCGTTCCTGTGGTGGCTCGCCTGTAGCGTTGCTCTTGCTGTCATCGCTCTTGAAAAAACGCCCTAAACCCCTGTTGTCACTCAATTGACATCCTCATTTCCACGTAACTAAAAGTCTAGAGCAGATTTCCTTCAAAGATAATTACCTTTATCAGGAAATTTTTCAGGTTAACGGCTTCGACTAGCCCCTCGAGAGCCACCGGATTTACCTTGTGGCCTTCCGCCAGATCGGGACCCACCAGAGCGGGCGCCATTTGGCCTTCCGCCTCGTTTAGGTGCTTCTGCAGGGGGCTTCCAAGGAATTCCTGTTGGTTCTTTAGCTCCAGTGATTGAAACTAATTCCTTGGACATGGGTTTAACTTTTACAACTTCTGGGTCAACACCAGCGCGGCTCGTCATCGCAGTCACGGCCTTTTGTTGGCGCGGCCCA
>Ga0114967_10002573_pt1 | contig 15161 bp, 16 predicted proteins | sample M_130628_MF_Meta_FD_92639 | JGI IMG/M metagenome (GOLD analysis project Ga0114967, IMG submission 92639) | Freshwater microbial communities from Lake Montjoie, Canada to study carbon cycling - M_130628_MF_MetaG | ecosystem: Environmental > Aquatic > Freshwater > Lake | place: Lake Montjoie... | reverse complement strand
TGCTGAAATGTTTAATGGTATGCTTAAAGTGTGCCTGGAAAGAATTATTCCAGAACATAAGAAGCCAAAGAAAATTGAAGTTAAAGATTCTGAAACAAGCACAAAGCCTGCAAAGAAATCTAAACCGCAATTGCTTACAGAAGATCCTGTAGAAGATAGGACGCTATAATGAATAATGATCTAAAAGAATTTGAGGGAGTTCATGTGCCCGCAATGAAAGACTTTTGGTCATGGGTTGAAAAAGCCTTTACACCTTCATATCAAAAAGAAATTGATATGTATTTGGAAGATTGTGTGGATCACAAAGATCTAGAAACCAGAATGCAGGTATTAGTACGTAGAGGTTTAATATGAAATTCATTAGAGCATTTATTAAAATCGTACATGAGGTACGACACCGACTATCCACTCGCAGAGATAAGTATCCCACAAAGGGATCATAAAAACACTAGGGCCACGGCCCTAGTTGTCCAAAACACCTTGTTATAATATGTTTTTTACATGAAAGATGTTATAATAAGTTTACTATGATGGAGAATTAAAATGATTAAAATTGTAAAATTAATGACAGGCGAAGAAGTTATTGCTGAAATGTCAATGGAAGATTCAAGCATCAAACTTGTAAAACCATTTGTACTACAGATTGCGCCTAACAATGCACCAGATAATAAAGGTGAAGTGGGCCTAGCATTATTCCCATATGCGCCTTATGTATTAAATCATGTAATTACTGTGGATGCAGCTAAAGTTCTTTGGATTGCAGAATTGCCTGAAAGTATGAAATTGGACTACAACAGAGCATTGTCTGCACTTAGTGTTTCCATGAAAACAATTGAAGAAACATTAGCTAAGGGCACAACATGAAAACAGTACACAACTTTAAAAAGCGCACCAAACAGGGTGGCAGGGCAAAAACTTCAAGTATGAATAAAACGCAAAAGCGAAGCTACAAGGCTTATCGAGGCCAGGGAAAATAAGACTATAAATAAATTATGCCGCGGATTGGTGAAATGGTATCACAAAGGACTCATAATCCTTAGTTCCTAGTTCAACTCTGGGGTCCGCATCCATTATGAAAAAAATTATATTATCACTCCTGCTTGCAGTATCAACTATTGCTTGTAGTAAAGAAATGAGCAAACCTGTTTTGTGCATGGAAACAAAAGAGATGTTTGACGCAATATTTGAAGAATACCGCGAGACAATACTCATGGTATTTGACCAAGATTCATTTCCAAATAAAATTGTTTTAACAGTTAATCCTGCTACAAAGACATGGTCATTAGTCGAATATAGTACTGAGATAGCGTGTTTGCTAGGTTCAGGAAACAATTATAAGATAATGGGTCGTGTGTCAAGTAAAGATTACTTATGAAGCGTATATTATTATTGGCATTGCTTATAACAGGTAATGCCTTTTCCATGAACTTAACTGCTCATTCATGGCTTGTTGCTGATACGAATGGTAAGATAATCCAGGGTGAGCACATAGATGAATCTCGCTCAATTGCCAGTATCACAAAACTCATGACTGCAATGGTTGTAATAGATGCTGGACAAGATCCAAAAGAAAAACTGGGCAAATTTACAAGGGAACAGCATATACAGTTGGCGCTTGTTAAATCCAGTAATGAATCTGCTATTTTACTATGCGACCATTATCCCGGTGGCAAATCCAATTGTATTCGAGATATGAATCAAAAAGCAATTGCGCTTAATATGCCTGATACTAAATTTGTAGAAGCATCGGGATTAAGCCCAATGAATATTAGTACTGCTAAAGATTTATTGGAATTAGTTCTTGCCGCAAGCTACTATCCTGATATAGTAGAAGCAAGTAAAACTGCACAGGTAAAAATTCAGATCAAAAAGAAATGGTTCTTTTTTAATAATACCAATCCCATTATTGGAAAGAGACACAATTTTATTGTAAGTAAAACTGGAATAACAAATGCTGCAGGTGGTTGCATTGTCATGATGCTTGATACCGATATAGGCAGACGAGTGGTTGTGGTTCTTGGAAGTAAAAATGGCAAGAGCAGAATACCCGAAGCAGAATTTATTGCCCTTCAACATTATTCAGAATAACTATACATTAAAAAAGGGTCCTTTCGGACCCTTTGTGCTAACTACTATTTACTATTAATTTGTAAATAAAATTTCTGCTCTTGCTTCTAACGCATTTAAACGATCTTCAATAGCATCCAAGGCTGGATCTGTTTCTGCAGCAACTGCTGTTGCAATTTCTTCATGTACTTCTGCAGTAACTACTTCACCTGTAGCTGCAGCAATAATTTCAGCAACTGCGGCTGCTGCTTCTGCTGCTACTTCTGGTGCTGGAGCTGGCATTTCTGCAACTGCTTCTGTAATTGCCGCAGTAATTGCTACTGTATCAACAACAACTTCTGGGTCTGCAGTAACAACTGCGGCCACTGCTGCAGCAATAATTGCAGCAACTTCTGAATTGTCAACTGCAACTGCTTCAATTTGAGCTGTAACAACATCAGCTACAATGTCAGCTGCTTCTGGAACAGCTACACTTGCTGACAATGCCACAACTGCTTCAACTGCTACAGGTGCATCATCTGCTGGCGCAGCAACAATAGCTGCTACTTGTTCTTGTGTTTTTTCTGAAACTAAATAATCAACTAGCAACTCAGTTGCTGTTAATCTTGCTTCTAATTTTTCAAGGGTTGGTGCAGGTGGTGCCCAATTGTCTGTGCTAATTCCTTGCAATGCTGCCACTTTTCTACCAAGTACGTCTAATCGTAGTGCTAATTCTTCAAATCTCATTTTTACTCCTTGTTGTTATTGGTTTGTGCTCTTGGCACACTATTATTTATGAAATAATATATTACAGGGATATTACAGCATTCAGTTCCAATATTTGGATGAATCTAGATTGTCCCAATATGCTTTATTGTTACGGTTCATGAAGTTTCTTATTAGATAATATCCCATACCAAAGTATCCCATCTTTTTAAACCTACGAGAATCTTGTCCAAAGTAGTGATTAAGTATTCTAAACTTTTTGGGACTGTACATTCTTGATAGAAAATAGTCTTCAGATGTTACAGTCTTTTCAGGGAACCCGCCGAATTCTTCAAACCTATCTCTGCGGGTTAGCATAAATGCCCCAATTGCAAAAGGGGAAAAGAATTTTAATATGTGGTTTATAATATTGAAAAGTGTAAATCCAATTACTGCACGTATGTCTTTGTCATAAGACTTAATGTTTAATCCAACAAGATCCAAATTCTTGGATTCCAGTTTGTCAACGGCATCTTTGATTACTGTGTTTTTAAAGAAACGAACATCTGCATCAATGAATAAAATGTAGGGAGTAGTAACTAACTTAGCACCACTATTCTTAGCAAAAGAAACAGGCCCACCTTCAATAATTTCAACATTCAATAAAGAACTATTATCTCGTATTACTTGTCTGGTATTGTCAGTAGAACAATCGGCAATGATAATTCTTGTATTACCAATGTCTTGTAGACGCAACGCATTTAACAAATGATGAATATAATTTTCTTCATTCTTACAAGGCACAACAATCGTAATTTTATTGCTGAGGTTCATCATCTTTTTCCTTGGTCCAGGTAATTATTTCCCAACGGCCATCATGATGTTCCACAAGAGCGGTGCATGATTCAACCCAATCCCCATCATTCATATAAATAATGCCGTCTATTTCTTTTATTTCGGCATGATGTATGTGTCCACATATAACACCATCATAACCGCGTTTTCTACAGTAGCCTGCTAGATTCTTTTCAAACTGGAACATAAAGTCCACAGCTTTTTTTACTTTGTGTTTAAGGAACTTGCTAAGGCTAAAGTACCCAAAACCCATACGATGGCGTATCCAATTGAACTTACTATTGAGTGACAGAATGAAGTCATATGCTTTATCTCCTAAGAAAGCTAGCCACGGTGCCAATCTTGTTATACCATCAAACAAGTCTCCGTGCGTTACTAAATAGTGCTTACCGTCAGCACCGATGTGTTCTATTTGATTATGAATTTCTACTAGACCAAAACTGAATCCATATGGTATCATTGGTCTTAAAAATTCATCATGATTACCTGCAATGTATACAACTCGTGTTCCACGTTTAGCGTGACCTAACACTCTACGAACAACATTGGTATGACTTTGTTTCCATCGCCATTTGTTTTGTTGTATACGCCAAGCATCAATAATATCACCAATCAAATAAAGAGTGTCACACGTATTATGTTTTAAAAAGTTATTTAATTTGCCAGCTTGACTATCTTTTGTGCCAAGATGAACATCACTAATAAAAATACTGCGATATATTTTTTGATTCATTTACTGTGTAGGCAGACGAGTGGTTTGTGCTCTTGGCACACTATTATTTATGAAATAATATATTACAGGGATATTACAATGTTATATTGCAGAAGTTCTTAATGCAAGTGTAGTATATGAACCGGCAGTTACATTTGCCCAATTGGTTCCTCCTACTATAGTTTGTACTGGAGAATTTCTTTGTGCTACTGTATTATCGCCCAATTGTCCTTGATCATTGCTTCCCCATGTCCATAAAGTGTTATCTGTTTTTATTGCTGCGGTAAAATACCCGCCTGCAGATACTTGTCTCCAATTATTTCCTCCTGCTACAGTTTGTACCGGAGATGATTTTTTAATTGTATTATTATCGCCAAGTTGACCTCTGTCTCCTCTACCCCAACACCACAATGTGCCATCTGTTTTAACTGCTGCAGTAAATGATTGTGCGCCGGATGCAACTTGTTTCCAATTTGTTCCGGCTGCTATAGTTTGTACTGGAGATGATCTATGTATTCTAGTATTATCTCCTAATTGTCCATGATAATTATTTCCCCACATCCATAGTGTGCCGTCAGTTTTAATTGCAGAGCTCGTATACAATCCGTTTGAAATTTGGGACCAATTAGATCCACCAGCTATTGTTTGCACCGGAGATGATTTAGATATTATAGTATTATCTCCAAGTTGCTGGCCATTTATATTAGATCCCCATACCCACAATGTTCCGTCTGTTTTTATTGCTGTTGTATGATATCCTCCTGCAGATACTTGAGACCAATTTGTTCCGCCGGCTACTGTTTGTACAGGAGATGATTTTTTAATTGAAGTATTATCGCCTAGTGCCCCGTCGCTGCCTCGTCCCCACGTCCATAAGGTACCATCTGTTTTAACTGCTGCAGTATGTTCATATCCATTTGAAACTTGTTTCCAATTATTTCCGCTTGCAACAGTTTGTACCGGAGATGTTTTTCCTATTACAGTATTATCTCCAAGTTGTCCACTACTATTTTTTCCCCAAGTCCATAGTGTACCATCCGGTTTGATGGCAGCACCTGTATACCATACCATATCCGTAGATAATTGTGACCAAGAGAGTGAATCTAAAAGTACAGGGGTGCTAACTGTTGAAGATGAAGGTGCAGTAGTTGATCCTAATGCACCAAAATTGCCAGCTGAGTTATCGCCAAATCCCCATCTATAATATGTGATAGGATTTGAGCTTGGAGGCAAAGTAATCGTCATTCCCCCGCCAGAAAGAGACATGCCCGTTATAATTAAATCTGCCATTTGTTAACCTTTAAATTTATTGTGTAGGGAATGCTGCAGTTGGGGCCGTGAAGGTTGTTGTATAACGTGCAACACCTTTAGTGATTCGTAAGTCGTCTATGTAACCACCCAAATAGTTTGTAGGACCTTCTCTTGCGCCTACTAATAAAGTTGTGTTTGTTGAAGGCGTTTGTGCTGTTTGCGTTGCAGTTCCAACACTAACTCCATTTCTATAAACTGTACCGGATGTTCCATTAACAACCCAAGCATAATGTACCCATTGATTTGTTAATCCACCGTCAGCAAATGTTATAGATGTAGCGGATGCATCAAAGTACCATTGACCTGCTACTTCTCCATAACTAATGTTGTAACCATTGTAAGGAGGAGAACTATCTTGCCGTGAAATAATACGCATTGCCTGATTGAGTGTTCTATAAAACCAAAACTCAATTGTGAATGTCGTGCCTAAATTCATCCAAGTATTATTAGGGATACTTAAATAATCACCGGTACCATCAAAATACATACTACTTCCACCAAACTTAGATTGTGTTGTAGAAATTTTGGCATCACCAACTGTTTCTAAATTGTTCATCATGGTGTTATCAATAATACCAGCGTTGGTGAAATTTAATAGTAGTGATGTGTTTGTGATTGCTGCAACGGGGGCTGTGGGTGGCGTAAAGTTGGCGGTGTAGACAGCTGTGCCAACAACTGTTCTTAAATTAGAAATATACCCAATAGGCGAATTTGTAATGCCGCCAAAGCCTTGCATAACTTTGTTGGTAGTTTCCGAAATATTTGCAGAAGATGTCCCAGTACCAGAGGCAACGCCATTTATATAATAAGTAAGTGTAGTGCCAACACGAGTTACGGCCATGTGCGTCCATGTGTTTAATGGCACATTAGTTGTTGAAGTACCAACGGCAGAACTATAGTTGTATAGTGAAAGTGAACCAGCAGAGGTTAAATATAAAATACAAGAAGCAAACCCATCTGTCGTACCATGGTTATAAAGTGCGTTTTGTGCATTAGGGTAACTTGTAAAGTACCCCCACAATTCAATTGTAAAATTTCCACCGCCTAAACCAGAACCAATAAAACTTAAATAATCACCAGTACCATCAAAGTATGCAGACCCACCAATTGTGTCGGCAGAGTAGGCAGCAGTGGGGCTGAATGGGGAGAAGCGTTGTACTGCGGTATCACCGTTGCGTGTGATGGCAAATGCGTTTGTGCTGTTGTCAACGAATCTATTGCTTTGGCAGGTTAATAAACTTGTGTTGGTGATTGCTGTGAGTGGTGCTGTTGATGGAGTAAATGTAGTTGTGTAGAGTGCGGTACCTTTAACTATTCTTGCATTTGAAATGTAACCAGCAAACGGTAAAGTTCCTGTAACACTAGCGCCAATATACGACATTGTACCAGTATAATTGGTAGCGTCTGTTGTTGTAGCACCAACTTGAGTACCATTAATGAACAATCTGTTTGACGACCCTGATCTTGTCCATGCCACATGAGTCCAAACATTAAGAGTAATTGTGCCGGCAGGAGCAATTACTTCACTTCCGCCTTTCCATAGATTTAATGCATTGTTGTAACTGTAAAGAGTATATCCCCCTGTGCCACCGTATACGTTATCTGCAAAAATTACTCTATAAGTGCTAGTAGAAGTTGCAGTTTGATAAATCCAACATTCTAAAGTCAAATCACCAGTACCAAACGTAAATGCCGCATTAGTTGGAGTGTTTAAATAATCCCCAGTACCATCAAAGTAATTACTCCAATTTGGTCCATAAGGACTGAACGTACCTTGGGTTGTATTACCATTACGTGTGATGGCGAAGTTGTTTGTTGAACTATCTACAAATGTGGCATTGGTTGCATTGTTGGTTCCGTCACCGGATAACAATACTGTGGTATAATTAAAGTACGTGTCTGCAATAATACCCGATGAGGTGGGCGGAGGAGTCAGAGTAAACCCCGGAGAAATTGTTAAACCGGTTATAATCATTTTTTACCTTACGATGATTTTATTGCTGCAACTGACTTGTATATAGATACTGTTAACCAAGTAGTCCCTGCAGCAGTTGTTTGTACTGGGGATGATCTATTAGTTGTAGTACTATCTCCAAGCTGGCCAAAGTTATTTCTACCCCAGGTCCATAGTGTGCCATCTGTTTTTAATGCTGCCGTTGTTTGATATCCTGCTGAAGCAACGTTTGCCCAGTTTGATCCGCCAGCTACAGTTTGTACTGGAGATGATCTATGAGAAGCACTATTGTCTCCTATTTCTCCGTTATAGTTAGTTCCCCATGTCCACAATGTGCCATTTGATTTAATTGCAACAGTATGAGCGACACCTGCAGCAACTGTTCGCCAGGAAGTTCCACCTGCAACGGTTTGCACCGGAGATGATTTATCAATCCTAGTATTATCTCCTAATTGTCCATAATAATTACCTCCCCACATCCATAGTGTGCCATCAGTTTTTATGGCTGCCATAGTATTGCTTCCACCTACAGCAATTTTGGACCAAGTAGTTCCTCCAGCTGCAGTTTGTACAGGAGATGATTTATTGATTACAGTATTATCGCCAAGTTTGCCATCAAAGTTTGCACCCCATGTCCATAACGTACCATCTGTTTTAATAGCCGCTGATGTGTATCCACCTGCAGAAACTTCGGTCCAATTAGTTCCGCCGGCTATTGTTTGTACTGGAGATGATTTAGGGTTACTGGCATTATCACCAAGTTGCCCTTGTTCATCTCTGCCCCATGCCCATAGGGTACCATCAGTTTTAATTGCTAATTTGCTATTCTCGCTTACCGCAACTTTAGACCAATTGGTTCCGCCGGCGATTGTTTGTACTGGAGATGAATGATATGTTCTATTATTAGTCCCAAGGTCGCCATAATAATTATATCCCCAAGTCCACAATGTGCCATCAGTCTTAATTCCTGCAGTTGATAATCCTGCGATTGATACATTTGCCCAATTAGTTCCGCCTGCTACAGTTTGTACTGGAGATGATCTATTGATACCGGTTCCGTCTCCAAGTTGATAACTAGTGTTTAATCCCCAAGTCCATAAGTATCTAAAGGCAGGGGGAACAGGTGGAGGAGCAATAATAGTAAATCCCCCGCCTTGCGAAAAATCAAAATTACATCCAGCGAATTCCATTATTGTTCCTTAAGCTATTCTAATTGCTTGGGTAGTTCCATTACCTACAGAAACTTGAGACCAATTAGTCCCTCCTACCGTAGTTTGTACCGGGGATGATCTAAAAATTGAAGTACCATCCCCTAGTTGACTATAATTTTGACCCCAAGTCCATAATGTTCCATCAGTTTTAATACATGCGGTATTTGTAAACCCAACTGAAACATTTGCCCAATTTGTTCCACCTGCTACGGTTTGTATTGGGGATGATTTAGGGTTGCTAAGATTAGTGTTATCGCCAAGGGTTCCATAATAAGCACTTCCCCAGGTCCATAATGTTCCATCAGTCTTAATTGCAACGGTAAACCCAAACCCACCAATTGATCCATCTACTTGAGACCAATTTGTTCCGCCTGTAACTGTTTGTACCGGCTGCGATCTGTGTGTTCTATCATTGGTTCCAAGTTGGCCTTGGTCATTTTTGCCCCAAGTCCACAATGTGCCATCTGTTTTGATTGCCATCATATGATATCCGCCAGATGAAACTTGTGCCCAATTGGTTCCACTTGCGGCAGTTTGCCCAGGACTTGATCTATATATTTCAGTACCATCTCCAAGAACTCCAAAGTTATTATACCCCCAGGTCCACAATGTGCCATCTGTTTTGATTGCTGCACAATTTCCGCCCGCTGTGCCACCTGCAGAAACAGTTCTCCAGGTAGTGCCGCCTGCTATTGTTTGTACAGGGGATGATCTATGAATTAAGGTATTATCTCCAAGTTGTCCATATGGATTATACCCCCAGGTCCATAGGGTACCATCTGTTTTAATTGCTGCTACATGATTTTGTGCGCCAGAAACTTTAGACCAACTAGTTCCACCTGCCACTGTTTGTACGGGAGAAGATTTTCTAATTACATTATTATCGCCCAATTCTCCATTGTCATTAAATCCCCAAGCCCATAATGTACCGTCTGTTTTAATTCCTGTTGCAAATTGACCACCTGAAGATACAGATGCCCATGTTGCCGAAGTTATATTTTGTACGGGCGAGTTTGTGCTGGTAGTAGTTCCATTTCCCAATGTTCCATAATAATTACTGCCCCAATTCCATAGGAAAGAAGATGGTGGGGGAGGGGGAGGCCTATCTGGTTGTAATGATACTCCGCCATTTACAAAATTTATTCCGCCGTTAATTATCATGATTTGAACTCCCGTTTAATCTTATATTTATATTTAACCAAAGATAGAGATTTAGTCACTTTTTTAACCTATTTTATTGACAGAACAGGCGTTTTATATTATAATGATATAATTATTTATTGTGTCTAAAAAGGTTTTTAATGAAGTTCTACACTAACGTGAATCAGTATGGTAATCGTATTCTAGTCAGGGGCATCAATAATGGAAAGACTGTTCAAGAAAAGATCGAATTCAAACCTAGCTTGTTTGCAAAGTCTCAAAAAGAATCACAGTACAAGTCTTTGTTCGGAGATAATCTTGAAGAAATCGAATTTGCAGATATCAACGATGCCAAAGATTTTGTTAAACGATATAAAGAAGTAGAAAATTATCCGATCTTTGGCAACACAAATTATGCATATCAGTATATCACAAAGACATTTCCCGACGAAGTAGAGTTTGATATTTCGCAGATTAAAATTTGGTCTATTGATATCGAGACCTCTGCAGAACTTGGATTCCCCAATGTCAGAGATCCCCGAGAAGAATTGTTATTGATTACAATTCAAGATGCAAGCACAAAAGAACTTGTTACGTTTGGTTCAAAACAATTCAAGGTGTCAAAACACAATCATACCTATGTGCAATGCCGAGATGAGTATGATCTGTTTCAGAAGTTTCTAACTTACTTTCAAGAGAACTGTCCTAACATTCTAACAGGTTGGAACATTGAGTTTTTTGATATCCCATATATTTGTTCTAGAATGGCGCGTATTCTTGGAGATGATGCTGTTAAAAAGCTATCACCATGGGGTGTGGTAAACGCAAAAGAGTTTACTCGCATGAGCCGAACAGAACTTATTTATGATATTCTGGGTGTGGCTGTTTTAGATTATCTTGATCTATATAAGAAGTTTACCTACAGTGCTCAAGAATCATACAAGTTGGATCACATTGCCAAAGTAGAATTGGGTAAAGAGAAATTATCGTATGATGAATATACTTCATTCCGAGACTTCTATAAAAATGATTGGCAAAAGTTTGTTGAGTACAACGTAGTTGACGTAGAACTTGTTGACCAGCTTGAAGACAAGATGAAGTTGATTGAACTGATTCTCACAATGGCTTATGATGCCAAGTGTAATTATGTAGATGTATTCTCAGCTGTACGTACTTGGGATTGTATTTTATGGAATCACTTGTGGAAAAAGAATATTGTTGTTCATCAGCGAGAAGGGCTACCCGGTAGACAAATTGTTGGGGCGTTTGTTCAAGAACCGCGGCCAGGCAAATATGATTGGGTTGTTTCTTTTGATGCAACAAGTCTGTATCCAAGTATTATTATGCAGTATAATTTGTCTCCAGAAACACAAATTAGAAAAGCAACAAAGAACACAGATGTTAATTCATTGTTAAAGAAGTCTATTAATTTAGATGACCTAAAAGAAAACAACTATTGTATGTCCTCAAATGGCTTTTGCTATACCAGAGAGAAGCAAGGATTCTTTCCTGAGATTGTTCAAAAACTATTTGACGATCGGCAAAAATATAAGAAGCTGATGTTGGCTGCTCAATCTAAGTATGAAGAAACAAAAGATAAGAAGTGGCAAAAAGAGATTTCAAAGTTTAATAACTTTCAGATGGCTCGCAAGATTCAATTGAACTCTTTGTTTGGTGCTTGGGGCAATGAGTTTTTCAGATTCTATGATTCAAACATTGCTGAAGGTATCACATTAACAGGGCAGTATATTATTCAAACAGTGGGTGCAGCATTGAATGAATACTTAAACAAAGTATGTGATACCAAAGATCATATCTATTCTTTCTATTCAGATACAGATGCTTGTTATATCACACTTGATCCATTGGTTCAAAAGTTCTACAAGGATCAACCAAAAGAAAAGATTGTGGAGATTTTAGATAAGATTTGTAATGAGAAGATTGAAAAGGCAATTAATAAGTCATGCGATATGCTTGCAGATTATACCAATGCCTTTGAAACAAAGATTTATTTTAAGCGTGAGGTCATTGCAGATCGAGGCATTTGGGTTGCGAAGAAACGATATGCCCTGAATGTGTATAACAATGAGGGTGTTCAATATAAAGAACCAAAGCTAAAGGTCATGGGATTGGAGATTGTTAGATCATCTACTCCCGAGCCTGTACGAGATGCTTTGAGATCAGCAGTTAAATTGGCATTGACAGGCACAGAACAAGAGCTACAAGATTACATTCGCGAGTTCGAAACTAAGTATCGTAAAATGGAACCTGAATTAATTGCCTTTCCCAGAGGAGTAAACGGAGTCGATAAATATACAGACAGAGCATCTATATATAAACAAGCTACTCCGATGCACGTTAGAGGAGCTTTACTTTATAACTTTTATCTAAAAGAAAAAGGTATAGCTGCAAAGTATGAACTTATAAGTGAAGGCGATAAGATCAAATTCATTTACTTAAAAGAACCAAACTTGATTAAAGAAAATTGTATTGCCTTTATCAATGTTATTCCTGAAGAGTTCAATTTGAAGCAGTATGTAGATTATGACACAATGTTTGAGAAATCGTTTCTTGAACCTTTAACAACAATATTAAATGGTGTAGGTTGGTCTGCAAAGCCACAAGCAACATTAGAAGGATTATTCGCATGAAAACATTAAAACTATTAGCAATAACATTGGCATCATTGGTTATTGCATCTTCAAGTTATGCACAAAAGACTCCAAAAGGAGTAACATATGACGCTAACATTATACGAGTGACAGACGGAGATACTGTGGTTATTGCTGCACCGTATTTACCTGCACCCCTAAAGCCTGAAATTGCTGTTCGAATATTTGGTGTGGATACTCCTGAAAAGGGATTTAGAGGACAATGCGATTCCGAAAAACAACGCGGCGAAGCTGCTAGTGTGTTTACCAAAAACGCAATAAATTCTACTCAGAAACATCAGGTTGTTTTATATGGTTGGGATAAATTCGGTGGTCGCATTTTAGGAGATGTTCTTTTAAACGGCGTAAGTCTTAGAGCGGAGTTGATTAAAAACGGATTCGCCCGTGAATATTACGGAGATGCAAAACAAAGTTGGTGCAACTAACTATTGACTTTTTGCTATAATTATATTATAATATTGAAATTACTTAAGGAGTTATTATGTCTTTACTTGAAAAATTAAAGAAAAATTCGACAATCAAAGAAACAGAAACTTTGAGCAAATCCAAATTCTTTGCAAAGAAGGATATGATTCAAACATCTGTTCCAATGGTTAATGTCGCAATGTCTGGAAGTCTTGAGGGTGGGTTTACTCCTGGCCTTACAGTATTTGCAGGTCCGTCTAAACATTTTAAAACAGCATTCTCATTATTGCTTGCCAAAGCTTATTTGGATAAGTATGAGGATGCTGTCGTTTTATTCTATGATTCAGAGTTTGGTTCACCGCAAGCATACTTTGATAACTTTGGTATTGATCCCAGTCGTGTTTTGCACACTCCTATTACTGACATTGAACAACTTAAATTTGATATCATGAGCCAAATTAACAATGTAGAACGTGGCGATCATGTTATAATTGTAGTTGATTCAGTAGGCAATCTAGCTTCAAAGAAAGAAGTTGATGATGCACTTGAAGGCAAGTCTGTTGCAGATATGACTCGTGCCAAACAAATGAAGTCTTTGTTTAGAATGATTACACCTCATTTGACTATTAAAGATATTCCAATGATTGTTGTTAACCATACTTATTCTGAAATTGGCTTGTTTCCCAAACAAATTGTTTCAGGTGGTACTGGCATTTATTATTCTGCAGATCAGATTTTTATTATTGGTCGTCAGCAAGAAAAAGAAGGCACAGAAGTTATTGGATATAACTTTATTATCAATGTTGAGAAGTCAAGGTTTGTTCGTGAGAAGTCTAAGATTCCTGTCGAGGTAACATTCGAAGGTGGTATTAGCAAATGGTCTGGTCTACTCGATGTAGCACTTGAAGGTGGTTTTATTATTAAGCCATCTAATGGTTGGTATTCATCTGTTGATAAAGAAACAGGTGTGGTATCAGATAAGAAGCTTAGACTTAAAGACACATATACTAAAGAGTTTTGGTTGCCTATTATTTCATCGCAAGCCTTTAGAACTTTTATTGAGAACAAATATCGTATTGCAGGCGGCGATATGTTAGGTACAAGTTTTAGCAATATTGATTTAGACGAGGAATTTGAAAATGCCAGTGAAGTATGAACCGTGGTCAGTTAGAAATGGGAAACAAGATTTATGGGGCATCAAACTTCTGGAAGGTGAGTTTGCCGGAACAACCATTAGTATTAATTCCGTCGAGATGGATGATAATTCTGGAGACGGAACCGCCGCACTCGACTTTAACTTTATCGAAAGACCAAAAGGCAAGTCAGAAGCAGATTTAAATTCTGACGAATTTAATAGAACAATCGCAGAAGTGATAAATGATATTTTAGCAAAGGCAATTAATGAATTCGAAAATCGAACAGGTGATTCTGCAAAACCTGGTAACTGATGATGCATATATGAGAAAAGTAATCCCGTTCTTAAAGCGGGATTATTTTTTAGAGAACAATGATCGTTTGATCTTTGATAGAGTTAAAACATTCATTGATGAATATAACACTCCGCCCAACAAAGATGCTTTGATTGTTGCAATTCAAAATGATAAAAGTTTGAATGAAGAACAGTACAAAGAAGTTGCAGAAATTATTCAACAACTAGAACCAACAGATCATAATAAAGATTGGCTTTATAAAGAGACTGAAAAGTTCTGTAAAGACAAAGCAATTTATAATGCAATTCTAAATTCAATCGCAATCATTGATGGTAGAGATTCTGCAAAGACTCAAGATGGTATCCCTGCATTGTTACAAGATGCATTGGGTGTTTGTTTTGATAACAATGTAGGACATGATTATATTGAGAATGCAGACAATCGATATGAATATTATCATCGTGTAGAATCAAGAACGCCCTTTGATCTTGAGTATTTTAACAAGATCACAAATGGCGGATTGCCCAATAAGACATTGAATGTTGTTCTTGCAGGCACAGGTGTTGGTAAGTCTTTGTTTATGTGTCACGTGGCTGCATCTACATTGGCTCAGGGTAAGAATGTTTTGTATATTACTCTTGAGATGGCAGAAGAAAGAATTGCAGAACGTATTGATGCAAACTTAATGAATATTACTTTGGATCAATTAAAAGATCTTCC